>P_2C_Liq_1_UnCtyDRAFT_1000712_pt1 | contig 13790 bp, 6 predicted proteins | sample Pon2CUnioCityCA_2_FD_10234 | JGI IMG/M metagenome (IMG submission 10234)
AAGAAAGAGGCGAAGAAGGTTTGTACAAAACCTTCATGGATAACTTTCCAATTACAGATACAAGAAATCAATTCGTATTAGAATTTTTAGACTACTTTGTAGATCCACCAAGATATTCTATACAAGAATGTATCGAAAGAGGTCTTACTCACAGTGTGCCTTTAAAAGCACGTCTTAAATTATACTGTACTGACCCAGAACACGAAGATTTCGAAACAATTGTGCAAGATGTTTATCTTGGTACAATACCATATATGACAAACTCTGGTACTTTTGTGATTAATGGAGCAGAGCGTGTAGTGGTATCTCAATTACACAGATCGCCAGGGGTATTCTTTGGGCAGTCTTTCCATGCAAATGGTACCAAATTATATTCTGCAAGAGTAATTCCTTTTAAAGGATCTTGGATAGAGTTTGCAACAGATATCAATCAAGTAATGTATGCTTATATTGATAGAAAGAAAAAATTACCAGTTACAACATTATTTAGAGCCATTGGTTTTGAAAGAGATAAAGATATTTTAGAAATTTTTGACCTTGCAGAAGAAGTAAAGGTTTCTAAAGCTGGATTAAAAAAAGTATTAGGACGTAAATTGGCGGCGAGAGTTTTAAAAACTTGGCATGAAGATTTCGTAGATGAAGATACTGGAGAAGTTGTATCGATAGAAAGAAATGAAATTATTTTTGATCGTGATACAATTTTAGAAAAAGAACATATTGATGAGATAATAGAAGCAGGTACCAAAACCATTTTACTTCATAAAGAAGATAATGAAATGGCAGATTATGCTATTATTCATAATACACTGCAAAAAGACCCTACAAATTCAGAGAAAGAAGCTGTAGAGCATATTTATAGACAATTACGTAATGCAGAACCGCCAGATGAAGAGACTGCAAGAGGTATTATCGATAAGTTATTCTTCTCAGAACAACGCTATAATTTAGGTGAAGTTGGTCGTTTTAGAATGAACACCAAGCTTCAGTTAGATGTTGATATGGATCAAAAAGTATTAACAAAATTGGATATAATCACGATTATAAAATATCTAATTGAGTTAATCAATTCTAAAGCAGAAGTTGATGATATTGATCACTTATCTAACAGACGGGTGCGTACTGTTGGAGAACAATTAGCAGGTCAGTTTGGTGTTGGTTTAGCACGTATGGCAAGAACAATTCGTGAGCGTATGAATGTGCGTGATAACGAAGTATTTACACCTATCGACTTAATTAATGCTAAAACTTTATCATCTGTAATTAACTCGTTTTTTGGTACTAACCAATTATCTCAGTTTATGGATCAAACCAATCCACTAGCGGAGATTACACACAAGCGTAGATTATCTGCACTTGGACCAGGAGGTTTATCAAGAGAAAGAGCTGGTTTCGAGGTTAGGGATGTACACTATACACACTATGGTCGTTTATGTCCGATTGAAACTCCTGAAGGACCAAACATTGGTTTAATTTCTTCACTTTCTGTATTTGCAAAAGTGAACAATTTAGGATTTATCGAAACGCCATATAGAAAGGTAAATGATGGTATTGTTGCAAAAGATGAGCCAATTTATTTAAGTGCAGAAGAAGAAGAAGGTATGAAAATTGCCCAATCTAATTTAGAATTAAATGAAGATGGAAGTTTTGTAACGGATAGAGTTATTGCAAGAGAAGAAGGAGATTTCCCTGTGGTAACGCCACAAGATATCCATTATATGGATGTAGCACCAAATCAAATTGCTTCTATTTCTGCATCATTAATTCCGTTTTTAGAACATGATGATGCCAACCGTGCATTGATGGGATCGAACATGATGCGACAAGCTGTGCCATTATTACGTCCAGAATCACCAATTGTTGGTACAGGTTTAGAACGAAGAGTTGCTAAAGATTCTAGAATTTTAATCAACGCAGAAGGAGCAGGAGTTGTTACTTATGTAGATGCTAATAAAATAACTATTAAGTACGATAGATCTGAAGAAGAAAAAATGGTAAGTTTCGATTCTGATGAAATATCTTACAATTTAATTAAGTTTAGAAAAACCAACCAAGGTACATCTATTAACTTAAAGCCTATTGTAGAAAAAGGAGATAGAGTTGAAGAAGGACAAGTACTTTGCGAAGGGTATGCTACACAAAAAGGAGAATTAGCTTTAGGTAGAAATATGAAAGTAGCCTTTATGCCTTGGAAAGGGTATAATTTTGAGGATGCTATCGTAATTTCAGAAAAAGTAGTTCGAGAAGATATATTTACATCTATCCACATTGATGAATATTCTTTAGACGTAAGAGATACAAAATTAGGAACTGAAGAGTTAACTAATGATATTCCTAACGTTTCTGAAGAAGCTACCAAAGATTTAGATGAAAATGGAATGATTAGAATTGGAGCAGAAGTAAATCCTGGTGATATTTTAATTGGTAAAATTACACCAAAAGGAGAATCTGATCCAACTCCAGAAGAGAAATTATTACGTGCCATTTTTGGTGATAAAGCTGGTGATGTAAAAGATGCATCATTAAAAGCCTCTCCATCATTAAGAGGTGTAGTAATTGATAAAAAATTATTCAGAAGAGCGGTAAAAGATAAGAACAAGAGATTAAGAGACAAAGAAGCAGTAGCAACTTTAGAACAATCTTTTGTTTCTAAATTCGAAGCTTTAAAAGACGAGTTAATTGAAAAATTATTCGCTTTAATCAGTGGAAAAACATCTCAAGGAGTATTTAACGATTTAGGAGAAGAGGTTTTACCAAAAGGTAAGAAATATACACTTAAAATGTTAAACTCTGTTGATGATTATGTGCATTTAACAGGATCTTGGACAACAGATAGTGACTTAAATAATCTTGTAGGTGAATTAGTTCACAACTATAAAATTAAAGTAAACGATTTACAAGGTTCTTTACGTCGTCAGAAATTTACAATTTCAGTTGGAGATGAATTACCAGCAGGTATTTTAAAACTAGCCAAAGTATACATCGCTAAAAAACGTAAGTTAAAAGTGGGTGATAAAATGGCTGGACGTCATGGAAATAAAGGTATTGTTGCTCGTATTGTAAGAGCAGAAGATATGCCTTTCTTAGAAGACGGAACTCCAGTAGACATCGTATTAAATCCATTAGGTGTACCATCTCGTATGAACATTGGTCAAATTTATGAAACTGTTCTTGGTTGGGCAGGTCAAAAGTTAGATACTAAATATGCAACACCAATTTTTGACGGTGCATCTTTAGACCAGATTAATGAAATTACAGATACAGCAGGTGTACCAAGATTTGGACATACTTATTTATATGATGGTGGAACAGGAAAACGTTTCGATCAGCCAGCAACTGTTGGTATTATTTATATGATTAAGTTAGGACACATGATCGAAGATAAAATGCATGCACGTTCTATAGGACCATACTCATTAATTACACAACAACCTTTAGGTGGTAAAGCACAATTTGGAGGTCAGCGTTTTGGAGAGATGGAAGTTTGGGCACTTGAAGCGTATGGAGCATCAAGTATCTTAAGAGAAATCTTAACTGTAAAATCGGATGATGTTATGGGTAGAGCTAAAACATACGAAAGTATTGTTAAAGGTGAAGCTATGCCAGAACCAGGTTTACCAGAGTCGTTTAACGTATTGATGCACGAGCTGAAAGGTTTAGGATTAGACGTTAGATTAGAAGAATAATATTAGTAAACAGTATTCAGTATTCAGTTGGCATTTAGCTTCTGAATACTGAAACTGAATACTGCCAACTGAATACTGAATACTTATTTAAAGACATGGCAAGAAAACAAGAGAAGTACACTGTAAAAAAGTTTAATAAAATCTCAATTGGTTTATCATCACCCGAATCAATTTTAGAAGTTTCTAAAGGTGAAGTTTTAAAACCAGAAACTATAAATTATCGTACACACAAACCAGAACGCGATGGTTTATTTTGTGAGCGTATTTTTGGTCCTGTTAAGGATTATGAATGTGCTTGTGGAAAGTACAAAAGAATTCGCTACAAAGGTATCGTTTGTGATCGATGTGGTGTAGAAGTAACAGAAAAGAAAGTACGTAGAGATAGAGTAGGGCACATCAACTTAGTTGTGCCAGTTGCTCATATTTGGTACTTTAGATCATTACCTAACAAGATGGGATACCTTTTAGGGCTGCCTTCTAAAAAGTTAGATATGATTATTTACTACGAAAGATACGTAGTAATTCAGCCTGGTATTGCAAAAGGTCCTGAAGGAGAACCACTACAAAAAATGGACTTCTTAACAGAAGAAGAATACCTAGATATTGTTGATGAAATTCCACAAGAAAATCAATATTTAGACGATACAGATCCCAATAAGTTTATCGCTAAAATGGGTGCAGAGTGTTTAATAGATTTATTAGCACGTATCGATTTAGAGTCGTTATCTTTTGAATTAAGACACAAAGCAAATACAGAAACGTCTAAACAACGTAAAACTGAAGCATTAAAACGTTTAAATGTTGTAGAGGCATTTAAAGATTCTCAAAAAAATAGAGAAAACAATCCTGAGTGGATGATTATGAAGGTAATTCCGGTTATTCCACCAGAATTACGTCCTTTAGTTCCATTAGATGGAGGTCGTTTTGCAACTTCAGATTTAAATGATCTATATAGAAGAGTAATTATCAGAAACAATCGTTTAAAAAGATTGGTAGAGATTAAAGCTCCAGAGGTAATTTTGCGTAACGAAAAACGTATGTTGCAAGAGTCTGTAGATTCTTTATTTGATAACACACGTAAATCATCAGCAGTAAAAACAGAATCTAACAGACCTTTAAAATCTTTATCAGATTCATTAAAAGGTAAGCAAGGACGTTTCCGTCAAAACTTATTAGGTAAACGTGTCGATTATTCTGCACGTTCGGTAATTGTTGTTGGTCCTGAGTTAAAATTATCAGAATGTGGTATCCCAAAAGATATGGCAGCAGAATTGTACAAGCCTTTTGTAATTCGTAAATTAATTGAAAGAGGAATTGTAAAAACTGTAAAATCTGCTAAGAAAATCATAGATAGAAAGGAGCCAGTTGTTTGGGATATTTTAGAAAATGTAATTAAAGGTCACCCCGTTTTATTAAATAGAGCTCCTACTTTACACAGACTTGGTATTCAAGCTTTCCAACCAAAATTAATTGAAGGAAAAGCAATACAATTGCACCCATTATCATGTTCTGCATTTAATGCCGATTTTGATGGAGATCAAATGGCAGTTCACTTACCATTAGGGCCAGAAGCTATTTTAGAAGCCCAATTATTAATGTTGGCTTCTCACAATATCTTAAATCCTGCAAATGGTGCTCCAGTAACAGTTCCTTCTCAGGATATGGTACTTGGATTATATTATATGACCAAAGAAAGAGTTTCTACTCCAGAAGTTAAAATTAAAGGAGAAGGATTAACTTTTTATTCACCAGAAGAAGTTACTATTGCTTTTAACGAAGAAAAGGTAGACTTAAATGCTTCTATTAATGTAAGAACTCAAGACATTGAAAATGGCGAACAGGTAACTAAAATTATAAAAACTACTGTAGGTAGAGTTTTATTTAATGAAGTTGTACCGCCTGCTGCTGGTTATATTAATGAAGTATTAACTAAGAAAAACCTAAGAGGAATTATTGGTGGTATTTTAAAAGCTACAGATATTCCTACAACAGGAGCTTTCTTAGATGAAATAAAAAATATGGGATATAAATTTGCCTTTCAAGGTGGTTTATCATTCTCATTAGGAGATATTATTATTCCGCCTCAAAAGCAGTCTATGATTGATGAAGCCAATAAGGAGGTCGATATTATTGTATCCAATTATAATATGGGTATGTTAACGCAAAAAGAGCGTTATAATCAGGTAATTGATGTTTGGGGTTCTACCAACAACAGATTAACTGAGTTATCTATGAAAAACTTACGTGAAGATCAACAAGGATTCAACTCAGTATATATGATGCTTGATTCTGGTGCAAGGGGTTCTAAAGAGCAAATCCGTCAGTTAACTGGTATGCGTGGATTAATGGCGAAGCCTAAAAAATCTACAGCTGGAGGTGGAGAAATTATTGAAAATCCAATTCTTTCTAACTTTAAAGAAGGATTATCAATTTTAGAATACTTTATTTCTACGCACGGAGCTCGTAAAGGATTAGCAGATACCGCTTTAAAAACGGCAGATGCAGGATACTTAACAAGACGTCTAGTAGATGTTTCTCAAGATGTTATCATTAATGAAGAAGATTGTGGTACATTAAGAGGTTTAGATGTAACGCCATTAAAGAAAAATGATGAGATTGTTGAATCGTTATCAGATAGAATTGAAGGGCGTATTTCTTTACAAGATGTGTATCATCCGTTAACCGATGAAATTATCGTTAAAGCAAATGAATCTATTACATCTCAATTAGCAGAAGCAGTAGAACAATCAGGTATAGACAGTGTAGAGGTAAGATCTGCATTAACTTGTGAATCTACTAAGGGTATTTGTGCTAAATGTTATGGGTTAAGTCTATCTACACGAAATAAAGTTCAAATTGGTGAGGCCGTTGGTGTAATTGCAGCACAATCTATTGGAGAGCCTGGTACACAGTTAACATTAAGAACATTCCACGTTGGTGGGGTTGCTGGTAACATATCGGAAGAAAACAAGTTAATAGCTAAGTTTAATGGAGATGTTGTTATCGAAGATTTACGAACAGTTGTAGGTAAAGATAATGATGGTAACGAAGTTGATATTGTAATTTCTAGAACTGCAGAAATTAAAATTATAGACAAGAAAACGGGCATAGCACAGAGTACAAATATTATTCCTTATGGTTCTGTTATTTTTGATAAAGAAAGAAAAACCATCAAAAAAGGTGATGTAATTGTACAATGGGATCCATTTAATGGTGTAATTGTATCTGAATTCTCAGGAAAAGTAAAATTCGACAATTTATCTCAAGGTATGAATTATACCGTAGAAATTGATGAACAAACTGGTTTCCAAGAAAAAGTAATTACAGATTCTAAGAACAAAAAAATTATTGCTTCTTTAATTATTGAAGATAAAGACGGTAATGCTTTGCGTTCTTATAGTTTACCTGTAGGTGCACATTTAATGGTAGATGATGGAGAGGCTGTAGAAAGTGGAAAAACATTAGTAAAAATACCTAGAAAATCTGGTAAAGCAGGAGATATTACAGGAGGTTTACCACGTGTAACAGAATTATTCGAAGCACGTAATCCTTCTAATCCATCTGTGGTTTCTGAGATTGATGGTGTGGTTTCTTTTGGAAAAATTAAAAGAGGTAATAGAGAAATTATCGTTGAATCTAAAACAGGTGATATTAAGAAATACTTAGTAAAACTTTCAAATCAGATTTTAGTTCAAGAAAACGACTTTATTAAAGCAGGTTTACCATTATCTGATGGGGCAACAACACCTTCTGATATTTTAAGAATTAAAGGGCCATCTGCAGTACAGCAATACTTAGTAAACGAAATTCAAGAAGTATATCGTTTACAAGGGGTAAAAATTAACGACAAACATTTCGAGGTTGTAGTTCGTCAAATGATGCGTAAAGTTAAAATTATAGATTCAGGAGATACTTTATTTTTAGAGAATCAATTGATTCATAAAGAAGATTTTATTATTGAAAATGATGCGATTTACGGAATGAAAGTTGTTGAAGATGCTGGAGATTCTGAAAACTTAAAACCAGGTCAAATTATTTCTGCACGTCAATTAAGAGATGAAAATTCTTTGTTAAGAAGAAACGACGATAACTTAGTTACAGCAAGAGATGCAAGACCTGCAACCGCAGAACAAGTTTTACAAGGTATTACAAGGGCATCTTTACAAACAAAATCGTTTATTTCTGCAGCTTCTTTCCAAGAAACTACAAAAGTATTAAACGAGGCAGCTGTAAATGGTAAAATAGATACTTTAGAAGGCTTGAAAGAAAATGTAATTGTTGGTAAGAAAATTCCGGCAGGTACAGGTATGAGAGCTTACGATAAAATTATCGTAGGTCCTAAAGACGAAATAGAACAAAGTTTCTTATAGATAACGTGTAAACGTTTGCATATGTAAAGTTGAATTGTTTACTGTAATTAAAATTATAGGATACAATTCAACTTTTTTATTTTTAACAATTGCACTTTTTTAAGAGTCAGACATTAAACAATATAAACTATGGACGAAAATCAAAATAAAGACGGACAATTAAATATAGAGTTAGGCCAAGAAGTGGCAGAAGGTACCTACTCCAACTTGGCAATTATTAATCACTCTATATCAGAGTTCATTGTAGATTTTATAAATATTATGCCAGGAGTACCAAAGGCAAAAGTAAAATCTAGAATTATATTAACACCACAACATGCAAAAAGATTAGCAAAAGCATTAGCAGATAATGTTCGTAAATTTGAACAACAGCATGGTGAAATAAAAGACTACGAGCAACCACCAATACCAATGAATTTTGGACCAACAGGTCAGGCGTAAAAATTTATAGTGAAACGAAAGTTTCACTTTTTTTTGACTTTAAATTTTATATATAAAAAATATTTATATAATATATAAAAAACATATATAAAAATATATAAATTTTATTTTACATCTTTGTAGTAACTTAAAAACACTACAATGGAAAACACTCAAATACGACAAAAATCAAAGAAGGTTACAACTGATAAAGTAACAAAAGTAGCGGTGGCTTATGGAGACGGAATTGGTCCAGAAATAATGGATGCCACCTTACGAATTTTAGATGCTGCAGGTGCAAATATTCAGCCAGAAAAAATTGAAATAGGAGAACAGGTATATTTATCTGGAAATTCAGCGGGAATTGAAAAAAGTGCTTGGGAAACTATCAATAAAAACAAGTTAATTTTAAAAGCACCAATTACAACTCCACAAGGAAAAGGTTATAAAAGTTTAAATGTTACCTTACGTAAATCTTTAGGTTTGTTTGCTAATGTGCGCCCTGTAACTGCATATGCTCCTTATGTAGAAACCAACTTTTCAGGTATGGATGTGGTTATTATAAGAGAAAATGAAGAAGATTTGTATGCAGGTATAGAGCATCAACAAACACAAGATGTGGTGCAGTGTTTAAAATTAATTACAAGACCAGGTTGTGAAAAAATAGTCAGATATGCATTTGAATATGCTAGAGCTTATGGACGTAAGAAAGTAACCTGTATGGTAAAGGATAATATTATGAAATTAACGGATGGTCTCTTTCATAATGTGTTTAAAGAAATTGCTTTAGAATATCCAGAAATAGAGAGCAACTCTCAAATTATAGATATAGGTTCTGCACGTTTAGCCGCAAATCCTAATAATTACGATGTTATTGTAACGTCTAACCTGTATGGAGATATAATTTCTGACATTGCAGCAGAAATCGCTGGCTCTGTTGGTATGGCTGGCTCTGCAAATATTGGAACAAATATTGCAATGTTCGAAGCTATTCATGGTTCTGCTCCAGACATAGCGGGTCAAAAAATTGCAAATCCTTCTGGGCTATTAAATGCAGCTGTCATGTTATTATCTCATGTGGGTAAAACTAAAATTGCAGATACTATTAAAAATGCTTGGTTAATCACTTTAGAACAAGGTTATCATACAGCCGATGTGTACCAAGAAGAAATTACTAAAGAAATTGTATCTACAAGCGAATTTGCAGATAGAATTATCGAAAATTTAGGGAAATTTCCAGAAAAGTTACCCATAAGTAATTTGGCATCTGGAAACGGAGAAATTGTAATACCAGCATACAAGAGAAGAGAAGAAAAACAGGTGTTAGTTGGGGTTGATATTTTTATCAACTGGAAAGGAAATAATCCAAATGTAATAGGTGATGCGCTAAACAGTATTAATTCTTTTAAAATGAAATTAAAAATGATAACCAACAGAGGTGTAAAAGTATACCCTGAAGGGATGCAAGAAACCTATTGTACAGATCATTGGAGATGCAGATTTGTAGATATCGACTCTAAAATTGATGGTCAAAAAATATACAATCAAGTCGATTTCGAAAAGGTAATTGCTTTACAATCTAAGTTACATAATGAAGGTTTCGAAATTATTAAAACCGAAAACCTCTATGAATTTGATGGGAAAAGAGGATTCTCATTGGGTCAAGGAGAGTAAAAGAAAGTAGTGTTTTTTTGAATTATTGTTTGTGAAAGTGGAGCGAAAGCTTCACTTTCGTAGTTTTAGCATTCCTTTTTGATAGGTTTGAGCGAGCACAGTTGAGACCTATTTTAAAAAAATCAAAGAACTTTTAACGAAGTATTTACTCTGAATTCAATGTAATTTCTGTCTGTCTATTTTTTTTCGCTAAAACATCAAAATACAGAAAATCTAAAATCTCTTTTCTACATTGATACATGGGTCTAGAATTCCAACTGTGATCGCCATTTTTAATGGAATACAAATAATATGATGTACTGAGCGATTTCAGTTTATCTGCAATTGCTTTAGCGCCATACAGCGGTAAATAACCAACATCATTTTTGCTGCAATAATGATGAGGCGCATTGTTGTAAGGTACTAATTTATCTGAAGTTCCATGAAAAAATTGTGTAGGAATTGCTGTATTTAAGGTGATATTATCCATAGAAACCAAAGCACCAGCCATACTTATTAAACCAGCAAATTTAATGTTCTTTGGTAATACATTATTTTTATAAACATAAGCAAGGTTTAAAACTGCCTCAGCACCTGCGCTAGAACCTGCAAGGATTATTTTATGCATGTCTATCTTAAATCTTCGCTGTTTTTTTAGAAGATACTGTAAGGCAAAACTAATATCTTCTGCAGTGGTATTAAACGCATTAATTTTATCTATAGCATTGGTTTTACAGCCAAAACCTTTTTCCTTCATTGTCAAACGATACGATATCGAAGCTACTGCATACCCTCTTTGGGTTAAAAAATTAGCAAAATTCGTAATGTAACTTTCATCTCTTTTTCCTCCAGAAAATCCTCCTCCATGTACATACACAATTAATGGATAATTTCTTCGGATTTTCTTAGGACGATAAAAATCCAATTTCAGTTTTTTACCATCAATTTTGTGATACTTATATGTTCTTTTTTTTACTTTAGAAATGCTATCAAAATAAATATTTTGACTAGTAATAGTATTCAAATAAAAAAAAAGAAAAAGAGAAACAAGAATTTTCATATGATGTAAAAGTGATAATTATTTAGCCTTTCTTTTATGATAAAAATTTCGCAAGTTATTGTAAACAAAAGCATTCGTTTTTGCATAATAAAAAGAGATAAAACAAACACAGGTTATAAATGTTAATGCTCCAAAAACAGCTTGTATAGGTGTTAATGTTTTACCTATCAGTTTTAGCCCAATACCTGTAAAACTTCCATAAATAATGATAAAATGAATCACATAAATGGATAATGTTTTTTGTCCAATTTTTAAAATTAATGGTGTTTTAAGCTGTTTTTCAAATCCGTAGAAAAAAGCAAAATATAAAAATACGTTGCCCAATCTTGTAAAGAGATAATTAAAACTAGCAGCATCTAAAAATAATTTGATGTGGGTGAGTTTTGCAATTTCACACAAAATAAAAGACGAAAAGAAAATTAATAGGATACCTGTACCGATAAACCCAATGATCATTTTTATTTTAAATCCTTCTCTATTCAAATTTCGATGAAATAATGTAGCCAAAAACGCTCCAAAAGAAAAATAACCAAACCAAGGGAGTATCGTAAAAATAGATCCATTAGTTTTAGAAATATAATTGCTTAAAAACAAAGGGAGGTTTGTAAAACTTGCCTCACGATATAAAGGGTCTGTTGTAAAAATAAGTATTCCCACAAATAAACTCATTATAGAAAAAATACGTATTTTTTTTGCAGATAAAACATATAAACCAATAATTAGTATTAAACTGAAACCAATACATTGTAAGACATCTATCACTAAAAAGTACGTGTCGAAACTTCCAGAAAGCCATTGTAAAACAGGAATCCTAATTAAATATCCAACAAAAATTAAGAATAAACCTCTTATAATGCCTTTCCGTATTCTTAACTTTTGTTCACCTTTTACTTTGGCTTTTAACAATAAAAAAGTAAAAATTAAGCCAGAAATAGTAAAAAAAGTGGGTGCAGTGATACCTCTAAAATAGCTCCAAATAGCATAAAGCATAAAAGATGTATCTCTATAAATAGGATTTAAAAGGGTATCTATAAAATGCCCTTGCAACATCATTAAAATAGCAAAAGCACGGATAATATCGATAAAATATAATCGTTTCGATTCCAAATCTTATAAATTATCCTCTAAATGTAAGCATATATTTAAAGACTATCTATTTCGAACTAAAATAATATCAGCTTAAAATTTAATGTATAGCAATTAAACAGTTCGTGTTTTGTTTAATAAGTAAAAATCGGCTAAAACCAAAGCAGTCATCGCCTCTATAATTGGCACAGCTCTAGGCACAACACAAGGATCATGTCTTCCTTTTCCTGTAATTTCAGTAATCTCATTTTCAGAATTAATGGTTTGTTGGCTGCTCATAATCGTGGCAACAGGTTTAAAAGCTACTCTAAAATAAATATCCATTCCGTTGCTAATTCCACCTTGAATACCTCCTGACAAATTCGATTGCGTAGAACCATCGGCATTAAATACATCATTATGTTCAGAACCTCTCATTTTTGCACCACAAAATCCACTACCAAATTCAAATCCTTTTACAGCGTTAATAGAAAGCATTGCATTGCCTAATTGTGCATGTAATTTATTAAAAATTGGTTCACCTAATCCAACTGGTACATTTTGTGCAACACAAGTAATGGTGCCACCAATGGTATCTCCAGCTTTTCTAATTTCTTTAATTTTAGCAATCATTTTTTCTGCAGATGCCTCATCAGGACAACGTACAATGTTACTTTCTGTTTTGGTAAAATCAACATCTTGGTATGGTTTCTCCATAAAAATATCACCTACGGAAGATGTAAATGCATTAATCTTGATGCTCGAAACCAATTGTTTAGCCAAAGCACCAGCAACAACCCAGTTTGCAGTTTCTCGCGCAGAACTTCGTCCACCACCTCTATAATCTCTTATTCCATATTTTTGATCGTAGGTAAAATCTGCATGCGATGGTCTGTACACATTGGTATTATGATTGTAATCTTTACTTTTTTGATTGGTATTTTTAATGATAAATCCAATAGAAGTTCCAGTAGTTTTACCTTCAAAAATTCCTGATAAAAACTCAACAGAATCTGGCTCCTTACGTTGCGTAACTATCTTAGATTGACCCGGTTTTCGTCTATTCAGTTCTTCTTGAATGGCTTCAAAATCAACCTCTAAACCAGCAGGAAACCCATCAATAACACCACCAATTGCAGTTCCATGCGATTCTCCATACGTGGTTACTTTCAATAAATTTCCAAAAGAATTAAATGACATACGTAAAAATTATAATTTGCACGCAAAGATAAATAAAACACTTAAAGATAACGGCAAAATAAAATAAGTTAACGATTTCTAATCAGAGTAAAACCTCTTTATGTATTGATTTTTAGAGAGATAGTTGTGGAATTTACGGATATTCAAAAAAGTTTAAAATTATTGATTTTTTTGTTTCAGAAAATAAAAAAGGTTTCTATATTTGCATCCGCATTCAGGGAATACCTGATGAGACACTTGGAGAAATGGCAGAGTGGTCGAATGCGGCAGTCTTGAAAACTGTTGACTGTAACAGGTCCGGGGGTTCGAATCCCTCTTTCTCCGCTGATTGATTTTCAA
>P_2C_Liq_1_UnCtyDRAFT_1000713_pt1 | contig 13788 bp, 9 predicted proteins | sample Pon2CUnioCityCA_2_FD_10234 | JGI IMG/M metagenome (IMG submission 10234)
CAAGAGATTACGGCATACCAAAACAAACAATTCTTTGAAATTCACTCTTCCATAATTTTACAACCAGGACCTGCTGCCTTGGGAGATGGTTTTGATCTCATTTTCAAGCACCTCAAAAATTGGCAAGCAAAATATGGCTAGTTCAAAGGTTTTCTTGAATTGGAGTAGTGGTAAAGACAGCAGCTTATCCTTGCATTATTTGCATCAATCAAAGCAATATGAAGTGGCGGCTTTATTNACCACNTTAGGTCGAAAAAATCGAAGAATTGGGCTTCACGGAATCAGTGAAACCCTTTTAGATGCACAATTTGAATCACTTAAACTTCCGGCTCATAAGTGCTACCTTCCTGAAGAGCCAAATATGGAGCAATACAATAGCTTAATGCGTCAGGCGCTTTTAAATTTTCAAGCAGAGGGAATCAATTGCGCTGCCTACGGAGATATTTTTTTGGAAGATCTTAAAGCCTATCGGGAGGAGGAATTGAAAAAAGTAGCAATGCACGGGATCTTTCCACTTTGGGGTAAAGACAGTAAAGAAATTCTTGAAGATTTTATTCAGCAAGGATTTAAAGCTATAGTTGTTTCAGCATCAGCTAAATTCTTTACTGACAAATTCTTAGGAACTGAATTAGATCAGGACTTTATCAGTAAACTGCCCAAAGAAGTTGACCCTTGTGGGGAAAATGGAGAATTCCACACTTTTTGCTATGATGGTCCAATCTTTGAACAGGCAGTTCGTTTTAAAAAAGGCAAGAAGGTGCTTCGTCATTACCCAAACCCAGATGGGGAGGGAGATTTAGGATTTCACTTTCTTGATCTAGAAGTCGCAGAATGAATGGTTTAATTAACATCGGATTCGTTAAAACCTGACGTATTTTACATGGTGGTCAATCGGTTCATTTTACGATATTTGTTAACCTTTAAAAAAAGAGGTCTTTTTGAAGCACTTATACAAACTCATTTCCTTAGCTGTACTGCTTTTGGCAGCACCATTGCTGCATGCCCAAAACTTTACTTTGATCATGGAAATGGTGGTTACCGAAGATGGTAAAAAGCGAGGAGGTGCAGAAGTAAACGTTTACCGAGATGGGCAATTTGTAGAAAAAGTATTGACCGATGACCGCGGTTTGGCAGACATCCCCATGAAGCCGGGAGGAGTTTACACCATTGAAATTGGAGGAAACCAAGGCTTAATCAAGAAAAAGCTTGAAATAAATACCAAGAATGTACCTGCTGAAGATCTTTCAGGAGAAACTTTTTTTCCTGCGGAAGTGGACATCTTTAAAAAGTTAGATGGCTTAGATTACAATATTCTCAATAAACCCATAGGTAAGATCATGTATGATCCCTCCATTGCTGGGTTTGATGCAGATCGCGGCTACACCAAGCAGATGAAATCGCAGCTTGAAGAGTTGCAAGAGAATTACTTGGCCAAAAAAGAAGAAGAAGCTAAGCGCGAAGAGCAGAAACAAGAGCTTTATGATGAAGCGATAAAAAAGGCCGACAAAGCGCTTAAGTCAGAACAGTGGGAAGAAGCTGAAAAGTATTACAAAGAAGCGGCAGAACTCATGCCGATCGAAACCTATCCAACTTTTCAACTTGCTGAGCTGGAAACCAAGTTGATCAAGATCAGAGAAACCAATGAACGTTATGATGATGCGATTGGAAAGGCAGAAGCCGCGCTTTCTTCAAAAGACTATCAAACAGCGGTTGCAGAATTCAAAAGAGCGAGTGGCTATAAACCAGACGAAGAATATCCGCAGAATAAGTTAAAAGAAGTACAAGACCTTTTGGCTAACCAAGCTAAAGTAGAACAAAACTACCTAGCAGCGATTGAGAAAGGGGACAATGCCTTGAAGGCTAGTGATTACAACACGGCTCAAGAAGCATTCAAAGAAGCTACCGAATTGAAACCTGAAGAATCTTATCCCAAGAATAAGTTAGCAGAGATCAAAGATGTATTAGCGAAGAGAGAGGCTAAAGAACAGGAATACCAAGAGACAATTAAAAAGGCTGATGAAGCCTTAGCAGCTAAAAATTATCCTGAGGCAAAAGCCGCTTATGAGAAAGCTAAAGGACTAAAACCCACTGAAAGTTATCCTGCTGAGCAAATCACCAAATTGGGTGAATTAATGGCTGCGGCTGCGAAAAAAGAACAAGACTATCTTGCTGCAGTAGAAACAGCCGATAACGCCCTGCAGGCCAATAAGCTTGATGAAGCAAAAACAGCTTATGAAGAAGCAAGCAAGATCAAACCTGAAGAAGAATACCCTAAGAACAAGATCAAAGAGATCGATCAGGCGATTGCACAAAAAGAAGCCAAAGAGCAAGAATATCAAGCTAAGATCAAGGAAGCAGATCAGGCATTTGGAGATCAGCAACTAGAAGCTGCCAAAACAGCGTATCAGGCCGCATCTGCTATAAAACCCACTGAAACGTATCCACAAGAAAAAATAAGTGAGATAGATGGTTTATTGGCAGAACAAGCCAAGCAAGAAGAGGCCTATCAAGCAGCAATTGCTAAAGGTGATCAGGCCCTAAGTGCCGAAGATTATGAAGCAGCTAAAGCCGGCTACCAAGAAGCTTTAAGCATAAAAGCTGACGAAAGCTATCCCCAAGAGAAGCTGAATGAGATTGAAGGAATCGTAGTAAAAATGCAAGCCGCTGAAGAAGAGTATAACAAAGCTATTCAAGATGGCGATGATGCTTTGGCTAATCAAGATTATGAAAAGGCTATCGAGTTTTATCAGGCAGCTTCCGCCTTAAAGGCAGAAGAGCAGTACCCTAAAGATAAAATCGCTGAAATAGAAGCCAAGCAGAAGGAATTGGCAGAAAAAGATGCTGCCTATCAAGAAGCCATTACACAAGGAGACCAAGCTTTAGAAAATGGCAAATTAGAAGAGGCTAAAACAGCTTACACTAGAGCCTTAAGCTTGAAAGCTGAAGAAAGCTATCCGCAAGAAAAGATTACAGAAATAGAAGCCAAGCTAGCGGAGCAGGCTAAACAAGAGGAAGCTTACACCGCTGCCATTGCAAAAGGGGATGAGGCTTTAAAAAACAAATCACTAGAAGATGCTAAGGCAGCCTATGAAGAAGCNTTGGAACTAAAAANTGAAGAGCAGTATCCAAAAGATAAGATTGCAGAGATCGACGGTTTGATCGCAGCCCAAGCTGAAGCAGAAGAGAACTACAACAAGGCGATTGAAGAAGGGGACGAAGCCCTAAAGAACGAAGAATGGGAAAAGGCTAAATCGGCTTACGAAAATGCACTAAGCATCAAAGAGGATGATTATCCAAAAAGTAAAATTCAAGAAATTGAACAAAAGTTAGCCGAAATAAAGGCAGAAGAACAAGCTGCCGCGAAATTGGAGGCGGATTATCAAGCAGCCATTTCTGAAGGTGATCAGGCTATAAGCAGTAAGGAGTATGACAAAGCATTGAGCGCTTTTGAAAAAGCATTGGCCTTAAAAGCGGAAGAGACTTATCCTGCTCAGAAAATAGAAGAAATAAAAGCCGAACAAGAAAAGTTAGCAGCAGCCAAAGCAGAAGAAGCCCGTTTAGCTAAGTTGCAAGCGCAATATGATTCTCTGATCTCTTTGGCAGATCAAGCCTACCAAAGCAAGCAACTTGAAGATGCACGTAAAGAGTATCAAGCAGCTTTAGCGGTTAAGAGCGAAGAAAGCTACCCACAAGAAAAAATTGATGAGATCAACGAAACTTTAGCTGATGCGGCAAAGCAGGAAGAGGCTTATCAAGCAGCAATAGAAGAAGCTGATAAGTTATTGGGTGACGAAAAATGGGAGGAAGCTAAGGCAAAGTATGCTGAGGCTTCATCCATTAAAAGTGAAGAGAGCTATCCTAAAGATAAGATCAGTGAGATTGAAGCAAAACTAGCAGAACTAGCAGCGCAGCAAGAAGAAATCAGAATTCAGCAAGAGAAAGATGAGCAGTATCAGGCGCTGGTAGCTGAAGCCGACAATTTATTTCAAGATGAAAAGCTCGATGAGGCTAAAGTAAAGTATGAAGAAGCTTTAAAAATAAAGGATGAGCAATATCCTAAAGATCAAATTAGTGCAATTGCAGAAAAGAAAAGAGCGCAGGCAGCGCAACAAGAGCAGGCTGAAATAGATGCTCAATATGATGCATTAATTGCAGAAGGGGACAAGTTATTTGAATCGGCTGATCTTGATCAAGCAAAGAAGAAGTATGAGGAATCCTTGAACTTAAAAGATGAGCAGTATCCAAAAGACCAGCTTGCGGCGATTGAAGAAAAGAAACAAGCCCTAGCTGAGGCAGCCGAAAAAGAAGCGGCAGCTGCAGAACAAGCCAAGATCGAAGCTGAATACCAAGCTTTGATTGCGGAGGCAGATCAATTACTAGAGGGAGAAAAGTTAGATGAAGCTAAAGCTAAATATGAAGCGGCTATTGCGGTGAAGGAGGAGCAATATCCAAAAGATCAGATTTCGGCAATTGAGGAAAGAAAACAGGCACTCGCCTCTGAAGCGGAAAAAGAAGCAGCTGCTGCAGAACAAGCCAAAATTGATGCTGAATACCAAGCATTGATCGCAGAGGCGGATCAGCTGCTTGATGAAGAAAAGCTTGATGAGGCTAAAGCAAAGTATGAAGCAGCCATTGCGGTGAAAGAGGAGCAATACCCGAAGGATCAGATTTCGGCAATAGAAGAAAGAAGGCAAGCTTTAGCTGCTGAGGCAGAAAAAGAAGCGGCGGCGGCTGAACAAGCTAAAATTGATGCTGAGTATCAAGCTTTGATCTCGGAGGCAGATCAATTACTAGAAGGAGAAAAGTTAGATAAAGCTAAAGCAAAATATGAGGCGGCCATTGCGGTGAAGGAGGAGCAATACCCAAAAGATCAGATTACGGCAATTGAAGAAAGAAAGCAAGCTTTAGCTGCTAATGCTGAAAAGGAGGCTGCTGAAGCTGAAAAAGCAAAAAAAGAAGCCAAATTCCAAGCCTTAATTGCTGAAGGAGATGCCTTAGCTGAGGAAAGCAAACTAGAAGAAGCTAAAGGAAAATATGAGGAGGCACTTGGCGTAATGGAAGATCCTTATCCTGCAGAGCAAATTGCTAAAATTGAAGCCCAACTTCAGAAGTTAGCTGAAAAACAAGCCGCCGAGGCGAAAGCGGCAAAGAAAGAACAAGATTACTTAGCAGCCATAGAAAAAGGAGATCAAGAGTTAGAAGCTAAAAACTATATGGATGCATTGGTAGCCTATCAAAAAGCTTTGAAACTAAAACCTGAGGAAAGCTATCCGACTCAGAAAGTCGAAGAAATCAATGATCTTCTAGCAGAACAAGCTTTTGAATCACAACAGAACCAGGCTGCCTACGATGAAGCCATGGCAAAAGGCGAAGAGCAATTAAGTAATGAAGCCTATTCAGAGGCTATCAGCTCGTTTAAGCAAGCACAAGCCTTAATTCCCGAGGAAACATTACCGGCTCAGAAAATTGAGGAGGCTGAAGCGGCAATAATAGCAGCTAAAGCTAAACAAGAGGAAATTCGCTTAAAGCAAGAACAGGAAGCTCAAAACGATATGGCCTATCAAACAGCCATTACCAATGCAGATAAAGCTTTTAAAGCAAAGGATTACAATGAAGCAGAGAATGAATACCGATTAGCTAAAAGCCTAAAACCTTCCAAACCTTACCCACAAGAGCAGTTGGACCGGATAGCTGAACTTCTCCAAGCGAAGCAAGCCGAAAAACAAAAGGCAATGCAAGCTGCTCAACGCTACCAAGACTTGATTGATGAGGGAGACCAAGCCTTTAAAGGTGAGGATTATCAATCAGCTAAATCTGCTTACCAATCAGCACTTGGAATCAAGCAGGAAGATTACCCTAAAGATCAGCTTGCCCTAATTAAAGAGAAATTAGAAGAACAAAAACTCTCTAGAGAAGAAGAGCTTAAGAAAATGGATGAGCCCATTAAAATTAAAAAAGGACCAAAGGCAACCATTGATGGTGATGCCGAAGCACGTATAGATGCCATGTATAAAGAAATGTGGGCTAAACGCAATGCTGATAAGAACGAGCTAATCGAAGAGAAACAAGAGTTAATTAAGTCATTAAGCGATGAAGAGCGAGAGAAAGAAGCGAAGAAAAGAGCTTCTGCACTTGAAGAAATCGAAAACATAAAAGTTAGTCAGCGCAAACAAGCAGAAGAAGTAGATGAATTGCACCTACAGAACTATGAATTAGTGGTAGAAAAGGAAAAGGGTGTAAAACAAGAAGAGGAAGAAAACCGCAATGATGCTAAACGCTTGCGTGAAGATGTAATGGCTGAAAAGGAGGATTTACTTACGGAAACCAAAGCCTACAATGAAAAGAGAGGAGAAGAAATTATTGAGGGTAAAAAAGAAGCCATAGAGGAAGAACATGAAGAGATCAAGCTCACCAATGAATACCGATACAGTAAGCAAGAAGAACGTATAAACGAGGTAAAAGAGGAAGTAGAGGATAAGAGCCAAGATATTCGAGAATTTAATCAAGATAGAAGCAGCAAATTCATTCAGGAAAATAAATCGGACCTAGATGAACGTGAAGCGGATTATCAAGAATTGATCAAAGGCTACAAAGAGCAAGACGAAAAGGCAATTGAGACAGAAGATGAAGAGATCGAAGAAAAGCAGAAGGAGATCCGTGAATTTGAGCAAGAACGTCAGCAAAGCTCCTTTAAAGATGGTCAGGAAGAAGTTGAAGAAAAGAAAAAGAATGTACCAGACTACAATAAAGAGTTAGTGTCAGATGCCGACGAACGTATCATGAACCAGAAAGAAAAGGTTAATGATATTGCTACAGAAGAACGACAGTTTAAAATGAACAAGCAAGATCACTTTAAAGATAATCAAGAGGCGATCGAAGAAAAAACCGTGGATCTAAAAGAAGAAGCGGAAAAGCTGAACCAAGAAGCAGAAAAAAGAAGACAGGATAATAAAGACAGAGAGTTTTATGAAGGTGAAGCAAAACCGCGACAAGACCCAGAGTCAGCTGACTATCCGCAAGGAGTTACTGAGAAGATCATTGAGAATAGCAATGGAAGTACAACCATTAGAAGAATTGTAGTTGAAGGCACCCAAACAGACATTTACGAGAAAACCTTATACACTTGGGGAGGTATTTTCTACACGAAGAACGGTGCCAACATCACCAAAGAAATTTGGGATGAGGAGAGCCGATAGATCATTCATTCTTTTTATTTGCCTCATTTATGTTTTTGCTTTCAGTGCTTGTAAAGGTGAAAATCAAAGCACAGAAAGAAAATCAGCAGAAGAGGGGTTAACTGTAGCGTTAATTGACTCAACTGCACACTTTAAATTATACAAGGAGGGAACCAATTACCAATTACACATCCAAAATCCCTTTCCTGCTTCTAGCAAAGTAGAAGTAATTCAACTCTACACCAAAGAAAAACCCAAGCAAAGAGCTGACATTACACACCAGATCAAAGTGCCAATCAAGCGCGCTTTGATCAGTTCAACAACCCACCTAGGCTTTTTAAATGGCTTACAAAAAGCAGCATCAGTAGTGGGTGCCTCTCAATTAAACTTGTACTACGATAGTCTTTTTCAAAGAAACGTTAGGCAGGGGAAAATAGTTAGCCTTGGTCAACAAAGGTTTAACCAAGAACAAGTATTGAGTTTAAATGCAGACATTCTGTTTTCTTTTGCGGTGAGCGCAGCTGATTACAAGCAAATAGAGCGCCTAAGAGAAATGGGTGTTAAAGTTGTTAGCATAGCTGAATACATGGAAGGTGACCCATTGAGTAAGGCCAAGTGGTTGCTAGCATTCTCCGCTTTTTTTGGTTCAGAAGCCGTTGAAAAAGCTCAACAGCAAATTTATTCAATCAAGCAGGATTATCAGAACTTGAAGGAGCTTGCTCAGAAAGCCAAATACAGACCTAAAGTATTGCTCAGTTTACCATGGAAAGGTAGTTGGTACGTTGGAGCAGGTGATTCATTTCAGGCCAAGTTTTTAGCTGATGCTGCTGCAGACTATATTTGGAAAGATCGAGCAGGTAAGGCAAGTATTGCACTTGATATTGAGGCTGTTTTTGAAAAAGGAATAACTGCCGACTATTGGCTTAATCCGGGAAATGTAACCTCCTACCAAGATTTATTTGAGCAAGACCAACGTTTTGAAAACTTCAAAGCAGTTAAACAAAGGCAAGTATTCAATATTTATAAAAGAGTAAACGCCGCAGGTGGAAATGATTATTGGGAGTCTGCCGTTTATCAACCTCAGTTGGTTTTAGCTGATTTAATTCATTTACTGCATCCCACACTTCTGCCTGAGCATGAATTACACTATTACCAAGCTTTAAAAGAATGATGCAGAGAAGTATATTCTTTTATGCTTTATTAGTCTGCTTGGGGCTACTTTTTGCCTTGAACCTAGGCTTTGGTAGTGCAAGTATTGGTTTTGGTCATAGTCTCAAGATCTTACTAAGTGGCGCAGGCAGTGAAACTGAACAATTGATCATTTTTCAATCGCGATTACCCAAAGCAATTACTGCTATTCTTTGCGGTGCTGCTTTGTCGGTTTCAGGCTTGTTAATGCAGACCTTGTTTCGTAATCCCTTAGCAGGCCCTTATATTCTTGGTATCAGCTCTGGAGCGGGTTTAGGTGTAGCTTTTTTGATCATGGGAGCTACTGTATTAGGAGTTAGTGTCTCCACCGGCATAAGCATTAGCGTAGCAGCCATAATTGGTGCAGTAGGAATTCTATTGATCTTGCTTTGGGTTTCACTGCGCTTAAACGATGTGATGAGCTTATTGATCTTGGGGGTTATGATTGGAGCTATTGCAACAGCTATTATTGGTATGCTGCAATACTTCAGCACCGACTTTGAATTAAAAGCCTTTTTACTTTGGACGATGGGTAGTTTAGAAGGCCTGAATTATCAGGAGGTCAGCTTGGTGGCAGGCGTTTGTCTGTTGTTGATACTTTGGGCCTTTGTAAAAAGCAAGCCCATAAATGCCTTTTTACTCGGTGAAGATTACGCCCAAAGCATTGGTGTTAGCACCCTTGGTTTACGTATTACACTCATTCTTATAAGTGGCGGACTTGCAGGCGTGATCACTGCCTTTTGTGGACCAATTGGCTTTGTTGGAATTGTAGTACCACATCTTGCGCGTATGTTGCTCAAAACCACCAATCATTTAAAACTTATCCCCGCTTGCATGCTGATAGGAGCAAGTATTCTTTTATTGAGTGACCTACTCAGTCAAATACCGGGTAATGGACTGCTACTACCCATTAATTCAATTACAAGCTTAATCGGTATTCCCATTATCATTTGGATTATTTTTAAGAAACGTAAACTCTCTTCAGGATTTTGAAAAAAGAACTCTTAAACATAGAGAAGTTGAGCGTTGGATACGGCAAGGAGCAGCGTAAAGTAGTTGAAAATGCTTCCATGCATGTGGAGGCAGGTGAGATCGTTTTACTTCTTGGTGAAAATGGATCGGGAAAATCCACCCTGATCAAGACTATTGCAGGCCTTATTGAGCCCTTGTCTGGTGAATTGATGTTTCAACAAAGGGATTTGAAGCAATGGAATAGAAAGCAGCTAGCCAAAGAAATGGCTCTGGTACTTACTGATCAGAGCTATCAGGCACTTTTGAGTGTTGAAGAGTTTGTTGCTTTTGGGCGCTATCCTTTTACCAATTGGCTTGGTCAACTTAAAAAAGAAGATATTAAACAAATTCAGGATAGCTTGACTGCCTGTGAGTTGCAGACTTTAAGGCACAAAAAAATGGATGCATTGAGTGATGGAGAAAGACAGCGCGTTTTCTTGGCTCGTGCCATTGCACAGCAAGCCCAATTGTTGATCTTAGATGAGCCTACAACTCACTTAGATGTTAAGAACATTACTGCCCAACTGCGTCTTATTAAAAAGCTTGCCGAGGGTGAACGAACAGTGATTTTTTCTTCACATCAATTCGACTTGGCATTGCAAATAGCCGATAAAGTTTGGTTGATAGAAGATAAGAAGGTACACCAAATTACTCCCGATGACTTCTACAACGACTGTATTTATCAAGAAATTCTTCTAGGAGATGCTTACCGCTACGATCAAGCAGATAAACGTTTTAGGATCAAACTGTAGCGCTAACTAATCAGGTTTAGTGCCCATTCTTTTTAACCTCTTTTTCATGGAACGCTTGTATTTTCGTTGCATTTTTTTAGAGGCTTTTTTATAATCTTCTTTTAACTCCTGACTCGGCGCTTTATTGACCTTCATCCCTTTAGGGTTTACTCCTTTCGAGCCTTTATAAGGATTGCAAGCGAAGCAAAAAAGGAGTAGGGTCAAAGTAAAAACTATATTTCTCTTACTATTTACGACCATGATTCTTCCTTAATTCTTTTGTTTCTGGCAGCTTGTAAGTTTTCATTTTTGATTTCTTCACGGTTTTACAAGCGTTAGAAAACAGCATTATACAAGCTACTAACGTTAAACTAAGGATTATATTCTTGTTGTAAGATCTCAATGTCTTCAATTAGCTGGTCAACACTAGCTGGGTCGGTACCATCATAGAAGCCTCTTATCCTTTTCTCTTTGTCAACTAAAACAAAGTTTTCGGTGTGGATAAAATCATCTATGCCACCATCACCTTCTGTGGTTGCAGCAAAATAGGATTTTCTCGCGAGATCATAGATTACTTTCTTATCGCCTGTCAAAAAGATCCACTTTTCGGGAATGGCTTCATAACGTGCTGCATATTCTTTCAGAACGGAAGGGGAATCGATCTTGGGCGTAACGGAATGGGAAACGATCATAAAATCTTCCGCATCAGCGTAAGCTTCTTGCACACGCATCATCTGGCTGCTCATATCCGGACAGATCGTGGGACAAGTAGTGAAGAAAAAATCAGTCACATAATACTTTCCTTCTAGGTCAGCTTGACTAAAAAGGGCACTATCTTGATCAATCAATTCAAAATCCGCGATACGGTGATTCTTTTTTACATTTTGCACAGACTCATCTACCAGCTCAGGATTGATCATCAAAGGGGAATAGATTGGTAAGCTACGATCTGCTTTGATCATCTTGTAGGCAATAGCAATGCCAACTATTAAAAGCAATCCAGGTATGATGAGTGCTAGTTTATTCTTCATTCTTGTCCTTTTTATCTTTTTCTAGGTAATAGTTAAGGATTTCTTCTAACGCTTCAACGCTAACCTTCTTAGCAATGATCTTCTTATCCTTATCAAGTAAATAAGTTTGAGGAGTACTGTACACGTCATATAAGGAACGGAAATTACTGGTAAAATCCTCTCCATCAGAACCGTTGATCCAGTCTAACTTGTGTTTTTGAATGAAGCGTATCCATTCTTCATTTTCAAATTCATTACCCACGGCAAAAACTTCAACTCCTTTGTCTTTATAGTTGTCGTAGATCTTCTTCAATTTAGGAGTTGCTTTCTTGCAATGTCCACATTCAGGCGACCATATATAAACGATTGTATAATTAGCCTCTACATCATAAAGTTGAATAAACTTTTCCATTGCAGTGTCTTTGACCACAATGTTTGGAGCTTTCTTGCCAATCAAGAGGGGATCGAGGGCTTTTACACGTTCCTCAAGTTTCTCCAATTGCTTATCACTAAACCAAGGTTTGGCTTTTCCCTTCATAAAGTAGTTTTTGCCTAAATGAACAAAAACGGCATCCATCCCCATTTTATCAGAGCGTTCGTATTTTGATGTCATATAGCTTAAAGCATAACGAAATAGATCAGGACTTTGCTCCGCTTTTGTTAAGATCAAGTCAACAGACTCAATAATGGAGTCCACATTTTGGTAGGTTAATTTGTCTAGATAGTAAGTGATCTTTTCATGAAAAATAGAGGTTCTAACCAATCTGCCATCGCTGAAATCAATATTGTCAAAAAAGTGGTTTTTGAAATAGCGAAATTCAAAAGTACTGTCAATGCTTCCATCTTCGTTTTTAGGCGCTTCAGGTACCTCAGGGTAGGCAAGTCCTTTTACAAAGTTGCTTGTCAAAGTTCCCTTATGATCTTCGTGCAACCGAGCAATGTATTTTTTCACCTCAGTATCTAATTCAGCAAGCTCCTCTTTAAGCTCTGCTGCTTTTTTAGGCTTGGCAGACTTTAATTCGTCTTGCAGTCTTTTAGCTTTTAGTTGTTGCTTATTTAAATAGTGTAGATAATCAAAGAACAACTTACTTTCCTCGCTCCCTTTTACTTTAATGTTCCGCAAGTAATCGCTTGTGTCTGTTTCAAAACTCATTTCCTGACTATCAGCCATAAAGTCGAACAATTTTGTTTGCTTTAGCAGAACCGTATACATTCCGTGCTCCAAGGAATCGTCTTTTTCAAAAACCGCAAGACCTGATTCATCAAATTTTGCCGTATCGCGGTAAAATTGGCCTTTACCGTAATAATAGGCCAAGTAAACCATCGTATCTGATAGTCCATCAACTTTTACGCTTACCGAGTAACCTTTCTTATTGTTTTCCTGCGCTGATAGCAGACCAATAAAGCAAAATCCCAATAGGAGGGTGAAAGAAATCTTTTTCATTTTATTCAGTTTGCTTCAAAAGTAACATTAAAGGGTACTTTTTGGCTGTTAATGCTTGTTAACTGCTATAAACAAGGATGCTAGCGAATTAAGCTTGTTTTAACTTAAAGCTTGAGAGTTTCTCGTATTTTTCAAGCGTGGAAGTTTTAACTTGGACTCTTCTGGTTTTACTCATCTTGGCTGGTATCATTACTGGTGTACTTTTTACTTTTTATTACCTGCAAGAGAAAATAATCTTCAATCCGATCAGGCTTCCGAAGAACTACCAATTTCCCTTTAAAGCTGATTTTGAGGAGCGTTTTTACGAAGTTGAAAAGGGTGTGAGCCTTAACACTTTACTTTTTAAGGTAAAAAAACCAAAAGGCTTGATCTTCTATATACATGGAAATGCCGATAACTTGCGCTATTGGGGTGATTTTGCTTTTTTCTTTAACCAGCAACAGTATGATGTTTTTATGTATGATTTCCGGGGCTTTGGAAAAAGCAATGGCAAAATAAAAGGGGAGAAGAACCTGCAAAGAGATGCCAAGATTCTTTATCAAAAAATGTTGGAAGAATACGAAGAGTCAAAAGTGATCATCTATGGCTTTTCAATTGGAACAGGTATAGCAGCCAGACTAGGAAGCAAAAATCAACCTAAAGCCTTGATCTTAGAAGCGCCCTATTTTAATTTTATTGAATTAGTAAAGTACCACAAGGCTTATCTCCCTGCTAAGCTGATCAGCAAATATCATTTTAGAACCAACCGTTACCTTAAAAAGGCCAGCTGTCCTTTATATATTTTTCATGGTACTGAAGATAGAAAAGTTCCTTACCACCTTGGTAAAAAGCTAGAAGGGGTGAACCCTAACATAAGCTTTATTTCCATAGAGGGAGCTGCTCACAACGACATGCAAAGCATGCAAAAATACCGCGAGGAATTGGTCAAACTACTTGATTAGACAGTTTCCTTTTTGAATTCAGAAGTAAAATGAAATTCGATATCAGGGTAATTGTCCTGCGTAATTCTTAGGATACCAGGCGTTTGAGCAAGGAAAACCAGGTGTTTATCCTTGTCATAAACGATGTAGTTGGATTTTAACCGAATAAATTCTTCCATCATTTGCTCATTGTCCGAAGTAAACCAACAGGCCTTGTAAAAATTCATGGGATGGAAACTTGCTGAGGCACCATACTCGTGTTCTAGACGGTATTTAATCACTTCAAATTGCAACTCTCCAACCGTGCCA
>P_2C_Liq_1_UnCtyDRAFT_1000714_pt1 | contig 13785 bp, 15 predicted proteins | sample Pon2CUnioCityCA_2_FD_10234 | JGI IMG/M metagenome (IMG submission 10234)
CCCCGCCGATCTGTGTGGCCATGATTTTGTCGCGCGGCAGGCGGACTCGGGTACCGAACGACTGTGGGGCGATATCCTTGAGGAATCGCGCGTCAACCCGGATGACATTCCGGTGGTCGAGACCGCGCGCAGCGAAATGGACGCGGTATTCGCCGTCGCCTCCGGCACTGCGCGTGCCACGTTCGGGCTGGAACCGCTGGCGCAGCAATTCGGGCTGGGTTTCGTGCCGATGATCGAGGAACGCTTCGATCTGGTGGTGGACCGAAAGGCGTGGTTCGATCCGCCGATGCAGCGCTTGCTGGGCTTTCTGCATGACGCGGCCTTCGCGGCCAAGGCCAAGGCAAGTCCCGGCTACGACATCGCCGATCTCGGTCAGGTGCGCTGGAACGGCTGAGCGGTTCAGGTGGTCATGATCCGGCCGGGTCTTTCGCGGATGCGGTCGCGCCGCAGCGCCGCCGCCGTGGCAAGGCACAGCGCCGCGACGCCCAGAAACATGGCCTCGCCGCCAAACCGGCTGGCGACGGCCCCCGCCAGAGCCGGTCCAAGCACGGACCCGACCCCGACCGCGATCAGCGCGACGGTAAAGCTGAGCGAGGGCAGATCCGGGAACAGCCTGTCCGACCAGAGTGCAAGGATCGCGCTTGTCATCATCACGAACGCGCCCTGCAACCCGGCAGAGACCAGCACCGCGGGCCATAGCGTCGGTGCAAGCGCGACCAGCCCCATCGACACCGCCGACATCAGCATCAGCGCCCGTAACAGCCCGACCAGCCCGAGCCGTGCCTTCAGCGCTCCCGTGGCCAGCCCGCACAGCCCGCACAGCCCGAATGCGATAAAGACCAGCGCCGGTGTTGCGCCCCCCGGCAGCGCCGCAAGCCCGCCCGCCTGCGCGATGCGGTCGGCAGCAAAGGAGATGTAGATTGCCGAGCCAACCCCAAAGGACAGCGCCACCGCGTAAAGCGGTCTGGCCGAGTGCCGCACCAGCGCCGACCACGGGCTGGACGAGCGGGGTCCGGGCCGTCCAGCCACATCGGCCATGTCCGCCACCGCGACACTCAGCGCCACGGCGCTCAACCCGGCAAAGACGAACCAGCCCGCGCGCCACGAAAACCCTGTCGTCTGCGCCACCAGCGCCACCAGCCCCGCCATGGCAATACCGATGCTGGTGCCGGTGCTGACCAGCGACAAGGCGGTGGGGCGGTCGCGATCCGGCACCGTTTGATGCACCGCGTTGTTGAAGGGCGCCCAGGCAAAGCCCGCGCTGCTCATCGCCAGAAATACGCCCGCGTAAAGCATCGCCTGCGTTTCGGCCCGCGCCACCAGCGCAAGCCCGATTGTGGCCGATACCAGCCCGATCAGAACCGGCAGCCGTGCGCCGTGTCGCGCGGTCAGCCCATACGCCACGAACAGCCCCAGCAACATGCCCAGAAAGCCCAGGCTTGAAATCAGCCCGGCGTCACGTGTGGACAGATCGAACACCTCCCGGAACTCTGACAGGAAAAGCCCGAACCCCATGCGGGCCGGGCCATAGGTGATCGCTGTTGCCGCAAACCCCGCGATGGACAGTTTCCAGAACTGCGGTAACATCTTGCCTCAAATCACGTTGTAAAATGGCGCGGTGTGNGGGGCNGGCCGCCCTGACCNCCGCGCAGGTGTCATGCGGGGGCAACGTCACGCCGCGCCGGATCGTTCCCGCGCCCCGGCCATCGCGCCACGGCTGTCAGGCCCCGCAAAGATCTGGCCCCGCAAAGAACAGGCCCGATAAAGATCTGGCCGCCACTCGCGGCGAACACCAAGGCCCGCGTTTACGTGTTGAAAAGGAAATGCAGCACATCGCCATCCTTGACGATATACGACTTGCCCTCGGACCGCATCTTGCCCGCTTCCTTGGCGGGCTGTTCGCCGCCAAGCGCCACGAAATCGTCATAGGCGATGGTTTCGGCCCGGATGAATCCCTTCTCGAAATCGCCGTGAATGACGCCTGCCGCCTGTGGTGCCGCCGTGCCGGTGCGGATCGTCCATGCGCGGGCCTCTTTCGGGCCGACGGTGAAATAGGTCTCCAGATGCAAAAGCTGGTATCCGGCGCGGATCAGCCGGTCCAGCCCGGCTTCCTCCAGCCCCATTTCGTCAAGGAACATCGCGGCTTCGTCCGCATCAAGCTGGCTGATCTCTTCCTCGATCTGCGCGGAGATCACCACATGCGCGGCCCCTTGCGCCTCTGCCATCTTGGCCACGGCGGCGGAATGGTCGTTGCCGTGGGCGGCGTTGGCCTCATCGACATTGCACACATACAGGATCGGCTTGGAGGTCAGCAATTGCAGCCCCTTCCACGCCTTCACATCCTCGGCATCCACCTCGACCAGACGCGCGGGCTTGCCCTCGTCCAGCATCGCCTGGGCTGCGGCCAGCAGGCGGTCGGCCTGCACGGCTTCCTTGTCGTTGCCCTTGAGCTTGCGCACCAGCCCCGCGCGGCGCTTTTCGATACTTTCCATGTCGGCCAGCATCAGCTCGGTCTCGATAACCTCGGCATCCTCGACCGGGTTCACGCGCCCCTCCACATGGGTCACGTCGCCATCCTCGAAACAGCGCAGCACATGGGCGATCGCATCCGTCTCGCGGATATTGGCAAGGAACTGGTTGCCAAGGCCCTCGCCCTTGCTCGCGCCCTTCACCAGACCCGCGATATCGACAAAGGTCATGCGCGTCGGGATGATGGATTTCGACTTGGCGATCTCGGCCAGCGTATCAAGCCGCGCATCGGGAACAGCGACCTCGCCCACGTTCGGCTCGATGGTGCAGAACGGAAAATTCGCCGCCTGGGCGGCCGCCGTGCGCGTCAGCGCGTTGAACAGCGTTGACTTGCCCACATTGGGCAGTCCCACGATTCCCATCTTGAAGCCCATGATGCACCTTTTCCGTCTCGGGTTTGGGGCATCTACGGTGCCAGCATGGCAGAGGTCAAGCAGGGCATTGATTTCCGCCCGCCTTTGCGTCAAACGAAGGGCGATCCAGCCGAGGAAGACCTGCATGACCCGTATCGACGCCAAGTTCGCCGCACTCCGTCAAGAGGGCAAGAAAGCCTTTGTCGCCTATGTGATGGCGGGCGATCCGGATTTCGACACCTCGCTTGAACTGGTCAAGGGCCTGCCCGACGCAGGTGTGGACATCATCGAACTTGGCCTGCCCTTCACCGATCCGATGGCCGATGGCACCACGATTCAACTTGCCGGTCAGCGCGCGCTGGCAGGCGGCATGACCCTGCAACGCACGCTGGATATGGCGACGGAATTCCGCAAGGGCGACGACACAACGCCGATCGTTCTGATGGGCTATTACAATCCGATTTTCAATCGTGGCGTGGACAAGTTCCTCACCGATGCCAAGGCGGCGGGCATCGACGGGCTGATCGTGGTGGACCTGCCCCCCGAAGAGGATGACGAGCTGTGCATCCCCGCGCAGAAGGCGGGGCTGAACTTCATCCGTCTGGCTACGCCCACCACCGATAACAAACGCCTGCCCAAGGTGCTGACGAATACCTCCGGCTTTGTCTATTACGTCTCGATCACCGGGATCACGGGGGCCGCCGCCGCCGAGGCTGCCGATGTCGCCCCCGAAGTGGCCCGCATCAAGTCGCAGACCGACCTGCCCGTGATCGTGGGTTTCGGCATCCGCACCCCCGAAAGCAGCCGTGACATCGCCTCTGTCGCCGATGGCGCGGTCGTGGGTTCGGCCATCGTGGCCAAGCTGGCAGAGGGCGAAAGCCCTGCTCAGGTGCTCGATTTCGTGCGCGGTCTGGCAGACGGCGCGCATTCGGCCTGATCCGGGCAGCCGAAACGCTTTCGGTCCTATGCCAAACGGCTTATGACTGGGGCAAACCTGTCCCAACCCAAGGCCACGCACATGCCCGCCATTACCAGCATCGAGGATCTCAAACGGCTTTACGAACGCCGCGTGCCGCGCATGTTCTACGATTATGCCGAAACCGGCAGTTGGACGGAACAGACCTTTTCCGAGAACACAAGCGATTTCAACGATATCCGCTTTCGCCAACGGGTGGCGGTCGACATGTCGAACCGCTCCACCCGCGCGCAGATGATCGGGCAGGACGTGTCCATGCCGGTGGGCCTTGCGCCGGTGGGCCTGACCGGGATGCAATGCGCCGACGGAGAGATCAAAGCCGCCCGCGCCGCCGAGAAATTCGGCGTGCCCTTCTGTCTGTCCACCATGTCCATCTGCTCTATCGAGGATGTGGCCGAGAATACCGAAAAACCGTTCTGGTTTCAGGTCTACACGCTCAAGGACGATGATTTCATGCAGCGGCTGTTCGACCGTGCCAAGGCGGCGAATTGCTCTGCCGCGATCATCACCGTGGACCTGCAAGTGCTGGGCCAGCGCCACAAGGACATCAAGAACGGCCTGTCCGCCCCGCCCAAGCTGACCGCGACCTCCATCGCCAACATGATGACCAAGGTGCAGTGGGGCCTTGGGATGCTGGGCACCAAGCGGCGTTTTTTCGGCAATATCGTCGGCCATGCCAAGGGCGTGACCGATCCCTCCTCGCTCAGCTCCTGGACGGCAGAGGCGTTTGACGAGGCGCTGGACTGGGACCGCATCCGCGAGTTCCGCAAGATGTGGGATGGCCCGCTGATCATCAAGGGCATCATGGACCCGCGCGACGCGCGCGAGGCGCTTAACGTGGGCGCGGACGCGATCATCGTATCCAATCACGGTGGCCGCCAGCTTGACGGGGCGCTCTCGGCGATCCGCGCGCTGCCGGCGATCATGGACGCGGTGGGCGACAAGATCGAGGTGCATTTCGACAGCGGCATCCGGTCCGGTCAGGACGTGCTCAAGGCGCTCGCGCTGGGGGCACATGCCTGCTACATCGGCCGCGCCTTTACCTATGGGCTGGGCGCGATGGGCGAGGCGGGCGTGACCCGGGCGCTTGAAATCATCCACAAGGAGCTTGACGTGTCCATGGCGCTTTGCGGGCACCGGGACGTGACAAAGGTCGACCGCGACATCCTGCTTGTACCCAACGGGTTCACCGGCAACTGGGCCTGATCCCAACGTCACAAGACGCCTTGCGCCCACGAATCTGCTTTCCAAGCGCCACGATCCAGTCTATACGCGCGGCTTCACGCGGGTCTACAGCCTTGGAGGAGGCCCGCCTTTGCATATGGAGAATTCAAAATGGCTGGAGAAATTCCTGATCTTCACGCCCAGGAACGCACGGGGACAGGCAAGGGCGCCGCTCGTGCTGCACGCCGCGAAGGCATGGTTCCGGGTATCGTTTTCGGGGGGGACGTGGATCCGCTTCCCATACAAATGCCCTTCAACGTGCTGCTCAAGCGGCTCAAGGCCGGGCGGTTCAAGTCGACGCTTTTCAACCTCAAGATTGACGGGCAAGACGACGTGCGCGTGATCTGCCGCGACGTTCAGCGCGATGTGGTCAAGGATCTGCCGACGCATTTCGACCTGATGCGCCTGCGCCGGACCAGCAAGATCAATCTCTTCCTGCCGGTCGAATTCATCAACGAGGAAAACTGCCCCGCGCTTCGCAAGGGCGGTGTGCTGACCGTGATCCGCAACGAGATCGAAGTGGTCGTGACCGCTGGCGATATCCCGGAATCGATCGTGGTCGATCTGAGCACGATGGAAAATGTTGGCGACAACATCTCGATCAGCATGGTGACCCTGCCCGAAGGTGCCAAGCCGACGATCACCGATCGTGATTTCGCCATCTGCAATGTGGCCGCGCCGTCCGCGCTGGTCGCTGCCGGTGCCGAAGAGGACGACGCCGACGCGGTTCCGACCGTTGGCGGCGAGGACGCGGGCTAAGCTCCGTCACCCGGTTACGAAACAGATCAAACCGCGGCACCATTGGTGCCGCGGTTTTTTGTTGACGCCACAGGCCCCTGCCCACGCGGTTGATTTCGCCCCTGTCGCCGCGTAGATCAAGGGCGACGCAACGCGGGGGCCAAGACATGCTTTTATTCGTGGGACTGGGCAATCCGGGTGCGAAATACGCCCGCAATCGGCACAATATCGGTTTCATGGCATTGGACCGTATCGCCGAGGACCACGGGTTCAGCCCGTGGAAATCCCGCTTTCAGGGCCAGTTGACCGAAGGCAAGCTGGCCGGTGAAAAGGTGCTCCTGCTCAAACCTGAAACTTTCATGAACCGATCGGGGCAGTCGGTGGGCGAGGCGATGCGCTTTTACAAGCTGACGCCCGAGGATGTCATCGTGTTTCATGACGAGCTTGACCTCGCGCCCGCCAAGCTGCGCCTCAAGCAGGGCGGCGGACATGCCGGGCATAACGGCTTGCGGTCCATTCACCAGCATATCGGCGAGACCTATGGCCGGGTGCGGCTTGGCATCGGGCATCCGGGCCACAAGGATCGCGTCGCGGGCTATGTGCTTCAGGATTTTGCCAAGGCGGATGCGGATTGGCTGGATGATCTGATGCGCGGCATCTCGGACGGGGTGCCAAGATTGGCGGCGGGTGAAAACGACAAGTTTCTCAACGCCGTATCTTTGCGCACCGCCCCGGCGCGGTCATCCGGGACCGCGCCTAAACCTGTCCGGGCAGCGACCAAATCCGCGCCAGCCGCCCATCCCGAAGCGCCAGAGGATACCAGAAGCGCAATGCAAAAGCTGATGGACAAGTTTCGCTGACCCGCTTTCCTGCCCCAACCGGACAGGAAACCGTGCGATCAAACCAACCGTCAATAGGTGTCTGCGCCTGTTTCTGGCGCTGCCCGAGGGCGCGCCGCTGATCTGACCACACGCGATCATGCGCGCTTCGGGCTGATGTTTGCGCAGGGCGGGCGCTATGATCGGCTTGCCCATGCCGCGCGTCACGGGCAGGATGACCGCAAACCGAATGGAGAGACCATGAGCTATATCGCGATGAACCGCTTTCACGTCCGCCACGGCCACGAGGCCGATTTCGAGGAAATGTGGCGCAGCCGTGAAAGCAAGCTCAAGCAAACGCCGGGATTCGAGGAATTCCGCCTGCTCAAGGGACCGGCTGGCGATGGATTTCACCTGTATTCCAGCCATGTGGTCTGGGCCAGCAAGGCCGATTTCGAGGCGTGGACCAAATCGCAGCAATTTCGCGATGCGCACAAGGATGCGGGCAACTCAAAGACGCAGGATGCCCTGATGGGCCCGCCGCAATTCGAGGGCTTCGAGACGGTCCTGCACGAATCCTGAAGAAAGGCACCACGATGGAAAAAGACCCCGCGATCAACATTCTGGGACAGGAACTGACCCTGTGTGGCACCGATCCCGTGACCGGATTTTTCCGTGACGGGCATTGCAACACCTGCGCCGCCGATCAAGGCAGCCATACTGTCTGCGCCGAGGTGACAGAGGAATTCCTTGCCTATTCCAAATATGTGGGCAACGACCTTTCCACGCCCCGGCCCGAATTCGGCTTTGCGGGTCTCAAGCCCGGCGATCAATGGTGNCTGTGTGCCGCGCGTTTCCTGCAAGCCCATGACGAGGGCTGCGCACCACGCGTGCGGCTGGCCGCAACGCATGAACGGGCGCTGGATATTGTCCCGCTACATGTGCTGGAGCAACACGCCACCGACGCGGCGCAATAAGCAAAGGGCCGGGCAATTGCCCGGCCCGGATGCTCAGGTCAGTCCGCACCGCCCATCTCGAAGCCCAGATGCCGGGCGACGGTATAGATATCCTTGTCGCCGCGTCCGCACATGTTCATGCACAGGATATGGTCTGCGGGCAGGTCGGGCGCGATCTTCATCACATGGGCCAGCGCGTGGCTGGGTTCCAGCGCGGGGATGATGCCCTCGCATTCACAGCACAGCTTGAACGCCTCCAGCGCCTCCTTGTCCGTGATGGCCACATATTGCGCGCGGCCGATATCGTGCAGCCAGCTATGTTCCGGCCCGATGCCCGGATAATCCAGACCCGCCGAGATCGAATAGCCTTCAAGGATCTGCCCGTCATCGTCCTGCAAAAGATAGGTCCGGTTGCCATGCAGCACACCGGGCCGCCCGCCGGTCAATGACGCGCAATGCTCCATCTTTTCGGTCACGCCCTTGCCACCGGCCTCGACCCCGATGATGTTGACCTCCTTGTCGTCAAGGAACGGATAAAACAGGCCCATCGCGTTCGATCCGCCGCCGATGGCGGCGATGATCGTGTCGGGCAGACGGCCTTCGGCCTCCTGCATCTGTTCCTTGGTTTCCTTGCCGATGATCGACTGGAAGTCGCGGACCATCGCTGGGTAGGGGTGCGGCCCGGCCACGGTGCCGATGCAATAGAACGTGTCGCGCACATTGGTCACCCAGTCGCGCAGCGCGTCGTTCATCGCGTCCTTGAGCGTGCCGCGCCCGGATGTCACGGGCACCACCTCGGCCCCCAACAGCTTCATCCGGAACACGTTGGGCTTCTGGCGCTCCACGTCATGCGCGCCCATGTAGACGATACATTTCAGCCCGAACTTGGCGCAGACCGTCGCGGTGGCCACGCCATGCTGGCCCGCGCCGGTTTCCGCGATGATGCGCGTCTTGCCCATGCGCCGCGCCAGCAGGATCTGCCCCAGCACGTTGTTGATCTTGTGCGCGCCGGTGTGGTTCAGCTCGTCGCGCTTCATGTATATCTTTGCGCCGCCCAGATGCTTGGTCAGTCCTTCGGCATGGTAAAGCGGGCTTGGGCGGCCCACGTAATGCTTCCACAGGAAATCCATTTCATCCCAGAAAGACTGATCGGTTTTCGCTCGCTCGTACTGTTCTTCCAGTTCAAGGATGAGCGGCATCAGCGTTTCCGACACGAAGCGCCCGCCGAATTGCCCGAAACGGCCCTTGTCGTCTGGGCCGGTCATGAAGGAATTGAAAAGATCGTTCATGGTGCGTGGTTTCCCGTTTTGATCCCCGCATCCATAGGCCACGGGACATGGGTTTTCCAGCGAAAAGCCGGGGCCGAGGCAGGGCGGAATGGTCGCGGCGGGGCCTACAGGATACGCACCGCAAAGGCGCGTGTCGCCACTTCGGGTTCGGCCAGAAGATAGGCGCGGAACGGCTCTGTCACCTGTTCGACGCGCCACAGCCCATCGTCCGTGAGTTGCTCCATCATCTGCGGAAATCCCTGATCGCGCCACGTCGCCTCGACGACGTTGAACACGCCCACGCCGCCGGGGCGCGTCACCCGCACCAGATGGCGCAGCGTTGCGGGTGGCGCGTGGCCCGGCCCGAACGCGCCGACACAGGTGAAACCGGCGAAGTGACCATCGGCAAAGGGCAGGGCGGTGCCCATATCCGCCTCGGCGAAATCGGCATAGGCCCCGGTTTGCGCGGCGCGCGCCATCATGCCGGGCGACAGGTCACAGCCCGTTATCGGCCCGTAACCAAGAATGGCCAGCGTCTCGCCCACCAGCCCGGTACCACAGCCCGCGTCAAGGATCGGGCCATTTTCCCTGCCCAGGTGTCGCGCCAGAAGCCCCGCGCAGAGCGCAGGCAGGCGAAAGCCCTTTGCTATATTCTCTGCGTCATAGCTGGCTGACCAGCCGTTATAGGCCGCACGGGACTCGTCCTTGGTTTTCGCGCCATACACCTTGTCCAGATCCCGGGATTTCATCGCCGATCCTCCTGACATCAGGGTGCAGGTCACCTGCGGGCGTTGTCAATCAGCAGGCGCATCTTGTCTTCGTCCTTGATCCCCGGCGCGCGTTCCACGCCCGAGGACACGTCGATCTGGCTGGCCCCCGTCAGGCGCACGGCCTCTGCCACGTTGTCGGGTGTCAGCCCGCCGGCCAGCATCCACGGCACGCTCCAGCGCCGTCCCGNGATCAGCCGCCAGTCAAAGGCCACCGCGTTGCCGCCGGGCCGGTCCGCGCCCTCGGGCGGTTTGGCGTCGATCAATAGCTGATCCGCCACCTTGCTGTAAAAGTCGATCTGCGTGAGGTCCGTCTCCGACGCGATCCCGATCGCCTTCATCACCGGCAAGCCATAGCGCGCCTTGACCTCGGCCACCCGCGCGGGGCTTTCGTGCCCGTGCAGTTGCAGCATATCAACCGGCACCGCCTTGGTCAGCGCGTCAAGCATGTCGTCATCGGCATCCACGGTCAGCGCCACAGTGGTGATGTCGTCAGGCACCGCGCCCGCCATTTCGGCGGCGGTCGACAGGTTCAGGTGCCGGGGCGATTTGGGAAAAAAGACGAACCCCACATAGGATGCGCCCGCAAGAATGGCGGCGGGGATATCGGCGGGGTCGGTCAGCCCGCAGATCTTGACCTTGACGTGATTGGGCATGGGGGCCTTAGCTGGCCTCGTCCAGAAGGGCCAGAACCTCGTCCTTGCCCTCGTGCTTTTCGCCCTTCAGCCGCTTGATCTCGGCGCGCAGCTTTGCCATTTCGCGTTGCTGGCGCGCGGCCTCGGCGCGCTCCTTGGCCTCGCGGATCCACTCCCAGATGAAGCCGATGACCAGCCCGGCCAGAATGCCGCCGAACATGATCACGAACAGCGGCACGGTATAGGCTGGTGTCAGCGCAAAAAAGCCGGACAGCTCGGCGGGCAGCAGATTAACCTCGACAGTCTGGCGGTTCGCAAGTGCGACAAGCACAAGCGCCAGTCCGAAGACGGCGATACAGGCGTAGCGGATATAACGCATCAGGATTTCCCGTTCAGTCTTTCACGAAGCAGCTTACCGGCCTTGAAGAAGGGCACGTGCTTCTCCTCGACCTCCACGGATTCTCCGGTGCGCGGGTTGCGCCCGGTGCGGGCGTCCCGCTTCTTGACGGAAAACGCACCGAAACCGCGCAGTTCAACCCGGTTGCCATCTGCCATGGCATCCGTGATTTCGTTGAACACGGTGGCCACGATACGTTCCACATCGCGCTGGTAAAGATGCGGATTTTCGTCGGCAATCTTTTGTATAAGTTCCGACCGGATCATCGGCGTCTCCCCGTTCTGGCTTTTCTGCGAAGCACTTTGATTTCTGTCGAAATCATAGAGTGAAAATACCAGTCCTGAAACTGAAAGCCACGCCAAGGACGCTGTAAATCCCGATTTTCTCGGGCCTTTCTACCGGATTCCACGATTTCCCGCCGCCTGTGCCGCAGGATGTGCCGTGTCATGCGTGCCGCGGTCCGGCCGGTGGTTTCATTGATTCGGATCAGGCGGCCCGCGTTTGGCGCGCGGTGGCAGACATGAAAACGGCCCCGCAATTGCTGCGGGGCCGTCAGGGTTTTCAATCAAAACCCGGTTTACTTGTCGTCGTCGCCCTTGAGCGCGGCCCCAAGGATGTCGCCCAGCGACGCACCCGAGTCAGAGCTGCCATATTGCTGCACGGCTTCTTTCTCTTCGGCGATCTCGCGCGCCTTGATCGACAGACCCAGACGACGCGTCTTGCTGTCCACGTTGGTCACGCGCACATCGACCTTGTCACCGACCGAGAACCGCTCGGGGCGCTGTTCGGAGCGGTCACGGCTCAGGTCAGAGCGGCGGATGAAGGATTTCATGCCTTCGTATTCCACCTCGACGCCGCCTTCCTCGATCGCGGTCACTTCGACCGTGATGATCGAGCCGCGCTTCACGCCGCCCACGGCCTCGGCGAACTTGTCACCGCCAAGTGCCTTGATCGACAGCGAAATACGCTCTTTCTCGACATCGACTTCCGACACGACCGCCTGAACGACATCGCCCTTCTTGTAGCTCTGGATCGCCTCTTCGCCGCGCTCGTCCCAGCTCAGATCCGACAGGTGAACCATGCCGTCGATATCGCCATCCAGACCGATGAACAGGCCGAACTCGGTGATGTTCTTGACCTCGCCTTCGACCTCGGTGCCCTCGGGATGCGTTTCCGCGAAGACTTCCCACGGGTTGCGCATGGTCTGCTTGAGACCAAGGCTGACGCGGCGCTTGGCCGGGTCGATTTCCAGCACCATGACCTCGACCTCCTGAGAGGTGGACACGATCTTGCCGGGATGCACGTTCTTTTTCGTCCAGGACATTTCCGAGACGTGAACAAGACCCTCGACACCCGCTTCCAGCTCCACGAAGGCGCCGTAATCGGTGATGTTGGTCACGCGGCCGGTATGCACGGATTCCAGCGGGTACTTGATGGCAACCAGATCCCACGGATCTTCCTGAAGCTGCTTCATGCCAAGGCTGATACGGTGGGTTTCCTTGTTGATCTTGATGACCTGAACCTTGACCGTCTCGCCGATCGCCAGGATCTCGGAGGGGTGGTTCACACGGCGCCAGGCCATGTCGGTCACGTGCAACAGGCCGTCCACACCACCAAGATCGACGAACGCGCCGTATTCCGTGATGTTCTTGACCACACCGTCCACGGCATCGCCCTCGGTCAGCTTGCCGATAACCTCGGCGCGCTGCTCGGCGCGGCTTTCTTCAAGGATGGCACGGCGCGAGACAACGATATTGCCACGGCGGCGATCCATCTTGAGGATCTGGAACGGCTGCTTGAGACCCATCAGCGGTCCGGCATCGCGCACGGGGCGCACATCGACCTGAGAGCCGGGCAAAAACGCCACGGCNCCGCCCAGATCGACGGTAAAGCCACCCTTGACGCGGCCAAAGATCGCACCTTCGACGCGGGCGTCGTCGGCATAGGCTTTTTCCAGACGGTCCCAGGCTTCTTCCCGGCGCGCCATTTCGCGGCTGATGACAGCCTCGCCGCGCGCGTTTTCGACCTGGCGAAGGAACACCTCCACCTCGTCGCCGACAGCGATCTCGGGGGCTTCACCGGGATTTGCGAATTCCTTGAGTTCGACGCGGCCTTCCATCTTGTAGCCGACGTCGATAATGGCCTGGCCTGCCTCTACGGCGATAACCCGGCCTTTGACGACACTGCCCTCGGAAGGCGTGTCCATTTCGAGGTTTTCATTAAGGAGGGCCTCGAATTCCTCCATCGATGCGTTTTGAGCCATGTGGCGGTCGTTTCCTTTGTGTTTCGATTTTTCCGGCCGCGCGGTTGGGTCCGCCGGTCTTGGGGTTTCGTTGGTCAGTCGGGTCGCATGGTCGCAAAACAAAGAGGGCCGGTGATTCCGACCCTGCCCGATCTCGCTCGTTTCGCGGCGTTTCCCGCCTTGTCGACGGCGCGCGTATAGACCGCGCGCGCCCGGTGATCAAGCGTTTTCACGAAACTGGCACGGCTGGCAGTTCCATCGACGCCGCATGGACAAGGCGCGTCCGCTTCTCGCCGTGCAGGTTTGCGTTAACCTTTGGATGGTTGCTTCCGTAGGAAAATCTTGCAAAGGTTGTGTCATCAAAAGGAAGTTAACGATGCGACTTGTTTCCAAAATACTCGCCATCCTGGTGATGGGGCTCATCTCCGGTCTTGCGGCCTCGCCCCTCGCCGCGAGTTTCGTGGACACGGGGAATAGCAACTACGTCTTTTTCGGCGTCTTCATTGTTACGGCCGGGATCATCTTTCTGGCACCGACGGGGCGGCGTGCCTGGGGCCGCGGCAGCCTGATCTGCGGCGTGCTTTTCGTGGCGATGCCACTTTTCGTGACGGCATTGGGCGCGCAGGTCGGATCGGCGATCGTCGCGGATGCCAGCACCACCGGAGAAGAGGCCGGTGCAGCGATCGGCGCAACCCTGGGGGCCGGTTTGATGGTCGGGGCGTCCATGATCATCGGTTTCATCGTCGGCGGTGTATTCTTGATCCTCGGACTTGTTCTTGTCCTTGGTGGCCGCAGGGAGGTTGTGATCATCGACAGTGCGCAGACCCCTTCGATAAAAAGATAAACCTTATAACGGCTTGGCACCCATGGCATAGATCTCGG
>P_2C_Liq_1_UnCtyDRAFT_1000716_pt1 | contig 13767 bp, 12 predicted proteins | sample Pon2CUnioCityCA_2_FD_10234 | JGI IMG/M metagenome (IMG submission 10234)
CGCGTTGCCACGGATCATGATCTCGCCCTGGGTTTCGGCATCCAGCGGGATCTGCGTCATGGTCTCGGGGTCCATCGCGGTGATGTCCTCCATGAAGCCCATCAGCACGCCGGTGCGCGCCTTGATCGCATAACGTTCGTCGTCGGGCTTGTCGTTCCAGCGCTCCTGCCACAGGCATTCGGTGACATGGCCATAGGTTTCGGTCAGCCCGTAAACCTGCATGACCTCGAATCCAAGCGGTTCTATGGCGCGCAGGGTTGCGGCGGGGGGCGGCGCGCCGGCTGTCACCACATTGACCTTGTGGGCAAAGTCACGGCGCTCTTCATCCTTGGCGTTGACCAGCATGTTCAGCACGATCGGGGCCGCGCCGAAATGTGTGACGCCTTCATCCGCTATGGCGTTATAGATGTTTGTTGCCGTGATATCGCGGCAGCACACGACGGTGCCGCCCACCAGCGGCATCGCCCAAGTGTGGTTCCAGTTGTTGCAATGAAACAGCGGCACGATGGTCAGATAGCGCGCGTGGCGGGGCAGGGGCCAGGTGACCGCCGTGCCCGTGGTCAGCAGGTAGGAACCGCGATGATGGCACACCACGCCCTTTGGCCGCCCCGTGGTGCCCGAGGTATAGTTGAGTGCGATACTTTCCCACTCGTCCGTGGGCATGATCCAGTCGAAATCCGCGTCGCCCGTCGCCAGAAGCTCTTCGTATTCCATATAGTGGCCATGCGCATGGGCACCGGCCTGATCGTCGGCAACCTCGATCACAAGCGGGGCAGGCCCTTCCATCAGCTCGATGGCTGTGGCGGTGACGGGCAGGAACTGGGGATCGACCAGAACCACCTTTGCCTCGCCATGATCAAGGATATAGGCGATGGTGTCGGCCTCCAGCCGGGTGTTGATGGTGTTCAACACCGCCCCGCAGGCAGGCACGCCGAAATGCGCCTCGGCATGGGCGGGCAGGTTGGGCAGGATCGTCGCGACCACATCGCCGGGCTTCACACCCGCCTTGACAAGCGCCGAGGCCAGTTTCGTGCATCGCTGGTAATATTCGGCATAGCTGCGACGCACCTCGCCATAGACAAGCGCCTCTGTATCGGGAAAGACGTGACGGGCGCGGCGCAGATGCGACAGCGGCGTGAGCGGCACGAAATTGGCCGCGTTCTTGTCTAGACCGGTTTCGTCCTTCATCCAACCCATGCTCGTTCTCCCCTTTAGCGATGACGCGATGGAAACGCCGCGGATATTGCGCATTTCATGGGTGAAAGCAAAGTTCTTTTGCGGCCATGTGAAACTTTGCACGCCGGGCGGGGATCGCATAGCGTTCTTGCATGATCATCTCTGCCGGGCGGCGTTATATCTTTGTTCATATTCCCAAGACCGGTGGCAGCTCCATGGCGCTGGCGCTTGAGACGCGCGCAAGGGCGGATGATATCCTTATCGGTGACACGCCCAAGGCACGGCGGCGGCGCAGACGTCTCAAGGGCGTCACGGCGGCGGGCCGTCTTTGGAAGCATTCGACCCTCGCCGATATCGACAGGCTGGTACCTCCGGAGCAGATCCGCGCGGCGTTCTGTTTCACGCTGGTGCGCAATCCATGGGACCGGATGGTGAGCTATTACCACTGGCTGCGCGACCAGAACTTTGATCATCCGGCGGTACATCTGGCGCGGCAACGCGATTTCAGCGGCTTTCTGAATGCGCCCGCCACGTGCGCCGCGTTGCGCGCGAACCCCTATCGCCGCTACATGATCGCCGCCGACGGCGTGGAACATGCGGGGCTGTATCTGCGGCTGGAACATCTGGAAGAAGATGCGGTGCCCTTGTGGCAACATCTTGGCTTTCGGCTGAACGTGCCACATGCGAACGCGTCGGACCGGGATCGCGATTACCGCCGCTATTACGCGGATCAGGACGCGGAAACCCTTGCTTCGTGCTGTTCCGAGGACATTGCGCGCTTTGGCTATCGCTTTTGAGACGCCAGCGTTGCGCATTTTAAACGAAATCTCGTGAACGCGCCCGACTGATCCCAATAAGGCAACAATGCCCCAATTCGGCCCCTTTCCAGACCAAGGAGCGTCCAGCGAATCACGGCAAATGGAACTTGTCTGCTCAAGCCGGCTGCCACCGGCGCACCAAGGGGATGGAAAACATGTTTGGATGGAAGTCTGCGCGTTCAGCGGCAAAAATCAACCAGCCCGGCGGGATTGCCGCCATGCCGGGGCAATCGACCAGCGCCGAGGCCGGGCTTATGTCCGGCACCCGTGTCGCGACTGCCATGGGCTGGCGTTCTGTCGAAGCCATTGCCGAAGGGGACAAGGTTCTGACCTTCGATGCGGGGCTGCAAACCATCGTGAAGGTCAGTCACATCCGGCTGTGGAGCGCCGAGGAAAGCTGCCCGCGTCGGTTCTGGCCGCTGGAGGTTCCCGCCGGTGCGCTTGGCAATCGAGAGTTGATGCATGTCATGCCCGGCCAGAACGTGATGATCGAAAGCGACGCGGCCGAGGATCTTTATGGTGATCCTTTCTCGTTGATCCCCGCCGAAGCGGTCGAAGGCACCAGCGGTGTCGAGCGTGTGCCAGCGCAGGGTGATATCGACGTGATCGTGCTGCATTTCGCCGAGGACCAGATCGTGTTCGCCGAAAACGGGGCCTTGTTTTTCTGCCCGGCCTGCCACGATGTACTGCAAGCCGCCAGCAGCGACAGCACCTGCCAGCCCTACGCCATTCTTCCGATGGACGAGGCCCGTTTCCTGGCCGTTCACCTTGAAGAAGCACAAGCCACCAACCGCGCGTTTTCCCCTCAGGATACGTGGGCAGCGGCGGCCATGGCCTGATCTCTCACACACGGATCGGGCCAGACAGAGGCCCGCGCGGTGTACTCGCCATCGCGCGGGCCTGCATGAGTCGTTCTGACATTGCCGCAGATGTCAGGTGTTTTACCTGTCAGGCGGCTTCGGGATTCTGAAGGGCAAAGCGGGCGTAGAAGCCCTGATTTTGCGCGGCCATTTCGCGCAAAAGTGGGGGCGTGGTGAACCGCGCCCCGAATTTTTCTGTCAGTTCGTCGCAACGCTCGGCCGCGTAGGGCGTGCCGATGATGTCCAGCCATGAAAACGGCCCGCCGGACCATGGCGCGAAACCCCAGGCGAGGATCGCGCCAACGTCGCCTTCGCGAATATCTTCCAGAACGCCGTCTTCCAGCGCGCGCACGGCTTCCAGCACCTGCGCGAACATCAGGCGATGCTGGACCTCGTACAGGTCTGGCTGATCCTGTGCCGGGGGGTATTTCCCGGCAAGGCCGGGCCAATAGCCCTGCCGCTTGCCCTTGTTGTCATAGTCAAAGAACCCGGCACCGGCCTTGCGCCCCAGACGCCCTTCGCCCTCCATCCAGAAGATGACCTCGTCGACGGCGGCGTCCGGGTAATCCTCGCTCATCGCCGCTTTCGTGGCGCGCGCGATCTTGGCCCCCAGATCAATAGAGGTCTCGTCCACCAGTTGCAGCGGTCCCACCGGGAAGCCCAACTGCCGCGCCGCATTGTCGATCAGCGCGGGGGCCACGCCCTCGGCCACCATGCGGATGCCCTCGTTGATATAGGGAATGATGCAGCGGTTGCAGTAGAAGAACCGCGCGTCATTGACGGCAATTGGCGTCTTCCGGATCTGGCGAACATAATCCAGCGCCTTGGCCACGGCACGTTCGCCGGTCTGTTGGCTCTTGATGATCTCGACCAACATCATCTTTTCGACCGGGCTGAAGAAATGGATGCCGATGAAATTCTCAGGCGTGTCCGACGCCTTGGCCAGTTCCGTGATCGGCAGGGTCGAGGTGTTGGTGGCAAAGATGCAGTCCTCGCCCACGACCTTGAGCACGTTTTTTGTGACCTCGGCCTTCACCTTGGGGTCTTCGAACACGGCCTCAATGATGAGGTCGCAGCCCTTCAGTGCATCGTAATCGGTGGTTGCGGTGATCAGGTCCAGCGCGGCGGTCTTCTTGGCCTCTGTCGCCTTGCCGCGTTTGATGCCCTTGTCCATGTACTCGGCGGTATAGGCCTTGCCCTTGTCGGCGGCCTCCTGTTTCTGGTCGATGAGCACAACCTCGATACCCGCCATCGCTGATACCAGCGCGATGCCCGCGCCCATCATGCCCGCCCCCATCACACCCAGTTTCTTCACCTTCTGGTCCGGCACGTCCGGGCGGTTCGCGCCCTTCTCCAGCTTTTCCTTGTTGATGAAAAGCGAGCGGATCATCGCGCTTGATGACGGGTTCATCAGAACGTTGGTAAACCACCGCGCCTCGATCCGGAGGGCGGTATCAAAGGGCACAAGCGCGCCTTCGTACACGGCCGATAAAAGCGCCTTGGCTGCCGGGAACGCGCCCTGTGTCTTGCCGTTCACCATGGCAGAAGCGCCCACGAAGGTCATGAACCCAGCCGGATGGTAAGGCGCGCCGCCCGGCATCTGGTAGCCTTTCTCGTCCCATGGCTTGACGATCGCCGGGTTCGACAGCACCCAAGCCTTTGCCGCGTCCAGCAGCTCCTCGGCAGGCACGACTTCATCCACCACACCCGCACTTTTCGCCTTCTTGGGGTCGTTCAGCTTGCCTTCCAGCAACAGCGGAGACGCCGCCATAGCCCCCATCTTGCGCACCAGCCGTGTGGTGCCCCCAAGCCCCGGAAAAATCCCGACCATGATCTCGGGCAGGCCGATCTTGGCCGATGGATTGTTGGCGGCAAAGATGCGGTGACAGGCCAGCGGAATTTCCAGCCCGATCCCAAGCGCGGTGCCGGGCAGGGCGGCGGCGATGGGTTTGCCGCCCTTGTTCTTGTCGTCCATGCCCGCGCGCTCGATCTTGCGCAGGATGCCGTGCATCCGCATCACGCCCTCGAACAGGCCCTTTTCGGGTTGATGGCCTGCGATGTCCTTGAGCCGGGCAATGATATTAAGATCCATCCCCCCGGCGAAAGAACCCGCCTTGCCCGATGTCAGGACGACTCCCTTGACCGCGTCATCCGAAAGCGCGTCGTCGATCAGGGCTTCAAGATCGAAAAACCCCTGCTCGTTCATCACGTTCATCGACTTGGCCTGCGTGTCCCAGGTGATCACGGCAACGCCATCTGCGCCTTTTTCCATCGTGAAATCAGTCATGGTCCTATTCCCTTATGTCGCCGTCAAACGCGCTCGATGATCGTCGCTGCGCCCATGCCGGACGCGATGCAAAGCGTGGCAAGGCCCGTCTCCTTGTCCGATCTCTCCAGCTCATCCAACAGCGTGCCGATAATGATCGCGCCCGTGGCCCCAAGCGGATGCCCCATGGCAATCGAGCCGCCATTGACGTTCACGCGGTCTGGGCCCACCTTGAACGCCTGCATGAAGCGAAGCACGACAGCGGCAAAGGCCTCGTTCACCTCGAAAAGGTCGATATCGCCGATCTCCATGCCGCTATCGGCAAGGATCTTTTCCGTGGCGGGCACCGGCCCGGTCAACATGATCGTCGGATCGGTGCCGATCTTGCAGGTCTGGCGAATGCGCGCGCGCGGCTTCAGCCCCCATGTCTCGCCAAACGCCTTGCTGCCGATCAACACGCCCGCTGCACCGTCGACGATCCCCGAAGAGTTTCCGGCGTGGTGGATATGGTTGACCCGATCCAGATGCGGGTATTTCAGCTTGGCCACAGCGTCAAAGCCCGGCATCACCTCGCCCATCTGCTTGAAACTGGGATCGAGGCTGCCCAACGCCTGCATATCGGTGCCAGGGCGCATGTGCTCGTCATGATCGAGGATCGTCAGCCCGTTCTGGTCCGTGACCTCGATGATGGAGCGGGTAAAACGTGTATCCTGCCACGCGGCCGCCGCGCGTTTCTGGCTTTCCACGGCCAATGCGTCGGCCTGATCGCGGGTAAACCCGTATTCGGTAGCGATGATATCGGCGCTGATGCCTTGAGGCACGAAATAGCTGTCCATCGCCACGCTGGGGTCCACGGCAATGGCCGCGCCATCGCTGCCCATGGCGACCCGGCCCATCATCTCGACACCGCCTGCGATATAGGCATCGCCCGCCCCACCACGGATCTGGTTGGCGGCCAGGTTCACCGCCTCCATGCCGCTGGCGCAAAAGCGGTTGATCGCAAGGCCGGGGATGCTCTCGTCCAGATCCGAGGCCAGCACGGCGGTCCGCGCTAGACAGCCGCCCTGTTCCATCACTTGCGTGACATTGCCCCAGATCACGTCCTCGACGGCGTGGCCCTCAAACCCGTTGCGCGCCTTTAACGCGTTGAGCATCTGCGCACTCAACCTGACCGCGGTCACCTCGTGCAGCGCGCCGTCCTTGCGGCCTTTGCCGCGCGGGCTGCGCACGACATCGTAGATATAGGCGTCAGACATGATGTTTCCTTTCTCAGGCCCGATCCGACGGATTGCCGGGCATCAGGTCGTAGGGATGTTTCCACCCCGGTTGCGCCGCGATGTGCGAAAGCCACCGGTCGATATTGGGCCAGCCCTTGCGATCGAAGCCGAAAGGCTCGGGATAAAACAGATAGGCACAGCAGGACATGTCGGCATTGGTGATGCCGTTGCCGACAATCCAGTCGCGGTCTGTCAGATGGACATCGAGCGCGGTATACGCGGCCTTGAGCCTGTCCTGCATGAAGCCGATCACCTCTGCCGGGCGCTTTTCCTCGGACAGGAAATTCATCAGGAAGCGCGTCATGCCGACCTGAGAACTGAGCTTGTGATTGTCCCAGAACACCCATCGCATAACTTCGCGTGCCTCTTCCGGGGTCGCGCCGCCGAACTTTCCGGTTTTCTCGGTGATATACATCTGCATGACCCCCGATTGGGTCAGCGTCACATCGCCATCGACCATCACTGGCACCTCGCCCATGACGTTGATCTCGCGGAACTCTTCCCTGCGGGTTTCGCCACCGAAAAAGTCGACAAACACTGGCTCCCATTCAAGCCCTGACAGTTCCAGTGCCAGCGCCGCCTTGTAGGCGTTGCCGGACTCGCCCATGCAGTAAAGTTTAATGCTCATAGGGTATCTCCTGTTGGCGGTGTCGGATCTGGATATTTCTTGCAAGATGAAGCCTGGGGCGTTCATACTTAATTAAGCTTGCTCGGGTTTGATGGAGGGGCGTTACAGGCTGGGAAGCCGATGGGCGTGCAAGGTGAAGCCCCGCCGCCGCGCCTGATGCCAAGGGGCCCGTGCGCACGGCGGGGTGGACCTCCGCTGCTTCATCTTGCAAGAAATATCCCCGCCGGAGGCGGTCTGATGGTGCGGCAGGTGCCGCCGTTTGAAAAGTCATAGCGACCTTGAAATCAGGTCTTTCATGATCTCGTTCGTACCCCCGTAGATCCGCTGCACGCGGGCATCCGCCCACATCTCGGCGATGTCGTATTCGGCCATGTAGCCATAGCCTCCATAGAGTTGCACGCAGGCGTCCAGCACCTCGAACTGGGTGTCCGTGAGCCAGTATTTCACCATCGCCGCCGTCTCGACGTTCAGCTTGCCGGCCATGTGTTCTGTGATGCATTGGTCCAGAAACGCGCGGCAGACCCGCGTCTTGGTCAGGCATTCCGTTAGCGTGAATCGGATCGTCTGGAACTTGTCGAAGATCGGCCCGCCAAAGGCCTCGCGTTCCTTGGCATAGGCGATGGTGCGCTCCACCGCGCCTTCAAGCGCGCCTTGCGCGCCGCAGGCGATGATCAGGCGCTCCTGAGGCAGTTGTTTCATCATCTGGTAAAAGCCGCGCCCCTCCTCACCGCCAAGGATGTTCTCGGGCGGCACATCGACATTGTCGAAGAAAAGCTCCGAGGTGTCCGCCGCTTTCAACCCGCTCTTTTCGAGGTTGCGCCCGCGTGCAAACCCCTCTGCCCCCCTGGTTTCCAGCGCGACGAGCGAAATTCCCCGCGCGCCCGCGTTCGGGTCGGTCTTGGCGGCCACGAGGATCAGGTCCGCGTGCTGGCCGTTGGTGATGAAGGTCTTTTGCCCCGACAGCCTGTAAGCGTTGCCATCGCGCACGGCCCGTGTCTGGATCCCTTGCAGGTCCGATCCGGCGGCGGGTTCGGTCATGGCAAGTGCGCCGACCATCTCGCCCGAGGCCATCCTGGGCAGCCAGTTCTGTTTCTGCGCCTCGCTGCCATAGGCGAGGATGTAATGTGCGACGATGCCGGAATGGATCGGGTTGCCCCAACTGGCCAGATTGGCGCGGCTTTGCTCGATGCAGATCACCGCCTCATGGCCGAAATCGCCGCCCGCGCCGCCATATTCCTCGGGGATAGAGGGGCAGAGCAGGCCAAGCCCGGCGGCCTGCTGCCAGATTTCGCGGTCCATGATGCCGGCCTTGCGCCAGCGGTCGAAATGCGGTTGCCATTCCTCGGCGATGAATCTGGCCGTCATTTCTGCCAGCATCTGGTGGTCTTCGGTCATCCATGCCGACATCGGGTAGTGCCTCCCTTATTTCTTGCGCTCTTCAAGTTCGGAGTTGAAGATCCGAAGCCTGTGGCCGAATGTTTCCCCGTCGATCACGCTGTCGAAATTCTCGAAGAGGAAAGACAGCGCCTCTCCCTCGTCCAGCCCCGCTTCCTGGGCGAAACGGCGCAGGCGGCGGTAGCCGTCTTCTGTCATCGCGGCATTAAATCGGCGCGTCAGGCGAAAACGTTTCGGCATGTGGTCCCCTCCGTAGGGTGGGTTTCAACCCACCCTTGTTAAAACGCCGCGTCTTCCAGGTCCATCACCGGGTCCGCGCCGCTTTGGATCCGGGCCAGGTGCATCGCGGTCGCGGGCAGGCGGCGCGCCATGTAATAGCGCCCTGTCTTGATCTTGGACTGGTAAAAGCCCGCGTCGCCGTCGCCGGCCTGGATGCCCTCCTGCGCGGCCTTGGCCATCTGCGCCCACATGAGCCCAAGGCAGACATGGCCGAAAAGATGCATGAAATCATAAGACCCCGCGAGCGCCGCATTGGGGTTTTTCATGCCATTCTGCATGAAATACATCGCTGCTTGTTGCAGATCCTTGGACGCCGCCTTGAGCGGATCGAGGAAATCGGCCTTCAGCGCCTCGTTGCCTTCGTTCTTCTTGATGAAGCTCTTCACTATCTCGAAGAAAGCCATGACGTGCTTGCCACCATCCTGAGACAGCTTGCGCCCCACAAGGTCAAGCGCCTGAACACCGTTCGCGCCTTCGTAGATCATGGCGATCCGGGCGTCGCGCGCGAATTGGGACATGCCCCAGTCCTCGATATAGCCATGCCCGCCATAGATCTGCTGGGCGCGGATCGTCATGTCAAAGCCTTCGTCGGTCAGGAACCCCTTGATGATTGGGGTGAGCAGGCTGACGATGCCCTCGGCGGCCGCGTCGCCGCCGCGGTGGCTTTGGTCGATCATCTGGCTGCCCCAGAGCAGGAAGGCGCGCGCGCCTTCGACAAAGCTTTTCTGATCCAGCAGCGCGCGGCGGATGTCGGGATGCACGATCAGCGGATCGGCGGGGCCTTCGGGGTTCTTGACGCCGGTCGCGTCACGGCCCTGAAGCCGGTCCTTGGCGTAGGCGCGCGCGTTCTGATAGGCGACCTCGGCCTGTGCCACGCCTTGCATTCCCACGCCGATGCGCGCTTCGTTCATCATGGTGAACATCGCGCGCATGCCCTTGTGCTCGGTGCCAAGCAAATATCCCGTCGCCTCGTCATAATTCATCACGCAGGTGGAGTTGCCGTGGATGCCCATCTTGTCTTCGAGCTTGCCGCAAGCGACGCCATTGCGCGCGCCAAGGCTGCCATTCTCGTTCACAAGGACCTTGGGCACGATGAACAGGCTCACACCCTTGATGCCGTCCGGCCCACCGGGGATCTTGGCCAGCACCAGATGGATGATGTTGTCGGCCATGTCATGCTCGCCCGACGAGATGAAGATCTTTTGCCCGGTGATCTTGTAGCTGCCGTCATCCTGCGGCACGGCCCTTGTGCGCATGAGGCCCAGATCGGTGCCGCAATGTGGCTCTGTCAGGTTCATGGTGCCGGTCCATTCGCAGGACGTCATCCTTGGCAGATAAGTGTCTTTCTGCCGCTCAGAGCCATGCGCCAGAATGGCCGAGGCCGCGCCATGCGTCAGCCCCTGATACATCGTGAAAGCCTGATTGGCCGCCGAGGAAATCTCGCCCACGGCTGTGTACATGATGTAAGGCATGTTCTGCCCGCCGTATCGCTCTGGCTGGTCAAGGGCTGTCCAGCCGCCCCCGCGCACCTGATCGAACGCTGCCTTGAAGCCGGTGGGCGTGCGCACGACCCCGTTTTCCAGCAAACAGCCCTCCTTGTCGCCGACCGGGTTCAGCGGGGCCAGCACATCCGAGGCGATCTTGCCGGCCCCTTGCAGCACCGCCTCCGTGAAATCCGGCTCAAGCTCGGCATAGCCGGGTGTGCCGGTTTCGCTGACTTTCAGCACGTCATGCAGGATGAACTGCATGTCCTTTACGGGGGCCTTGTAGCTGGGCATCCTGTTCTCCATGGAAGCGCCGGTTGGTTTACACGTTCATTCGGCGGCTTTCGGTGTCTGCTGAAGCGAGGCGATCATCTTTTCCCCCCATTTCATCTGGTCCTGCAAATCGGCAACGGCCGCGTTCAACTCGTCGCGTTGGCGCACAAGGTCATCAAGCCGTCGTTGCGCCAGCTCGTAGGTCCGGGTGAGCTGGGTCAGTTGCTGGTCGCCCTTGTAATACAGATCCAGAAGCTGGCGGATCTCCTCCAGGCTGAAACCGAAGCGCTTGCCGCGCAGGATCAGCTTGAGCCGTGCGCGGTCGCGCTTGGTGAACAGCCGTTTCTGGCCCCGGCGTTCCGGGAAAAGCAGCTCCTTGCTTTCGTAAAAGCGAAGGGTGCGCGGGGTCACGTCAAAAGTGTCGCACATTTCGCGGATTGTCATGGTTTCGTCGGTCATCGTCTTGCTCGCTGCTCGTTTGAACTTGCGGCGTATTTGTGGGCGTTGACCCTTGGTTACAATAGCTCTTCACGTTGACGTAACTGCTACGTCGCGTCACTTTCGGATTGACGTAAGATCAGGCAAGGTAAACAGGGGTTTTGCACAATTTTATGACAGGCAGGGTCGCAAGCGGGCGTGGCGCTCGCAATGCGGTGTCGCCTGTCAGGCTGTGCCGGGTGGCCCATATGCGCTGTTACGCAAATGCGCAGCCATTGGCCGACCTCTTTCAGGGCAACGGCAACCCTTGCAGCCCCCGCGCATTCGGGCCCATAAAGGTGCCGGATTTCAGGCCGGAGCAAGGCATGGACAAAAAGCAGATAGCCGAACAGTTCATAAGCGCGATCCCGCATTCCAACGCCTTGGGTATGCGGCTGACGGATGTGGGCGAGGGCACGGCGGAAATCGAGATGCCCTATGACGCGCGCTTTGTCGGCGACCCGGAAACCGGCGTCATTCATGGCGGGGCGGTTTCGGCGCTGATGGACACCTGCTGTGGTGCCGCCGCGATGAGCCATCCCGCTTCGCCCGGTGGGACGGCCACGATCGACACCTGCGGATCGACTATATGCGCCCGGCCACGCCGGGGCAAAAGATCCGCGCCCGCGCGGAATGCTATCATATTACCCGTTCGGTGGCGTTCCTGCGCGCCACGGCCATGGATGACGACGCGGATCGCCCCGTCGCACAGGCCACCGGCACCTTTACGGTGGAAGCAAAGCCATGAGCGCGCGCCGCCCCCCCGACCCGGTTCAGGTGGTCAAGCAGCGCCGCGACGCGGCGCTGCGCGCGCTGGTGCAGGGCGTGCCCTATATCCAGTTCATGGGAATAGAGTTCGACCGGCGCGGTGACGAGCTGACAGCGGTCATGCCCTTTGACGAAAAGCTGATTGGCAACCCGCTTTTGCCCGCGCTGCATGGCGGTGCGACGGCGGCGTTCCTGGAGGTGACGTCGATCATCGGGCTCAGCTGGGCGATGCTTTGGGACGATATCGAAAGCGGCACGCTCGACCCCGAGGCGCTGGTGGCGGGCAACCTGCCGCGCTTGCCCAAGACGATTGATTTCACTGTGGATTACCTGCGGTCGGGCCTGCCCCGAGATGCCTATGCGCGTGCTCAGGTCACGCGCTCGGGCCGGCGCTATGCCTCGGTGCGGGCAGAGGCGTGGCAGGACAATCGCGCCCGGCCCATCGCTCAGGCGACCGCGCATTTCGTGATGCCGCGCGGAGATGGCTGATATCCTGCCGCCGCGCGCTGCGATCACGCATCGTCGGGTTTTGGCGATCTCGATCCCCATCGTGCTGTCAAACGCCACCGTGCCGATCCTTGGCGCTGTCGATACGGCCGTTGTGGGCCAGTTGGGGCAGGCCGCGCCTATCGGCGCGGTCGGTATCGGTGCCATCATCCTCAGCGCGATCTACTGGGTGTTCGGCTTTCTGCGCATGGGCACCACCGGGCTGACCAGCCAGGCGCATGGCGCGGGCCAGACCGGCGAGGTGGCGGCCATGCTGACCCGCGCGCTTATGGTCGCCTTTGCGGGCGGTGCCGCGATCATCGCCCTTCAATCGCTGATCTTTCGCGGCGCGTTCCTGCTATCGCCCGCCAGTCCCGAGGTCGAGACGCTGGCGCAACAATACATGGCGATCAGGGTCTGGAGCGCCCCGGCCATCATCGCACTTTACGGCGTCACCGGCTGGCTCATCGCACAGGAACGCACCAAGGCGGTTCTGGTTCTTCAGGTCGTGATGAACGGCGTCAACATCCTGCTGGATCTGGTGTTCGTGCTGGGGCTCGAATGGGGTGTGCCGGGCGTGGCCTGGGCCACGTTCATCGCGGAGTGGAGCGGGCTTGCGCTGGGCCTTTGGCTTTGCCGAGGCGCCTTCCGCGTGGCCGCGTGGCGCGACTGGCCAAGGGTGTTCGACCCCGTGCGCCTGCGGCTGATGATGGCGGTCAACCGCGATATCCTGCTGCGGTCGCTGATGCTCCAGGGAATCTTCGTGTCGTTTCTCTTTACGGGCAGCGATTTCGGCGATGTGACGCTGGCCGTCAATCAGGTTCTGCTGCAATTCCTCCAAATCACGGCCTATGCGCTGGATGGGTTCGCCTTTGCCGCCGAGGCGCTGGTCGGGCAGGCCTTTGGCCGGGGAGACCGGGCAACGCTGCGGCGCGGTGCGATCCTGTCGAGCCTGTGGGGTGTGATTGTCACGCTGGGGCTGTGTGCCGTCTTCGCAATTTTCGGGGGGATGATCATCGACCTGATGACGACGGCGGAAAACGTCCGGGCCGAGGCGCGTGTGTTTCTCGTCTACATGGTCCTTGCCCCCGCTGTCGGGCTGGCCCCGTGGATGCTGGATGGCATCTTTATCGGGGCCACACGGACGGCGGACATGCGCAACATGATGGCGATCAGTCTGATGATCTATATCGCGGCCGTGCTGGCGCTGGTGCCACTTTTGGGCAATCACGGGCTGTGGCTGGCGCTGTTGATCAGTTTCATGGCGCGCGGTGTCACGCTTGGCCTGCGGTATCCCAGTCTTGAGCGCAGCGTTGTGCAGCGAATTTGATCATGCGGCGCAATCGGTGCTGGAATTCGGCNCAAGGGGCGGTAAGGGTCGGCACCGAAAGCCCGCTACACCTCGGAGGTTCCATGCCCAAGCCCCCCATTCGCATCGCGATCAACGGTTTCGGCCGGATCGGGCGCACGCTGTTGCGGATCCTGCTGCGTGACGCGCCGGATTTTGAGCTTGTGTGCATCAACGAGATCGAGCCGCTGGCGACCTGCGCCTATCTGTTCCAGTATGACAGCGTGTTCGG
>P_2C_Liq_1_UnCtyDRAFT_1000717_pt1 | contig 13765 bp, 14 predicted proteins | sample Pon2CUnioCityCA_2_FD_10234 | JGI IMG/M metagenome (IMG submission 10234)
CAAACCCAGAGCTTCCTTTGTAAACGGTTAAACCAACGCCTAATTCTTCTAAAATAGCAATTTTAATTAGGTCGTTTTTTTTAGAAACAATGGTAACGCCAATAAAATCTTCAAAACCTTCTATAACAGTATCTGTAAATTTAGCTGCGATAATATAGGTTAAAATAGAGTAGAGGGCTATTTCTATAGTTTCAACAAAAGCGGTAGCTGTGAAAAGAATGATATTAAAAAACATCACAATTTTACCAATACTAATGCCAAATTTATCGTTTAAGAAAATACCTAGAATTTCTGAGCCGTCTAAAACAGATCCATTTCTAATGGCGATACCTATACCTGAACCTACTAGCAAACCTCCAAATATTGATATTAATAATTTATCATCTGTAATGGTTTGAAAGTTCTCAAAATGAATAAATAGGGCAACTCCCAAAATGCTGATCATAGACTTTATTACGATTCGTTTAGAAACCGTAAAATAACCAAGAATTAAAAATGGAATACTAAACAGCACTAACAAGTAAGACATATTTATATCTACCTGTGTTCTTACCAATAAAGCAATGCCTGTAACACCACCATCTAAAAATCCGTTAGGTAAAAGAAACGCTTTTAACCCCAAACTTGTTAACACAATTCCAACAAAAATTTGAAAATATTCGGATAAATTGTTTGAGGTTTTTGTATGTTTCATTTTAATTTTTCCTTTTACAAGCTAAAAGTGTGTTTTTAAGTAACATAGCTATTGTCATGGGGCCAACACCTCCAGGAACTGGCGTAATAAATTCTGATTTTGGGGCAACTTCATCGAAAGCAACATCACCTACCAATCGAAATCCACTTTTTTTAGAAGAATCTGCAAGTCTAGTAATACCAACATCAATTATAGTTACTTGATCTTTTACCATATCTGCCTTTACAAATTCAGGAATTCCTATTGCTGCAACAATAATATCTGCTTGTAATGTAATTTCTTTTAAGTTTTTGGTTCTACTATGGCACATGGTTACTGTTGCATTACCAACTTTTCTTTTTTGTGATAACAAAATACTCATTGGGCTACCAACAATATGGCTTCTTCCTAAAACAACAACGTGTTTTCCAGAAGTTTCTATTTTATATCTGTCTAATAATTCTAAAATTCCGAAAGGTGTTGCTGAGATAAAAGTAGGTAGATTTAGTGCCATTTTACCAACATTTGTGGGGTGAAATCCATCTACATCTTTATCTGGCTCTACAGCCATTAGTACCTTTTGCTCATCGATGTGTTTTGGTAATGGTAATTGCACAATAAAACCGTCAATATCATTATCAACATTTAAAACTGCTATTTCGTTTAATAATTCTTCTTCTGAAATGTCTTCTGATAATCGTAGTAATGTAGATTCAAAGCCAACGCGTTCGCAAGCTTTTACTTTTGCGTTTACATAAGTAACACTTGCTCCATTATTACCTACAATAATAGCAGCTAAATGAGGTGTTTTATGGCCTTGATCTTTTAATGCGCTGACTTCTAAAGCAATTTCTTCTTTAATATCTGCAGCTGTCTTTTTTCCGTCTAATAAAATCATTTGTTGTTTTGAATTTCAATATTTTATTTTTGAATACTGAATACTGAATACTGAATACTGAATTACCTCATTCCTTTCATCATCTGCATCATCTTTTTACCTCCACCACCTTGCATCATTTTCATCATTTTACTCATTTGGGTAAACTGTTTCATTAATTGATTTACTTCTTGTATTGTTGTTCCAGAACCTTTAGCAATTCTCTTTTTTCTACTAGCGTTTATGGTTGAAGGTGTACTTCTTTCTGAAGGAGTCATGGAATGTATAATTGCTTCAATTCCTTTAAAAGCATCATCATCAATATCTACATCTTTCATTGCTTTACCTGCACCAGGAATCATACCTACCAAATCTTTCATACTGCCCATCTTTTTGATTTGTTGAATCTGACTTAAAAAGTCATCGAAACCAAATTGATTTTTAGCAATTTTCTTTTGAAGTTTTCTAGCTTCTTCTTCGTCATATTGATCTTGAGCACGTTCTACAAGAGAAATAACATCTCCCATACCCAAAATACGGTCTGCCATTCTATCTGGATAAAAAACATCAATGGCATCCATTTTTTCTCCTGTACCAATAAATTTTATCGGCTTGTCTACAACAGATTTAATAGATAAAGCAGCACCACCTCTGGTATCTCCATCTAATTTTGTTAAAACAACTCCATCAAAATTTAAAATATCATTAAAGGCTTTTGCTGTATTTACGGCATCTTGACCAGTCATCGAGTCTACAACAAATAATGTTTCTTGTGGATTTACTGCTTTGTGGATATTCGAAATTTCGGTCATCATTTCTTGATCTACAGCTAAACGTCCTGCAGTATCAATGATAACCACATTTTTACCATTGGCTTTTGCGTACTTAACGGCATTTTGGGAAATTTCAATCGGATTTTGGTTGCCAACTTCGGCATAAACTTCAACACCAATTTGCTCTCCCACAACCTGAAGTTGATTTATAGCGGCAGGTCTATACACATCACAACCTACTAAAAGTACTTGTTTTGTTTTCTTAGTTTTTAAATAGTTGGCTAACTTACCAGAAAAAGTAGTCTTTCCAGAACCTTGTAAACCAGACATTAAGATTACAGTTGGAGCGCCTCCTAAATTTACCCCAACAGTTTCTCCACCCATTAATGCAGTTAGCTCATCTTTAACTAACTTTACCATTAATTGACCTGGATTTAATGTTGTTAATACATCTTGTCCAAGTGCGTTGGTTTGTACTTTTTTGGTAAATTCTTTGGCTATCTTAAAGTTAACATCGGCATCTAAAAGAGCTCTTCTTACTTCTTTTAAGGTTTCTGCAACATTAATTTCTGTTATTTGGCCATGTCCTTTTAGGGTGTGTAAGGCTTTATCTAATTTATCGCTTAAATTACTAAACATAATTTATATTCTTTTTTTAAAAACACAAATATAAATATAAGAGTTCGCTTATAAAAGATTATAAAGTGTTAATCTCCTTTTAAAAGTAAGCTACTAAAAAAGTTAATGAAATGTATTACAATTGAAGCTAAAAAAATGAAAAATGAAATTAACAAAATGCTACTTAAATTTTCTTGATACGGTATGTCTGTCGCTATTAAATTTCCAGTTTCATCTAAATTAAAAATAGATATTAAATAAGGAATTAAACAAGTAATTTGTAAAATTATATGAGCACTAGTTAACCAGTTGTTTGGGTGTTTTTTAACCCAGTGTAAAGACAAATAATTGATACCCATTAAACCAAAATATACAGCTGTAATATAACACCAAAAATCTACATTAATTAAATAATGAATATAGGAAATACTAATATCTATGGGGATGTTTCTTTTTACAAAACCTAAAATTATAAATATTGGAATAAGCCAAAAGAAAAATAAATGTGGCTTTTGGATGATTTTTTTCAATTAATACAAAAGTTTTAAAGTTTCTAGGTGGTGTGCTGTATGATGGGCTGTCCACATAATAATTTCTCTAAGCGTCATTTTACCCATTAATGGATGTGGAATAACTAAAGAATCTAAATTTTTATCGCTAATCTTTTTGGTTTTATATTGTAATTTTTTCTCTTGAATTTGTAACCTTGTTAGTAATCTTTCTCTTTCTTTAAGGCTTGGTTTTTTTAACCCTTGATTAAATTTTTGCGCTTTATCTAAATTGTCAATTAATTTTTGCTGATAATTTTTAGCTACAACGCTATAATCTCTAGATGCTCTATTACAGACACCAAATTTATATTTTAATACAAATTTCGGATAGCTCAAGGCATTATTTAAGAGTTGTAAACTATTTACTAAATGTAAAATGTGTTGGCCTGTAGTCCATTTTTCTAAAGGTCCTTTTCCCCAATTTTCAATGGGTTGATGAGCTAACCAATCAAATAGTTCATTATGTTTTTCTTCAAGTAAATCGNCTATTTTGGTTTTGTCCATCAACATTTAATTATTGCTCTAAATGTATGAAAATTAATTAGAATTACAATTCAATAGACTGATTTTACAGTTCTTTTTATCTCTTCTTTTTTAATTTATTTTCACCTATATATTTATGATATCAAACATAAATAGACCAAAATGAATTTGTTATCAATCAAAGTAACATTAGTATTCTTATTGGCAGAAATAATTTTGAAAATGAGTGCAATAGAGAAATTATATTTTCTATTGATGATTCTGGCATTAAAGATATGATCTGTAATTTGGTTGATATAGTTTTGTCAGTAGCTTAGAAATTCCCAATGCACTATATTTTCTTGAATTGTTGTTTTTCAGGTGTTTAGAAGCATTAGGTGTGCTAAATTTTATTTTGATGCAACAAACTTTAAAGCCACACCATTAATGCAATGACGCTTTCCTGTGGTTTCTCTAGGGCCATCATCAAAAGAATGCCCCAAATGACCACCACAAGTATTGCATTTTAATTCAGTTCTTGCATAACCAATTTTATAATCTACATCTAACTCAACATTCCCTTTAATAGCTCTGTCAAAAGAGGGCCAACCACTACCTGAATCATATTTATGTTTAGATTCGTATAAAGGTGTATTACAGGCAGCGCATACAAAAACGCCTTCTTTTTTTATGTTGTTTAACGGACTTGTAAACGCTCTTTCTGTGCCAGCTTCTCGCAATACATAGAATGCCATTGGAGATAAAATTTTTTTCCATTCAGCATCGGTTTTTTCTACCTTATATGTTTTCTTTTTTTCTTCGGATGAATTTTGAGCGTTTCCTGCACAACTGATCATCAATACTAAAATAAAAATGCTTACTATTTTTTTCATATTTCTTATGTTATAAAATCAACTATTTTGTTTGTGGTCTCTTTATCTCTTAATATTTTAGTGTGTCCTAAACCTTTAGTAATATAAAGCGTTCCTTTTTCTAAATTTTGACGAATATTTATGGCGCAACTTACATGCACATCATCATCAATGGTATCGTGTACTACTAATATAGGTATTTTTACCTTTTCAGCGGCTTTACTTGTGGCGTGTTCATCAACTTCTAATGTCCATTTTCTTTCAAAATAGTGTATTAATTTTACCCCAAAAGTGTAGTTTAAACCTAAGTTCTTTGAAAAGTTAAATAAAATATCCGAAGTTTTATCACCAGAACCAACAATTACAATTTTTTTAAAACAGTTTATTTCTGCTTGTGCGTTCATAATTGCCATACCACCAAATGAATGCCCAACAGCTGCTTCAAAAGGGCCATACTTATGATAAATTTCTTTAATAGTTGCTATGTATTCTATTAGATTTGTTGTTTTCCCTGTCGATTTTCCGTGAGCAGGCGCATCAAATGAAATCGTCATAAAACCTTTTTCTAATAATTTATTAGCAATCATAAAAAGTTGAGTACTTCTGCCAGACCAACCGTGGGCTAACAATACTTTTTTATCAGAAAAACCATAGGTTAAAATATGGATTTCTTTTGCTATCGATTTTATATGTAAACTATTTTTTTGAGCACTATTTTGCATTCCAAGTTCTCTTTTTGGAGTTTTAAAAGAAATTGGCGTGGTAAATAATTTTGATGCCACCCACAACGTTATGTTATTAGAAATAAAATAAAGTACTCTGGCAGTTAACTGCACTGCTCTAGGTATTTGCAAACTTGGAGGTAGTGTTTTCTTTTTAGAGAAAAATTGCATTTATAAATATATTTTTTAAATAGCGATAGAATATGTAATTTTAGTGAAATTTATAAAGCCATTAGATAGTGACTAAATTACATGTTTCGTGTCTAATAAGAAGAATCAAAAAGTAAAAAAATGAAAAAAATAGTAGTTTTAATGGTAGCCGTTTTTCTTTTTTCTGAATGTAGCACTGTACCAATTACGGGAAGAAAACGTGTTAACTTTGTAAGTGATGCGCAAGTTTTACCCGCAAGTTTTGCACAGTACAAAGGGTTTTTAGAAGAAAATAAATTATCGACAAACAGAGCAATGACGAATCAAGTAAAAAATGTTGGTAAAAATATTTCGGCAGCAGTAGACCGTTTTATGCGTGCAAATAATATGAGTGCTGAGGCAGATGCTTACAAATGGGAATTTAATTTAATTGAAGATAAAACTGTAAACGCTTGGTGTATGCCAGGTGGTAAAGTAGTTTTTTATACGGGTATTATGCCAATTTGTGCGAATGAAGATGGCGTAGCAGCAGTTATGGGCCATGAAGTAGCTCATGCATTTGCAAAACACGGTCAAGAAAGAATGTCTCAAGGACAATTGCAACAAATAGGTGGTTTAGCAGTAGCCTTAGGAACTTCTGGTGAAAGTGCAGAAAGTCAACAAATTTGGAACACAGCTTTCGGAGTTGGTTCTGGTTTAGGAATGTTAAAGTTTAGCAGAGTACATGAACAAGAAGCAGATCGATTAGGTTTAGTATTTATGATTATGGCAGGTTATAATGGAGTAGAAGCAGCCGAAGTTTGGGTTAGAATGAGTCAAAAATCAGGTGGTGGTTCTACTCCAGAAATTTTAAGTACACACCCCTCAAATGCATCTAGAATTCAAGATCTGAAAAATTATTTGACAACAGCAAAAAAATATGCTGCACAGTATAATGTAAAAGGAGTTGTAAAGTAAAAAAAACAATTAGATTTCATATCTTGTAGCCGTTCAAAAACATAATTTTGAACGGCTTTTTAATAAAATATATTTTTATGTTAAAAATTGGAGATAAAAAATTGATAAATGCTTGGGCTTTTTATGATTGGGCAAACTCTGTGTATTCTTTAGTAATTAGTACAGCTGTTTTTCCTATCTATTATGCAGGCTTAACAACGTCTAAAGGCTTTGCTAATGCAGATGGGAAAATTGAATTTTTGAGTACTTTATGGGATTCAACTACTTTATACAATTATGCGCTTGCGTTTTCTTTTTTAGTAGTTGCATTTATATCGCCAATGTTATCGGGTATAGCAGATTATGCTGGTAATAAAAAGAAGTTTTTAAAAGGTTTTTGTTTGTTAGGCTCGTTATCTGTAATGAGTTTGTTTTTTTTTACCGGTAAAGAAACCCTTTGGGTTGGTATTGTATTTACCATTTTAGCAAGTATTGGTTTTTGGGGAAGTATTGTGTTTTATAATGCATATTTACCTGAAGTAGCACATCCAGTACAACAAGATAACGCTAGTGCTAAAGGTTTTATGCTGGGGTATACTGGCTCTATTATTTTATTGCTGATATGTTTGGTGCTTATAGAAACAGAAGTTTTTGGTTTGTACGATAAGCAATTTGGCTCTCAGCTCTCTTTTGTTTTAGTAGGTATCTGGTGGTTGGGTTTTGCGCAAGTAACTTATGCTAAATTGCCAAAAGAAGAAAAGACATCATTACCTAAAGACAATTATTTTAAAAAAGGGTTAAAAGAAATACAAAAAGTATCAAAGGAATTATTTGCTTACAGAGAGCTTAAAATTTTTCTAATATCATTTTTCTTATTAAGTATAGGTGTTCAGACTATTATTTTAATGGCTGGAATTTTTGGAACTATTTTAGGATTAGAAACCTTAAATTTATTAGCTACTATTTTATTGGTTCAATTTGTTGGGATTTTTGGTGCTTTCCTTTTTTCAAGACTGTCTAACAAAATAGGAAATATTAAAACGATAAAAATAGCCATTGCTATTTGGGGTTTGGTTTGTTTTATTGGTTTTAATTTAACGAAAGATACACCACATATAGAAATGTATTTTTATATTTTAGGAGGCTTAATTGGATTAGTTATGGGCGCGATTCAATCTTTAGCAAGATCTACGTATTCAAAATTATTGCCTAAAACAGAAGATACTGCATCGTATTTTAGTTTTTATGATGTAACTGAAAAGGTAGCATTAGTGGTGGGTATGGTTACTTTTGGATTTTTAAATTCTATATTTACCATACAATCTAGTGTTTTAGCGTTAGCTGTTTTCTTTTTAGCTTCTTTTATTGTTTTAAGTACTTTTAAAAAGACAAAGCACGTAGAATAATTTATTCAGAAAATAGTTCAGTTAAATTATCTTTTTCAATAGTTAGCACAAAATCAATTAAGATTTCTTGGTCTTTTTTTGTGAGTTTATTTAGCATTTGCTCCCCTTTGGTAATGGTTTCTAATGCTAGTTCTAAGCCTAAAGTTTCTTTTTGTGTGAAAATTTTAGGTTTCATTTTCATTTTTGATATTAAAAAGGCAATGATTTCTTTAATTTTTTCGACCAATTCTTTATCGTGAATGATATTAAAGAATGTTTCTGTATTCTTCATGAAATCTTCAATTTCTTGATAAGGTAAAAATTGAATTAACGTGTTTATTTTTGATGTAGAATAGGGGGCTTCGATCTTTTTATCGATTGCTTTCTCTACTAAAGCATTTTCAAAACTAGTAGCACCTCTGTAAGACTTCATTGCTTTTAAACCAGCGTTAAAGATCTTTGGCAAATGTCTTCCATGGGTAAACACCAGCTTAAAAGAATCTACAACTAAGTTAAATAATTTTTCGGGTTGTTTAATAAAATCATCTAAAGTATCAAAGGCTTCATTTAATGTCGTTCGTTCTGCTACATCAGGATATATATAAGTTAAGAAATAGTTTTTGATATCATTAACTATCTTTTCATCTATTGTTTCTGGGAAATCGTAATTTTCTTTTAAAATGCTATATTGATATCGTTTTTTAATGACATTTCTGTAACCTATAATAATTTCATTTAATGTGTTTTCTTTAGACATTTGTCTTAGCTTAATAATGAAGGTTTTACCAATACGAATATAAACTATTCTTAATAATTTAATTTTCTAAAATAAAATAGCAGCTATATTTTAGCTGCTATTTTAAGTTGTTCAAAGAGTTTATTTGAATTTACTAGATGTTAAAAACAACTTCAATATCTGTAGTACCTCCACCAGAAAGAGCGTCATTTATTCCTGTGTTAGGCTTTTTACCTTCATGAACTATAGCTATTGTTAAAGATCCTGTAATTGTTGCCCCAACACTAATATTGGTTTCGAAACCTAGCGGATTATTATTAGCATCTACGTCTGTCGTATCAATTGTCATTCCAGCTGAATTGATGTAAAAAACTTCATGGTCTTCTGCGTCATTTTCTTTAATTTCATCACTTACACTCTCTAATGTACCATCATGATTGTATAATAATTCTAAAACACCAGTGTATGTTGCGTTTGCTACGAGGGTTCCACTAACTTGTTTTGTTCCATCTGCACCTCCTTCACCATCAGGATCGTTAAATTCAAAAGTTACAACATTATTAGTATCGTTAGTGTTTGTTAATGTATATCTTAAAATATTAACTTCTTCATGTTCATGATCGGCATCGTGATCGTGATCATGGTTGTCTTCACAACTTGTTAATACTAAAGTTGAAATAAATAATACGGCTAATAATTTAATTGTTTTTTTCATTTCTTTTAATTTTTAAATGATTGTATTTTATTAATAATTTATTTTAATTTTTAAGTTATAGTTTCTTCCAATTTCATCAGCAAAAAATCGAAGTCTATTTAAATGTTCTCTATAGGCTAAGTCAAAAATATTTTCAACATTAAATTCAACAATTAAACCCCCTGTTTTAAAGGCTTTAAAAACAGCCGAAGTTTGTACGCCAAAAATACTGTATGTAGGTGGTGTAGAACTTATATCTACCAATACATTATCTTGTATAATTGGGTTAAATACAGAAAAGTTATAATCGGGAAATCTATTTTGTTGTAATATTGTTCTTTGTGTTAGGCTTACAGAAAGGTTGTTAAACCCCTTATTGGTATACGTTATACGATTTTTAAAGTTTGTTGCAGGCATATTAATTAATGGAATGTTATCTGTAATATTATCACCTTTCAATATGCTTATGCCTCCTTGATAATTCAAGCTGTTACTAATTCGTTTATTCATATCGATATCAATACCAAATATTCTTGAATCAACCTGATTATAATTCCAAGCAACAAAGGCGCCTCTAATTGTTGTTAGTGCTTCATTTGATGGAATAAGTTGTATAAAACCATTTATGTGCTTAAAATAAGGACTAATAGAAAAACCGAAATTCTCGTTATTACGATTAAAAGACATTATGAATTTATTGGCAACTTCTTTTGTAAGGGTTAAACTACCTGTCTCTATTCTTGAAGCACTATGATGCAAACCATCACTAAATAATTCAGCAACATTTGGCGTTCTAGATGCTAAGCCATAGTTGAATATAAATTCGAAATCATTTTCAAAAGTTTTAAGTAAACCTAAACTTGCAGAGAAGTTGTGAAAATTAAACTCTGGAAAAGTAAAGATCTCGAAATTTTCTATTCTATTAGAGGTAAATTCAGGAAATAAAACATCATAATTGTTTTCTTCCCAATCAAACAACTTATATTTTTTTTCGGCATTCATTCTAATAAAATCATAACGAAAGCCTGCACTTACATTAAAATTATTGGTTAACTTTACGTTGCTTGTAGCATAAATACCAGCTTCATATCTTTCATAATCAGGAATTAAAGGTATGCTAATACCAGTTTCATTTTCATCTGCAGAACTATTTTGTTGATAACGCAACAAAAATCCAGTATTAATTTCTAAATCTTTAAAAGATTTAATTTCTAAATTAGGCTGAATAGAAGTGGTAAAAAGTCTAAAATCTGCAGCAGGGATGTTTCTAAAACTTGCTCTTCTTCTGTCGAATTCTTTACGATTGTTAAGTTGAAAATCGTACTGTACAGACAACTTTATGGCATTTCTAAAACGTTTATAGGCTTCAATTTTACCTAAATGATGAATTATTGACTGTCTCGGATTGTCTATTGAATGAGAAAACCCATCAACAAAAGAAGGTTCGCCACTATTTATTGCTCTCACCAAATCATTTACATTACCCACATGTGCTGCTCTTATGATACCTATTTCGTTACTAACAAAACTATAATAGGCATCAAACCCTTTTTCGTAAGAGTTAAATCCGAACTGTAATGAAGCGTTTATGCTTTCTAATCCAGAATTTGATAAATTATAGTTTGCAGCACTAAAATCTCCAAACCTTTTGTAACTCGTCTGTAATTTTCCATAAAAGCCAGAGCTGTATGTTTTAATGATTTCAGAATTTACATTACCTCCAAGACCATTAGAATTCAACGAAGTTAGGGCATTACCAAAAATACTGTCTTTAATCGCAAAACGTTTCGGTTTAATTAAAATCAAACCACCAATAGCATCACTTCCATACTTTAGCGTATTTGCGCCTTTGATTACAGAAATTTTACCACCAGAATTAATATCAATATTAGGAGCGTGTTCATCTCCCCATTCTTGATCGAACATTCGCACATTATTATTTACAATTAATAATCTGCTACTGTGTAACCCATGAATGATTGGCTTTACAATAGAATTTCCAGTACTTAAAGTCGATACACCACTAATAGTGTTTAAAGCATCACCTAAAGATTTGTCTGAATATGTAAGAACAACTTCTTTATTTAAAGAATTTTCTATACTTGTTCTTTCAGTTTTTGTTTCAGAAGTAACGATTACTTCATTTAACTCTTCCAGATGATGTTCTAAGGTAATATTCTTAAAAGTATCTTTTTTCAAGTTAATGATTACTTGTTTTGTTTCACAGGCTATGTGTTTCACTTCAATTGTTATAGTGCTTGCACATAATTTATTAAAATTAAATTCACCTTTTAAATTAGATGTGGTGTATTTATTTGAATTAACTATATGAACAGATGCACCAACAATTGGAGAATTGTTATGAAAATCTGTAATTTTACCTCGAAACGTAATGTTACAATCTTGTGCTTTAGTTGCGTATACACAGCAGACTAGAGCACAAAAAATAAATAGTTTTTGCATATTGATTTTTATGTTCTACATAATTAAAATTAAGTGAGAACATAGAAGGGAGGACCCCTTAAAGAAAACGATAAATGCTGATGATTTTTTAAGAAATTATATTGTAAACTATAATTGTTAGAAACAAAATTATTAACAAGAATTTTATAGTCATTTGAAGTTAAAAAAGAACTACTTTGTTTAATAAGATGTAAAGTACAATCAATATCTTTTTGATGAATATGTTGTTCTATTTTAGAAGTACAAACTCCGTGTTCATGATTTAAAAAATCGTGAACAGCGTTTATTGCCAGTGGTAATAAAAAGAATACCACTAAAAGAATACCGATATGTTTTTTAAACGTTTTGATATTATTTTTTCTTTCTAATTCTTAAATTCAGCATTTCTACACCCAAAGAAAATGCGATCGCAAAATACAAATATCCTTTAGGAATAACACCAACAGTTTTGTTAAAAAATTCAGTATGCGATAAATGTGCGCCTTCCGTAATTAACATAAAACCAATTAAGATTAAAAATGATAAAGCTAACATTTGAATCGTTGGATTTCTATTGACAAATTTATTTATAGGTTGACTAAAAATCATCATAATTATAATAGAAACAATTACTGCAATAATCATAATAATTAGTGCACCATCAACGCCATTGGTCATACCAACAGCGGTTAAAATACTATCAAAAGAGAACACAAGATCTATTAAGATAATTTGAACAATTACGCTTTTAAAAGCGATTACTTTTGGTGCTTTTAGCACTTGCTCTTCGTTAGTGTTTTCTACTTTTTGCCTAATTTCTTTTGTGCTTTTAAACAATAAAAACAAACCTCCAATAAATAGAATAATACTTTGGCCTGTAAGTCCTGTTTTAAACCAACCCAAATCAACACTAAAAAACGGATCTTTTAAAGCGATTAAATACGAAACACTAAACAACAATAAGATTCTTGTAATCATTGCCAAAGCCAAGCCCAACAGCGTTGCTTTTTTAACCTGGTTTTCGGGTAATTTATTTGCAGAAATTGAGATAAAAATTACATTATCTATCCCTAAAATGATTTCGAGAAAAGTTAAGGTTAATAAGGCAACCCAAGTATCTGCATGTAAAAATATTTCCATTTATTTTACTTTATAAATTGTCCCTTTTTTTGAGAATTTCGAGAAACCAATTTTTACAGTAAAATCATAAGAATCTTCACGGATTTTATTAATTTGAATAAACATTGGGTCTTCTTGTAAACTATTTTTTGGGTTGATGTATTTTAAGGTGTAAAAAAAGTTGTTTTTCCATTTTATAGATAAGGTGTCTATATTGTTTCCATATTTACTAATTTGAATACTATCTTTTCTGATGATGGTTTCTTTAACAAAATCATCACTAGCAGGAATTTCGAAAACACCTTCTTTAAAACGATCAGAATTATCTTTAAAATCTGATTTACAAGAATTTAGCGAAAAGAGTAAAGTAAATAGACTCAAGAGAAGTATGATTCTCTTACTCTGTTTAAAAGTGAAAATTTCTTTATTCTTACATCTCTGTTCTATATTCATCATCATTTATATTCCTGTATAATTACTTGGTGTAATCGCTTTTAACTCGTCTTTAATTTCATCAGAAACTTCTAAAGTATCAATAAAGTTTGCAATTGAATTCTGATTGATTTTTTCATTTGTTCTCGTTAATCCTTTTAAGGCTTCATAAGGATTAGGATAGGCCTCTCTTCTTAAAATAGTCTGAATTGCTTCTGCAACAACAGCCCAATTGTTTTCTAAATCTTGTTCGAACTTTTCTTTGTTTAACAACAATTTATTCAATCCTTTTAAGGTTGATGTAAATGCAATAATAGTATGGC
>P_2C_Liq_1_UnCtyDRAFT_1000720_pt1 | contig 13743 bp, 13 predicted proteins | sample Pon2CUnioCityCA_2_FD_10234 | JGI IMG/M metagenome (IMG submission 10234)
CAAGCTGTAGAGAATTGTGTATCTGTTTTTAACTTAGAATCAGATGATGTTAAAGGAAGAATTATTGGTAGAGAAGGACGTAACATTAGAGCTTTAGAAGCGGCAACTGGTGTAGAAATTATTGTTGATGATACACCTGAAGCTATTATCTTATCTTGTTTCGATCCTGTTCGAAGAGAAATTGCACGTTTAGCCATGCATAAATTGGTTACTGATGGTAGAATTCACCCAGCAAGAATCGAAGAAGTTGTTAAGAAAACCGAAAATCAAATCAACCAAGAAATTATAGAAGTTGGTAAAAGAACAGTTATCGATTTAGGAATTCACGGTTTACACCCAGAATTAGTAAAAGCTGTAGGGCGTATGAAATACAGATCTTCTTACGGACANAATTTATTACAACACTCGCGAGAAGTTTCTAACCTTTGTGGCATTATGGCTGCAGAAATGGGCTTAAATTCTAAAGTTGCAAAACGTGCAGGATTATTACATGATATCGGTAAAGTACCACACGCAGAAAGCGAACTTCCACATGCATTATTAGGAATGGAATGGGCAGAGAAATATGGAGAAAAACCAGATGTTTGCAACGCTATTGGAGCGCACCATGACGAAATTGAAATGAAAAGTTTAATTTCTCCTATCGTACAAGTTTGTGATGCCATATCTGGAGCAAGACCAGGAGCAAGACGTCAAGTGTTAGATTCATATATACAACGTTTAAAAGATTTAGAAGCAGTTGCTTTTGGATTTACAGGTGTTCAAAAAGCATATGCAATACAAGCAGGACGCGAATTAAGAGTTATGGTAGAAAGTTCTAAAGTAAACGACACTAAAGCCTCTGAATTGTCTTTTAATATTTCTCAAAAAATACAGAATGATATGACTTATCCAGGTCAGGTAAAAGTTACTGTAATAAGAGAAACGAGAGCTGTTAATGTGGCAAAATAATAGCCCATCTTAATCTTCCCAAAGGGAAGAAACACGCTTATGGAAGTATATTCTTAAAAAAATCCTATTATGTTGAACATAATAGGATTTTTTTCAAACTTCAAACTTTTTTCAGCAGTAAGAATCCCTTCCCTTTTGAAAGTTCAAAATGGGCTTTTGCTATTTTCTAGGATGATACGTTTCTACAATTTCTTGCAAATAACTTTTATCTAAATGTACATATACTTCTGTAGTTGTTATACTTTCATGACCCAGCATTTGTTGTATCGCTCTTAAATCTGCACCATTTTTAAGTAAATGCGTTGCAAAAGAATGTCTTAAGGTATGTGGACTGATTTTTTTGTTCAGATTAATTTTAACCGCTAAATCTTTTAAAATGGTAAAGATCATTTGTCTGGTTAACCCTTTACCACGTCTGTTTAAAAATAAAGTGTCTTCAAAACTTTTTTGAGGTTTTAAATGACAACGAATGGCAGTAATATAGCTATTAATATATTTTTGAGCATTATAATGTATAGGTACAAAACGTTCCTTATTTCCTTTACCCGAAACTTTTACAAAACCTTCTTCAAAAAATAAATCAGAAATTTTTAGGGTGATGAGTTCGCTAACTCGTAAACCGCAACTATACATCGTTTCTATAATGGTTCTATTTCGTTCTCCTTGAGGATGACTTAAATCAATAGCAATTATCAGTTCGTTAATTTCATCTTCAGACAATGTATCTGGAAGTTTTCTACCAATTTTAGGCGCTTCAATTAAATCTGTAGGGTTTGTTTCTCTGTAATCTTCGAAAATTAAATAGTCAAAAAAACTTCGCAAACCAGAAATAATTCGAGCCTGACTTCTTGGGTTTACCTGCTTGGCAATTTCATATATAAATTGCTGAATAGCAGTTTCATCAATAGAGATAGGAGAGCTATCTATTTTGTTATCCTCTAAAAATAAGGTAAGTTTTTCTAAATCTCTTGTATAACTATCTATGGTGTTTTGAGCTAAACCCCTTTCTATTTTTAAGTACAATTGATAATCTCGAATTGCATTTTGCCATTTCATTTGCTAAAAATAAAGTTTATATTTACAACTTAAAATGTTTTATGAAACTAATCATCATTAACGGACCAAATTTAAATCTTTTAGGAAAACGTGAGCCAGAAATTTATGGTTCAGAAACGTTCGAGGATTTCTTTAGAACACTTCAATTAAAATTTAAAAACGTTGAATTATCTTATTTTCAATCGAATATTGAAGGTGAACTTATTGATAAATTGCACGAAGTTGGTTTTGATTTTGATGGCATAATTTTAAACGCAGCCGCGTATACACATACTTCTGTGGGCATTGGAGATGCTGTAAAAGGTATTACCACTCCTGTAGTAGAATTACACATTTCTAATGTGCACGCTCGCGAAGAATTTAGACATCATAGTTATATTGCACCAGCAGCAAAAGGTGTTTTATTTGGATTTGGTTTAAAAGGTTATGAATTGGCAATACAAAGTTTTCTTTAGAAGCTACATATGATTGAGGACAGCAAAATCTTCTTTTAGATTTTATAACGATAAGATCATTTTAATATCTGCGCGTTCATAATGTGAGTTTTCTTCTACAGGAATTTCAATAAAACCATTTTTTCTATACAGATGAATTGCAGCAACTAAACTTCGATGAGAATATAAAGTGATACTTGTCCAATGTTGTTCTTTTGCAAAATTGATACAGAACTCTAATAATTTTTGACCAATTTTTAAACCTTGATATTTAGGTGAAACTGCCATTTTACTTAATTCGAAGAACGTTTTTTGGTTGATAAGTGAAACTACACCTACAATTTGATGATTATATTTAGCAAAAAAAATAAAACCACCAGGCGATAACACATATTTTTTAGGATTGCTTAGTACTTGCTCATCATAAGGTTCAACATAAAAGTATTTTTTAAGCCATGCTGCATTTAAGTCGTAAAAGTACTGCGAATACTTTTCATCAAAAGGGATGATTTCTAACATATGAGTGTCTTAAGATTGGGTCTCAAAATATAAATTAACCTATTTTTAAAATTAAAAAACCGAATTCAACTTTTTTGACAAAAAGAGATATCTAATCAACAATAAAATTAACAATGGAATTACAGCAATCGGAAAATGTTGTACACCAAAAATCCATAGTACAGCTAAAATCAACAACAAAATGAAAAGAAATTTAAAATAGGAAGTCAGCCATTTTTTAGGTGTTTTTTTCAGTAGTAAAAAAGCTATGATAGTATTGGGTGCAAAAGCCCATAATACATTAAAATTATTTGGAGTCGTAGAATGATCTGTGAAAAACCATAAGAAGATGATTAAAACACCAACAATTCCTGTAATAAAAAGCAAAGTGAAATCGAGCCATTTTGATCTTTTTTGTTTTTTAAAATCAAAATAAGTAATGAATAAACCGATGATTAAAGGGATACAGAAAATTAACAGCGGATTTAAAACTGAACTATTTTGTTTTAATTCTTTAAAATCTAATAAAATATCTTCTCTTTTTATTAATTTTTTAGGTTTATTATCAATAAAAACAGTACTTTCCTTAAAAATAGTATATACATAATCTGGCAAATACATATAGTCATCAGTATTCGCTATTGCATCTAATTTGGTTCCCAAAGCCAAGTTAATGCCAAAACTGCCCCAAGTATTCCAAGGAATTTCTTTATCCATTAGTTGTCTATAAGAAAGATTTTTCTCAATATGATCTGTTTTGTAATTGAGCTTATTACCTAAAATAGTTTTTGTAATATCTCTTAATTTTGTGGCACAATTATTAAAATATGGGTCATAAAAATAAGTAGCATTTTCTGGTAAGGCATTGTTTTCTAAATACCTGAAAAAGGCTTGTTTTTGTTCTTGATTTAAGTTTAAAACTTGCTGTTTTACCCAACGTTTGTCATTTTTATAACTCTCTAAAAAATAGTTAAAAGGATATCGAGCTAGTTTGTAAAGTAGCTTGCCTTTGGTGAAGTTTGTATAAAAATTAGGTTGATTAAAATCAAACATTCCATAATTATAAATCAAATCTAATTGTAAAACAGGATCTTTAATTCTGATGGCAGAATGGCCAAAAGCTTCATACAATTCTGTTCCTGGGCCAGCAGTAACAATGCTAACCTCGCTATAAACAGAGAGTAGAACTTGCGCTTGCAAGGGTTTTATCAATAGTAATAAAAAGAGAAGTCGTGTGTATTTTTTTTTCATAACCTTTTAAGGTCTAAAGAAACTATAATCGAATGTAATTGAAAAAATATTAGAAAATAAGGCATTACCCACGCTACCAATGTTGGTTAACGCATAATCTACTTGAATACCTCTGTAAGTAAAACCTACACCAAAATTAGGTTGTACAGATAATGATTTTCCATCGTCAAATTGAGTGATGTATTGAAAATTACCCACTCCTAAACGTAAATAAGCGATTTTGTCATAGTCTAACTGAAAACCAACAGCAGGATCAATACTACCCAATTCTGACGAAAATATATCGTTACTTTGTTCAAAACGAATGTTTAAATTTACTTCTGATAGCAAGTTTAAAAAACGACCTACTCTAAATTCTTTAGCCATTCCTAATTGTACTTTAGGTTTTGTAATTTCTGTAGTTTCTGGCAATTCTTGATTTTGACCAGGAATGGCATTTCTTATTTTTTCGAATTCCTCTTCATTAATTGCCCAGCTATTAAAAGTTGTAGTAATATCTCTTGCCATCAATCCAAATTTCCAATTATTTCTTTCAAACTGAATTCCCGCATCAAACCCAAATCCCCAAGAAGTGGCAAATTGCCCAATAATTCTTCGAACTACTTTGGCATTTACACCAAATTTTACATCCTTAAAAATTAAATTTCTAGCATAAGCAATATTAAACGCGTAATCTGCCGCAGAAAAAAGGCTAATTCTATTAAAATCAATATTTCCTTCGCTATCAATTAATTCAGTTGTGTTTAAAATATCATCAACCCCAAAACGAATCACAGAAATACCCAAGGCACTTTGGCTATCAATGGGCATTGCAAAAGCAGCGTGGTTATAATTGGCAATACCAGCAAAATAAGAAGCGTGCATTAATGAGCCTTGTACATCTTCTATACCTACTAATCCAGCAGGATTCCAATAAATAGCATTTACATTATTTGTGCTTGCCACAACAGCTTTACTCATCCCTAAAGCAGCAGCATCTACCCCAATATTTAAGAACTCATTAGAGTAATTTCTAAATACTTGGGCATTTAAAAACAAAGGTAAACTGAATAAAAAAAGTAGAATTTTATATTTCAAAAGTTGATCAATTAATCTCTAACAAATATCTAAAAAGCTATTAAAATAACTACAGTTTTTAAGAGATATTGTTTGTTAAATCTCTATCTGAATGTTTTCTTTGATAAAACGCGCAATTCTGTGCTCTAACCATCTATTTTCTTCAGGTTTAAAAGAAGTCATAAAACCTACATGACCCCCATATTTTGTTCCCTCAAAAAAGAAAAATTCTGAATCTTCGGCTTCTTCATAAGGATAACATTCTCTAGATAAAAAAGTATCATCTTTAGCGTTAACTAATAAAGTTGGTCTTTTAATTTTAGATAAATAAGGTTTAGAACTGGCTTTTTCCCAATAATCTTCGGGGCTATCAAAACCAAAAACTGGAGCCGTATATAAATGTTCTAAATGCTTAAATTTTGTGGCTTTAAACAATTTATCTTTATCTAAGTTGTATTCTGGAAATTTATGGGATTTTTCTAAAATTTTGTTTTTCATCGTTTTAAAAAACATTTCCATATACAATTTGTTTTTTAATTTTTCCATTTCAAGTTCGGCAGTTCCAATATCTATAGGTACAGAGCTCGCAATGCCACCCTTTATAATAGGAGAGAGGTTATTACCTTGTTCCCCTAAATATTTAAGCGTTAAATTGCCTCCAAGGCTAAAACCAACAATAATAATATTTTTGTAATCANAGTTTTCTAAAAGATGATTTACCACAAAATCAACGTCTTCTGTTTTTCCACTATGGTAGGTTGCTAACAACAAATTATCTTCTCCACTGCAACCTCTCAAGTTAAAGCAAACGGTATCAATACCTAAACTATTTAAATGATTGGTGTTAGAAGCCATATATTTTGATTCAGAACTACCTTCTAAACCATGAATTAATAAAACTAAGGTTTTTGAGCCTACAAAAGAAAAATCTAAATCTAAAAAATCATTGTCCCAAGTGGTAACTCTTTTTCTCGTGTATTTTGCGATGTCCTTCATGAAAAGCGGTCTATACATGGTATTAAAATGACCATTTCTAAAAGGTATAGTTGGTNAAAAGTTAGATTCGAAAACTGGCATATTGTTTTAATTCTTACAAATATGACAAAAAAATAACGAATTAGAAAACTAGCAAATTTTGATTNCTTATTTTAGCCTTAAAACAATTTTAAAAAATGAGTATTGTAAAACAAATTCCTAATCTTTTAACCCTTGGTAATTTATTTTGTGGCACGGTTGCCACTATTTTTGCAGTAGAAAGTGATTATAATNCTGCAGCCTTATTTGTTTTAATTGGTATTTTCTTTGATTTTTTAGACGGTTTTGTTGCTCGTTTACTTAAGGTTTCAGGAGAATTGGGCAAACAACTCGATTCTTTGGCAGATATGGTTACAAGTGGTGTTGTNCCTGGAATTATAATGTTTAAACTGATTCAGAATAATATGTTTGATTCAAAAAATTCTTTTGAAAATACTATTTTAGGGATTTCATTAATTGGACTCGTTTTAACTTTAGCAGCTTGTTACAGATTGGCAAAATTTAATCTAGATACCAGACAATCTGATTCATTTATAGGGCTGCCCACTCCAGCTATGAGTTTATTTGTAATTTCTTTGCCTTTAATTCAAATGAATTCAGAAATAGATTTTGTTTTAAATTTAATCGACAATAATTATTTTTTAATTGCAGTTACATTGATTTTAAGTTATTTAATGAATGCAGAAATCCCATTATTTTCTTTAAAATTTAAAGATTATTCATGGAATAAAAATTGGATTATTTATTCGTTTTTATTAACTTCGATAATGCTAATATTACTCGTAAAATACTTATCTATTCCTCTAATAATTATTTTGTATGTCGTTTTATCTGTAATTAAAAATGTAACCTCCAAACATGATTACTTATGAAATCGGCTATCATTCCTGAAAACGAAGAAGAAAGATTAAAAGTCTTAGAACAATACAAAATTCTTGATACCTTACCAGAAGAAGATTATGATGCTATAGCTAAGATTGCTTCGGGTATTTGTAATACACCTATCGCTTTAATTTCTTTGATTGATAAAAATAGGCAATGGTTTAAATCTAACCACGGATTAGAAGAAAGAGAAACTCCAAGAGAACTCGCATTTTGTTCGCATAGTATTTTAAAACCAGATGATTTATTTATTATAGAGGATGCTTCAAAAGATATTCGTTTTTTTGATAATCCGTTAACAACAGATAATCCTAATGTTATATTTTATGCAGGAGCTCCGTTAAATACTTCAGAGGGTCAGGCAATTGGTACGTTGTGTGTTATTGACAACAAACCGAAAGAATTAAATGAAAATCAGGAAGAGGTTTTAAAATTATTGGCAAACCAAGTTGTGAGTTTGTTGGAATTGCGAAAAAAAAATGAAGAGCTTAAAATTGTAAATAACAAAGGTACGCAACTGAACGAGCAATTAAATAATTTTGCCTATCGTTTAACGCATGATTTAAAATCGCCTATAAGTGGTGTTAATTTTTTAGTAGATGTTTTAAAGTTAGATCACATCAATTTAATTTCTAACAGAATGTTATATATGGGCTTACTAATTGATGAAATTTTAGAGTACACTAAAGTAAATACAGAAAATATAGTCTATGAGGAGTTTAATTTAAAAACAATTTTAAATAGTATTATTGAAAATATAGATTTTGAAAATAAAATCTTGTTTGATGCTACAGCTTTAGATTTTAAGATTAAGAGTTCAAAAATTGGTTTTCTTCAAGTAATGCAAAATTTAATATCTAATTCTAGAAAGTTTTCTGATGAAGATAAAATTGTACTCGAGTTAGATTTTAAGAAAGATGATACATATTATTATTTTACGTATAATGATAATGGGCCAGGTATAGAAAAAGAATATCGGGAGAAAGTTTTTGAGATGTTTGAAACATTAAATAATGTGAATAATGAAAACACAGGTATTGGCTTGGCCACAGTAAAATCTATCATTAAAAGATTAGGAGGCGAAATTTATATAAAGGAGCGAGAAGATGGTAAAAAAGGAGTGAGCTTTTATTTTTGTATTGCCATCAAAGAAATGTCTGACTAATTATGCCTGATTTTAAATCGATAAGACCGTTTATTGGTGCTAAAGATTTTGAAGAATCTCGAAAATTTTACAAAGATTTAGATTTTTTAGAAATCATTTTATCAACAACTATGTCTGTTTTTAAGGTTGATGAAAAATTGAGTTTTTACTTACAAAAAGCGTATGTAAAAGATTGGGTTGATAATTCAATGCTATTTTTAGAAGTAGAAAACCCTGAAGCCTATTTAGCTGAATTAAAAGGTAAACAGCTTACTCAAAATTATACAAAAGTAAGATTGTCTGAAATTGTAGAGAATGATTGGGGCAAAGAATTCTTTTTGCACGACCCTTCAGGGGTTTTATGGCATATTGGGTGTTTTAAGAAGTAACAAATTTCTTCTTTTTTAGCTCAAAATCTTTACCCAGATATACTTTACGCACCATTTCATCAGCAGCCAATTCTTCAGGAGTTCCTTCTTTTAAGATGCTTCCATTGTACATTAAATAAGTTTTGTCTGTAATGGCTAATGTAGCTTGTACATCATGATCTGTAATTAAAATACCAATATTTTTGTTTTTTAATTGTGCAACAATACTTTGTATATCTTCTACAGCAATAGGGTCTACACCCGCAAAAGGTTCATCTAATAAAATAAAGTTTGGGTCAGATGCTAAACAACGTGCAATTTCTGTTCTACGTCTTTCTCCACCAGATAATAAATCGCCTCTATTTTTACGAACATGCCCAATATTAAATTCTTCAATTAAAGATTCTAACTTTATTTTTTGTTCCTTTTTTGAGAGATTGGTAAATTGTAAAACAGCCATTATATTGTCTTCTACAGATAATTTTCTAAAAACAGAAGCTTCTTGTGCCAAATATCCAATACCTTTTTGTGCACGTTTGTACATGGCATCATTGGTTATTTCTTCATCATTCAAATAAATATGACCTTCATTAGGTTTTACCATCCCAACAATCATATAAAAAGAAGTTGTTTTTCCTGCCCCATTAGGGCCTAAAAGTCCGATTATTTCTCCTTGCTGAACTTGCAAAGAAATACCTTGGACAACTTTTCTGCTTCCGTATATTTTTTGAATGTTTTCTGCTCTTAAAATCATACTTATAAATATGTGTAATTGTTTAAATGTGTAAACGTATAATTGTTGATTCTATGTAAAAATAATAAAGTATGTTTATTCTTAGTCTTAAAGCATTCATAAACATTTATGTTCTAACACAAATACATAACTCAATTGTTATACGGTTTCATTTTCTAAGGCTTCCCAATACTCAACAGCTCTTCTTAAATGCGGAATTACAATAGTACCACCAACCAGCGTTGCTATCGACATCGTTTCCATCATTTCTTCTTTGGTAACGCCTTCTTTATATGCAGTTTCTAAATGATAAGCAATACAATCATCACATCTTAATACTGCAGAGGCTACCAAACCTAAAAGTTCTTTTGTTTTTANAGGAAGATGACCTGCTGCATAAGTATTGGTATCTAAATTAAAAATACGTTTGATAACTTTATTATCTGAAGCTAAAATTTTCTCGTTCATCTTAGAACGATACTCATTAAATTCTTTAACTTTTGTTGGCATCCTTTTCTTGTTTTTTTATAACTCTTCTTGCTACAATAATTCCGATTTCATATAATATTAAAATTGGTATTGCCACAATAACTTGACTCGCAACATCTGGAGGAGTAATAATTGCTGCTAAAATTAATACAACTACCAAAGCATGTTTTCTATATCGTTTTAAGAACTCTGGCGTAATTAATCCAATTTTAGCTAAGAAATAAATTAGCACAGGCAGTTCAAACAAAATGGAAACCCCTAGTAACATATTTGTAACCAAACCTATATGAGATTCTAAAGTAAAACTATTTTCAATAGTATCTGTAATTTGATAATTGTATAAAAAGTTAATAGATACTGGGGCTATTACATAAAAACTAAAAGCAACACCAATAAAGAAGAGTAAAGAAGCAATAAAAATAAAACCTCTTGATTTCTTAATTTCATTTGCTGTTAAACCAGGAGAAACAAAGCGCCAAATTTCCCACAATAAATAAGGAAAAGCTAAAATTAAGCCTAAAATTAATGAAGACCAAATAGAATTCATTAATTGAGAAGTTACTTTTATACTTTGCAGTTTTTTTTCACCGATGTTTATGGAACAAAAATCGCTATCCATCCCAAATAAATTAAAAAAGTCACAAAATAATCGATAAGTTATAAAATCTGGACTGGTATGTGCTAGTAAAAAGTGGGTATATACTTCTTCAGCAAAAATAAAGAAGGTAATTGCCAAAATAAAAATTGCGGCAAAACCTCTTACTAAATGCCATCTTAATTCTTCTAAATGTCCTAAGAAAGACATTTCTTTTTGTTCTGTAGCCATTAAAAAATTCCTTCTTTAATTAAATCATGTAAATGTACAACTCCTGCATAATTATTTGCTTCATCAACTGCTAAAATTTGAGTTATACTGTTATTCTCTAATTTGTCTAAAGCATCAATTGCCATGGCATCTATATGAATAGTTTTAGGATTCTTACTCATAATGTCTTTTGCTAGAAATGAATTGATGTCTGTGCTTTTACTTAGCATTCTTCTTATATCCCCATCCGTAATAATCCCGATAATTTTATCATTTTTAGTAACCGCAGTTACCCCTAAACGTTTTGCAGACATCTCAATAATTACTTTAGCAATACTATCATCTTCAGAAACCTGAGGTAATTCATTAATTTTAATTAAATCAGAAACCCTCAAATACAAACGTTTTCCTAAAGCGCCACCAGGATGATATTTTGCAAAATCTTTACTAGTAAATCCTTTAAGTTCTAACAAGCAAACCGCCAAAGCATCACCCATAACCAATTGGGCTGTTGTGCTTGTTGTTGGTGCTAAATTATTTGGGCACGCTTCTTTTTCTACATAAGTGTTTAGCGTAAAATCGGCATTTTTACCTAAAAAAGAATCAACATTACCAGTAATGGCAATAATTTTATTTCCATAATTTTTAATTAACGGAACCAAAACTTTTATTTCTGGTGTATTTCCACTTTTTGAAATACACAGTACAACATCATCTTTTAAAACATTTCCCAAATCTCCATGAATAGCATCTGCTGCATGCATAAAAACTGCCGGAGTTCCTGTAGAATTAAAAGTTGCCACAATTTTTGTAGCAATATTTGCACTTTTGCCAATACCCGTAACAATAACTCTACCTTTAAAATTATGAATATATGTTACTGCATTTTCGAATGCGGCATCTACAAAATTTGCCAAGTTAGCAATAGCTTTACTTTCAGCTATAATGGTTTTTTTTGCATTGGCAATAATGGTGGTATTATCTTTCAAGCGTTATGTTTTTATCAGAATAAAAAAAAGTTATATCTTTAGATATACGAAACAGGCAAATTTACTATAAAAATAAGTTTCATCAAACAATATAGTAATTGGTTTCTGTTCTTAAAAGATAAATTAATATTTATATGGATTTACATAGTCCTCTGAAAAAATTTTTTGGATTTAATAAATTTAAAGGATTACAAGAAGAAGTAATAAAAAGTATTGTAAACAAGCACAATACATTCGTAATAATGCCCACAGGAGGTGGTAAATCTCTTTGTTATCAACTACCAGCGTTAATGCAAGAAGGCACTGCAATTGTGGTTTCTCCATTAATCGCCTTAATGAAAAACCAAGTTGATGCTATTAGAGGTATATCTGAACATAATGGAGTTGCACATGTGTTAAATTCATCTTTAAATAAAACAGAAGTAGCTCAGGTTAAAGAAGATATAGCAAATGGTATTACAAAGTTATTATATGTTGCGCCAGAATCTTTAATAAAAGAAGAGTATGTTACTTTTTTAAGAACTCAAAAAATTTCTTTTGTAGCGATAGACGAGGCGCATTGTATTTCTGAATGGGGTCATGATTTTAGACCAGAATATAGAAATTTAAAGCACATTATTAGCGCTATAGATAACGTTCCTGTAATTTGTTTAACAGCTACAGCTACAGAAAAAGTTCAAGAAGATATCTTAAAAACATTAGGCATTACTGATGCAAATCGCTTTAAAGCTTCTTTTAATAGGCCTAATTTGTTTTATGAAGTAAGACCAAAAACAAAAGAAGTAGAAAAAGATATTATCCGTTTTGTAAAACAAAGAGAAGGAAAATCTGGAATTATTTACTGCTTAAGTAGAAAAAAAGTAGAAGAAGTTGCACAAATTTTACAAGTAAACGGAATTAAAGCTGTACCCTATCATGCTGGTTTAGATGCCAAAACTAGGGTTAAACATCAAGATATGTTTTTAATGGAAGACTGTGATGTGGTTGTGGCAACAATTGCCTTTGGTATGGGTATTGACAAGCCAGATGTTCGTTTTGTTATACATCATGATATTCCAAAAAGTTTAGAAAGTTACTATCAAGAAACTGGTAGAGCAGGTAGAGACGATGGAGAAGGCTATTGTCTGGCTTTTTACGCCTATAAAGATATCGAGAAATTAGAGAAATTTATGGCAAGTAAACCTGTTGCAGAACAAGAAATTGGCCATGCACTACTGCAAGAAGTAGTTGGCTATGCAGAAACTTCTATGAACAGACGTAAATATTTACTACATTATTTTGGTGAAGATTTTGATGAAGTTAATGGTGATGGTGCAGATATGGATGATAATTCTAGAAATCCTAAGAAAAGACACGAAGCTAAAGACGATGTAGTTAAACTTTTAGAAGTGGTAAAAGATACACTTCAAAAATACAAGGCGAAAGAAGTGATCAATACCATTGTTGGTAAAGAAAATGCGTTACTTACCTCTCATAAAACACATTTACAATCTTTTTTTGGCACTGGTAAAGATAAACCAGCCGCCTATTGGATGGCTTTAATTCGTCAAGTTTTGGTGGTAAACTTCATTAAAAAAGAAATAGAACAGTATGGTGTTATAAAGTTGACTAAACTAGGTAAAGAGTATCTTAAAAACCCATCCTCTTTTCTGATGACTGAAGATCATTCGTATTATGAGAATGATGAAAATTCAATTATTACAAATGACAAATCTGCAGGTGGTGTAGCTGACGAAAAATTGATTAAACTATTAAAAGATTCAAGAAAAAAGGTAGCTGTTAAGTTAGGCGTACCTCCTTTCGCGGTTTTTCAAGACCCATCTTTAGAAGATATGGCTTTAAAATACCCAATTACAATTGATGAACTGGCTAAAGTGCATGGAGTAGGAGAAGGTAAGGCTAAAAAGTTTGGTAAAGATTTTGTAAAAATAATAGCCAGTTATGTTGATGAAAATGATGTGTTAAGACCAGACGATTTAATTGTAAAAAGTACAGGAGTCAATTCTGGGTTAAAGTTGTTTATTATTCAAAATACTGATAAAAAACTTCCTT
>P_2C_Liq_1_UnCtyDRAFT_1000721_pt1 | contig 13740 bp, 9 predicted proteins | sample Pon2CUnioCityCA_2_FD_10234 | JGI IMG/M metagenome (IMG submission 10234)
CCAGGCGCCANCCCCAACCAAAGCGTAGGCAACGAGAGACTGGATTGCTTAGCAACCCCTGCACCAATTAAAGCTACCAGCGCAATGGCTAACAACGAGTAAACAGCAACCGCTGATAAGAACCTAGGTGCCGCTCTAAAAAAAGCGGGTCTGTAACGATCACCAAGCGCCCAGCCAATAAAGAGCTGACCCAAATTAACAACCCAGTCTGGAATGGAGGTGATGGTTAGTTCATTGACTGTTAGCAAAGCCGTTGCACACAAGGGTCCCAATACCCAGGCGCTAGATACCTTAAGCCGTGTAAAAATAACACCTGCTATTGTTGCAATCACCGCGATGATAAATAGGTGCAAATAATCAGCTGGCACCTGTGATAGCGTTGATTTATCCGAACCTATAAAGCCCGCCCATTCAAAACCAAACGGGATAACAGTTACTACCGCTAGCACGCGAAGACTATGCGCGCTGGCAACGAGATCGACTCTTGCACCATAGCGCTCCGCAAGGATACTCATTTCCGACGCGCCACCAATTGCTGAGGAAAACCACGCTGTCTTGAGATCAGCCTTCCCTAAGTAAACTAAGAGACATGTCCCAATAACTGCAAGTATTAGGGACATAAACATCCCAAGCAACAACAACGGCCAATGCTGAAAGATAAGCGTGGTTATCTGCGGCGAAAAATATAGACCCAGTGAGACGCCAATAATCCACTGCCCGACATTCCTCAATGGCCTATATGCCGAGACTGGTGCAGACAAAAGGCGTAAGAGAGCAACTGTAAACAGCGGCCCTAACAACCACGGTAATGGAATACCAATTGAGATTGCTAGCCAAGCACCTAAGAGTGCAGTGATACCTCCAAACACGCGCTGAACAACGATGTGACTAAACATACTACCGATAAAATTCTCTATGATGCTAAGGAACTAATAACTAGTGATTTACAAAGGCCTAAGCATATGCATTTGGATTCAAAACTACCCGACGTGGGTACAACAATATTCACAGTGATGAGCAAAATGGCCGCTGACCATCAAGCCATCAACCTTGGTCAAGGCTTTCCCGACTTTAATACAGAACCGAGATTGCTTGAGCTTGTGCAAGATGCAATGAATAGTGGATATAACCAATATCCCTATATGCCAGGTGTAGAACCATTACGTAGTGTCATAGCCGACAAGGTTCAAACACTTTATCAACATAGCTACAACAAAGACTCTGAAATCACAGTTACCAGTGGTGCCACCGAAGCACTCATGGCATCTATTTTGGCTAGTGTACACAACGGCGACGAAGTTATTGTGATTGATCCCTGTTACGACAGCTACGTGCCAGCTATCCGGTTAGCGGGTGGAATACCTGTACGAGTGAGTATGGTTGCCCCAAAACACACGAGTGAAACGTTTCATGTGAACTGGCACGATGTTAAGGCGGCTATCACTCCACATACTCGTTTAATAATTTTGAATTTCCCACACAACCCTACAGGCGCAACGCTCACCCTAGACGATTTGGACCAGATCGAATCACTAGTGGATGGGACCGATATATTGCTTGTATCAGATGAAGTCTATGAACACATTGTATTCGCACCAGGAGGCCATCTAAGTTTGGCATCACGCCCGAAACTTGCTGATCGGACTTTTGTGATCTCTTCGTTCGGCAAAACAACTCATACTACCGGTTGGAAGGTTGGTTACTGCTGTGCACCGCGAGCTTTGACTCAAGAGCTCAGAAAAGTGCATCAATTTTTGGTTTTTACAGTACCTTCCCCATTTCAATATGCATTAGCAACTTACACGCGCGACTCATCAACCTACCTGAACCTATCGCAGTTTTACCGAGCTAAGAGAGATCGTTTGGCTGCAGGCTTAGCAAACAGTCGGTTTAATACATACTCATGTCCGGGTACTTTTTTTATGCTTGCAGACTATAGCGAGATATCAGACATGTCAGAAGCAGATTTTTCCATTTGGCTCACACAGGAACACGGTGTAACTGTTATTCCAGTGTCAGCTTTCTATGCTGATCCAGGTGCCCAAACATCGAATCATCAATTGATCCGGTTCTGTTTTGCAAAAACTGACGAGATGCTTGATTCAGCTATTGCGTTACTTAGTAAAGTTTAGGTGGCTATCGTTTTTGGATTTGGACTAGTTATACACTGTGTTTAGAATTCTTTTATATATATAACTGATGGTGGGTAATACACCCTGTGGATAAGTGGGTAAGTGACACTTAATCTATATATATCATAGGGTTAAGATTAGAAATACCTGTGTATAACCTCTGTTTAACTTTCTGGATAACATTGGATAACTTTTTCGCAAACCAACAAAACAGTCTTTATCCACAATCTATCAACAAGCCGTACACAGGCTTACCCACAACCTAAATTTTGGTTACTTGGGAGCTTTCGTATNGTTATTTACCGATACAAAAGCTAGAAAAAATCTCACCTAATAGGTCTTCAGCAGTTATTTCACCAGTAATNGAACCCAACTCTTGATGCGTTAGCCTGAGCTCTTCGGCAACCAGGTCTAGGACTTGGTCGTTATATTTTGCATGTTCAATCGCGGCCTGAAGGTGACTAATGGCTCGTTCAAGAGCCTGAACATGGCGTTGTCGGCCAAGCCAAGGAGATACTTCACCGAGTTGGCGCCCAGCCTTTGTTAGTATCGCTTGTTTTAGCTCATTAATTCCATGTCCAGTTTTGGCAGATACCTCTAAACATACGCTATCTGCATTTATCTCATGCTTTTCTAATTCTAATAGATCGCATTTATTAAATACCGTTATGATCGGTTTATTGGCTAATTCAGAGCGATGACGCCAATTTTTTAAAAAAGATTCGGGCGCTCTCACATCGACGATATCAAGGATTAAATCAGCTTGAGCAATGGCTTGCCACGTGCGTTCAATACCGATGGACTCGATAGCATCATCAGTTTCTCTTAATCCTGCTGTATCGGTGATGGTCACTGGTACACCGTCGATGATCAAGGACTCACGAATACGATCACGTGTTGTGCCAGCAATATCAGTAACAATAGCGATTTCTTGGCTACATACAGCATTAAGTAAGCTTGATTTTCCGACGTTAGGCTGGCCTGCCAAGACAACGTTCAGGCCATCTTTAAGCGCACTGCTTTGTTTTGAGATAGCTAGGGTTTGGCACAATTGCGCATCAATGGTGTTGAGTCGCGCTTTGACTTCATACTTCTCTATGAAATCAATTTCCTCTTCGGGGAAGTCTAGTGTGGCTTCCACTAAGGTTCGAATTTGAAGTACTTGGTCAGAAAGCTTTTTTACTTCCCGTGAAAAAACACCGGACAGCGAAGCGGCAGCGGCCTTCGCAGCGGCATTTGAAGAGGCCTCTATCATGTCAGAGACAGCTTCTGCTTGAGCTAGGTCTATCTTGTCGTTTAAGAACGCCCTGAGGGTGAACTCACCAGGTTGAGCCAGCCTCAAACCAATGCTGTACCCAATTGATAGGCAGCGTTGCAGTAGTAATTGACTAACGGCCGCACCACCGTGCCCTTGTATTTCAACAACATCTTCACCCGTATAGGAATGAGGACCTTGAAAAAAGATAACAATTGCTTCGTCAATTAGCGAACCATCTGTATCCTGGATCGGCAGATGGGTGGCATATCTGGGCTTAATCGGATGCCCATCGGTCAGTTCGGTGTAGAACTGAGTTAAGTTTTTACCTGACACTCTTACGACACCGATGCTGCCACGGCCTATGGCCGTGGCAATAGCGACGATCGGTGTGTCTGTGTCCTGCCTAATCAACGGTGTGGTTGATTGGCAGCTTCGTTCATTTTGCGGGTGATGTACCACTGCTGCGCAATAGAGAGGATGTTGTTAACAACCCAGTACAGAACCAAACCGGCAGGAAAGAAGAACATGAAACCACCGAATACTAATGGCATGATCATCATGACTCTTGCCTGCATCGGGTCAGGTGGCGTTGGGTTGAGTTTAATTTGCAAGAACATGGTGGCCATCATAATGACAGGCAAAATGTATAGAGGGTCTTGTGCTGATAAGTCGTCTACCCACAGCACCCAAGGGGCGCCACGCATTTCGACACTGGCAAGCAATACCCAATAGAGCGAGATAAACACGGGAATTTGTACCAAAATCGGCAGGCAACCTCCGAGCGGATTGATTTTCTCGGTACGGTACATTTCCATCATGGCGGTATTGAGCTTTTGTCGATCGTCACCGTATTGCTCTTTAAGTGTTTTGAGCCTTGGTGCCACCAGCTTCATTTTTGCCATCGAGCGGTAACTAGCCGCTGACAATGGATAGAACACCGCCTTAATCAAGATCGTTAATACAACAATCGTCCAACCCCAGTTCCCAACAAAGGTGTGGATCCAAGTCATAAGAATGAACAAGGGTTTGGCAATGATTGTTAACCAGCCATAATCGACTACCAAGTCAAGGCCGGGTGCTAATGCTTCTAACGCGTCTTGATCTTGGGGGCCAACCCATAGCTTGGTTTGAAGTGTAGAGCTCGCGCCTGGCGCAATATCGCCGACCGTCTCGATGCTGCGAGCGGCATAAAGGTTGTCGCCAACCTGAGCCATTTCATAGTTTCGTAAATTACCTTCTGGTGGTACCCATGCAGACACAAAGTAGTGTTGAATCATGGCAAACCAGCCGTTGTCAGCTGATTTGATGAATGAGGCATCTCTGTCGGCTATATCTGAAAAAGAGACTTTTTGAAATTTCTCTTGTTCTGAATAAACCGCTGGTCCAGTGAAGGTGTGGTAGAAGCTCGAAGTATCTGCCGGATCATCGCCATCACGAGTGATTTGGAGGTAAACGGAGGGCGTAACAGATTGGTCCGTCAGGTTTTCAACTTTGTGTTCAACATCAACCACATACTTGCCGCGTTCGAACGTAAAGGTTTTGGTAACCCGTACACCACCAGATTCGCTGACAAATGTCACAGGTAGTTGATCGCCCTGCATAACCGTGTCAGAGGACACCATTTCAAAGGGTGCTAAGTGTGTCGGGTAGTCGGTACCTGCTGGCCCAACCACGCCACTTTGAACAATGTAAGTGCGACCGCCGTCCTGTTGCAAAAGAACCGTCGGCTGTGACGAGTCGTCCATGGCTGGATACTTCAACAACTCAGCACGGATGATTTGTGCACCGGTTAAATTGAACGTGAGGCGATAGACGTCAGTTTCAATGGTGACCGTCTTATCGGGCGCTGGCTTGGGCGCCGGAGCGCTGGGCTTAGCACCCTGTGCAGTTGTTACCGAGGCGTTGGGTGCACTTGGTGCTGCCGGTACGGCGCCATTAGCCGAAGATGACGACCCTGATCGATCGGTCCCACCGTTGTCTGTTTGCGTAGCTGAAGGTGTCTCACCGAAAAGTGATGAGCCTGTCTGGTGTACCTGCCAGTTGTTCCAAAGCATAAGCAAAGAGAACGCGAAAATCATGAGCAGGATCGTGCGACGGATATCCATTCTGACCTGATTGTTAAGTGTTCAAGAAAACATCGCAGTTTAGCCTTAAAAGACTTCAGCGGTTGTGTTTGTGGTTTGGTGGGACGGGGTCGTTACCGCCGTCGCACCAAGGGTGGCATTTGCCAATTCTTCGAATTGTTAACGCGCTGCCCTTGAAAGCTCCCCATTGCTTAATCGCTTCAATGGCATAGTTTGAGCAAGTGGGATTGAAACGGCAGTTAGACCCAACCCAGGGACTAAGAAAAAATTGATACCCCTTAACCAGTTTGATCAGTACCCAACTCATACACGTTGTCGTATTTTCGTTAGTAAGCTATCTGCTTCTAGTAAGCTATCTGCTTCGAGCCTTGCAGCTTCCTTTAGTGACAATGAAGCGTTGTCTTTTGGAGCGGCTTTGAGTCGGAACAGATAGAGGCCGGCTGGCAAGCTGCTTTGAGTAAGCCTAAATGATTCCCGCAGAACGCGTTTGATGCGGTTTCTATCAACAGCGCGACGTAGCAAACGCTTTGGCACTATAAAACCTAACTTAGATACCCTCGCGGTATCGTCTAGCGGTGAATGCGCACACCAATGCACAGAGAAGATTTTCCCTTGGACAGCAGGTCTGTTGCGGAGTGCTGATTTGAATTCGCTCGGTGTTGTCATGCGCAACGCGCGAGAAAATGAGGTTTCGTTTGAGACCAACAACACCTCCGCAAAGAAAATACATGGCAAGCGGTAGCGCTAGGCCCGTTGCTAAATCTCAGATTTACTTGATGGTGGTCGGTTTTTGCGGTTTATGCAATTTATGCACTGCTGCTTAACTGACTCAATGCTTGACTAACAAAAGTAGCCTAGTTCAGGCACTTTATGATGATCTTTACCTATCTCGGGTTTAAACCGCTAGGCGCTTGCGACCCTTTGCACGACGGGCATTGATGACAGCACGACCACCACGGGTTTTCATGCGAACACGAAATCCATGAGTGCGTTTACGACGTGTAACTGACGGTTGATATGTACGTTTCATTTCAATAACCTAGCGAAAAATAGGGAAAGCCCTCTATTTCATCAAATATCTGTGTGTTAGTCAACCACATTTCCATACTTATTTCTTGAAACTCTGTGGATAACATTCTCGACAAACAGTTAAAATGGCTCGAAATGAAAAATCGACATGGATGAATTCTGGAAATCTTGCTTAAGTCAGCTGGAGCAAGAGTTGCCCCCTCAACAAGTCAGTGCCTGGATCAGGCCGATCTCCCCGTTGTCCTATGACAAGGAGAGCGGTGTGTTGTGTCTGGCACTACCCAACCGCTTTAAGTTGGATTGGGTACGGCGCAATTTCCAGGATAGATTACAAAGGTTAGCAACCGATTGGTACCAAAGCCCAGTGGAAATATCTCTGGAGCTGGCCCCAAGCCAGTCAACGCCCCAGCCAACAGCCCAACCGACACCTAACGAGACAACACCCAAGTCGGCGTTGCCGCCAGCTCCAATCCCGGACTCCGACAACCGGTCCCGACTTAACAGTCAATTGACCTTTGAGAACTTTGTTACTGGTAAGGCNAATCAACTGGCCAGAGCCGCTGCACAACAGGTCGCTCAAAACCCGGGTGTNTCCTATAACCCATTGTTTCTCTATGGTGGTGTTGGACTGGGTAAAACACACTTGGTCCATGCCATCGGCAATGCCGTTATTGCTAAGCGTCAAAGCGCTCGTGTGCGATATGTACACGCTGACCAGTATGTATCTGATGTAGTCAAAGCCTACCAAAAGAAAGCGTTTGATGACTTCAAGCGTTACTACCACTCCCTAGATTTGCTACTGATCGACGATATTCAGTTCATTTCAGAAAAAAAACGAACGCAAGAAGAGTTCTTCTACGCTTTTGAAGCGATGGTGGCTCAAGGCAGGCAAATCATTATCACGAGTGACACCTATCCAAAGGAGCTGTCTGGAATTGATGATCGCTTGATCTCGAGGTTTGACTCAGGCCTAACTGTAGCCATCGAACCGCCTGAGCTCGAAATGCGAGTGGCNATCTTGTTGAGAAAGGCGCAGGCTGAGGGCTTCGCTATGCCAGAAGAGGTGGCCTTTTTTATTGCGAAACATTTGCGCAGTAACGTCCGAGAGTTAGAGGGTGCGCTACACAAAGTGTTAGCGTATCTGCGCTTTCATGGTCGTGATGATCTAAGTGTTGAGATTTGTCGTGATGCATTAAAGGACCTGTTGTCCGTATCCAATGGACAAATCACCGTTGAAAATATTCAGAAGACTGTTGCAGATTTTTACAAGATCAAAGTTGCAGACATGTACTCAAAGCGCAGACCGGCTAGCATCGCCGTACCACGTCAAGTCGCGATGTATCTAGCAAAAGAATTGACGCACAAGAGTCTTCCGGATATTGGAGACTTGTTTGGTGGTAGAGATCACACCACCGTACTACATGCCGTAAGAAAAATTGCTGACCTACGCAGCAAGCAAGCCGAGCTAAATCACACGCTCCATGTGCTCGAACAAACACTAAAAGGTTAATCCATGCAACTCATTAAAGCCAAGCGAGATGCGCTGTTAAAGCCACTAACGACCGTTGCTGGTATCGTCGAACGGCGTCATACGCTACCGATTCTGGCGAACATTTTGTTACGCAAACGTGGCCAACAGGTCTCGTTTATAGCGACCGATCTTGAAGTACAGATTACAGCGACAGCGATGTTTGGTGTGGGCGATGACGATGTCGATTTAACAGTGGCCGCGCGCAAATTACTCGATATTTTGCGTGCACTGCCAGATAGTGAGGAAATTACGCTGTCACAGGCGCCCAACAAACTAACGGTGCAATGTGGCAAGAGTCGGTTTTCTTTGCAAACGCTGTCAGCTGCGGAGTATCCAACCCTTGCTGAACCTGAGGCAGTTAATGTGGGCATTACTTTGCCGCAAAAAACACTCAAACATCTATTTGCCATGACGCACTACGCCATGGCTCAACAAGATATTCGTTACTATCTCAACGGTAGTCTTTTGGTGTTTGAGCCGCACGCATTGCATGCGGTTGCAACCGACGGGCACCGACTGGCACATTGTTACTGCGCAGCCGATGGGATCGAAGCAACGACTGAGATTATTTTGCCAAGAAAAACTGTGCTCGAACTTCAACGCTTGCTTGAAGATAGTGATGAAACAGTAAAAATTGATGTGGGTGCTGGGCAGGTGCGCTACCAGTTCCAGGGCGTAGAGTTGATTTCAAAGCTTGTCGAAGGAAAGTTTCCCGATTACAAGCGCGTGATACCGACGAACTATACACAGCACTTTGATGTCAATCGCGAAGCGCTGCTAGCGAGTTTGCAGCGTGCCTCAATCATGAGCACGGATAAATTGCGCAGTGTGCGCTTTCAGCTCGCCGACAACACTTTAACGGCGTCTTCAACGAACGCCGAACAGGAAGAGGCGCTAGAGGAAATCGAAATCGATTACGCTTTTGCGCCTCTTGATGTTGGTTTTAACGTGAGCTACTTGCTAGATTTCTTGTCAAACATCAAAGATGAAACGGTGCGTTGGTCAGTTATGCCTGATGCAAATGCCTCGGCGCTTTTGTCGTTGCCTGATGATGACTCCTTCCAATATGTAGTTATGCCCATGCGGATCTAAACACTATGTCAGATACTTCACAAACGAACACGGGTAGTTACGGCGCCGATTCAATTAAGATGCTCAAGGGTTTGGAGGCTGTTCGTAAGCGTCCGGGCATGTACATTGGCGACACATCGGACGGTACCGGCTTACACCACATGGTGTTTGAGGTTGTCGATAATGCGATCGACGAGTCCTTGGCAGGTCATTGTGACGAAATAGTGGTCACGATTCATTCGGACAGCTCTATTTCGGTCACTGATAACGGGCGCGGCATTCCAACAGATATTCACCAGGATGATGAGTTTCAGCGCAGTGCCGCTGAAATTGTTATGACCGAGCTTCATGCCGGTGGCAAGTTCGATCAAAATTCTTACAAAGTGTCCGGCGGTTTGCACGGTGTTGGTGTGTCTTGCGTTAACGCGCTCTCAGCTTGGCTGCGATTAACCGTTCGTCGCAATGGCGAAGTTCACGAAATGGAGTTCAAGCAAGGTGAGCGGGTAGCGCCTTTGCGGGTCACCGGCAAGACCGAGCGACGCGGCACAGAAGTGCACTTCTTAGCGGACACTGAGATATTTAACAATGTTGAGTATCACTACGACATTCTGTCTAAGCGCCTTCGCGAGTTGTCGTTTCTCAATAACGGGGTCAAGATCAAACTCGTTGATCAGCGCCAAGGCAAGGAAGAGGACTTCGCTTTCTCTGGCGGTGTGCAAGGCTTTGTTCAATACATCAACCGTTCTAAAACGGTGTTGCATCCTAATGTATTTGCTGTCGCAACTGAGTCTGAAGCAGGTGGAGTGCCGGTTGGTGTCGAGGTCGCGATGCAATGGAATGATGGGTATAGCGAACAAGTTCTTTGCTTTACCAACAACATTCCGCAGCGTGATGGAGGTACCCACTTAACGGGCTTACGCGCAGCGATGACTCGCGTCATTAACAAATACATTGCAGATAACGATCTGTCGAAAAAAGCGAAGGTTGAAACAACCGGTGATGACATGCGTGAAGGCCTGTCATGTGTATTGTCGGTCAAGGTGCCAGAACCCAAGTTCAGCAGCCAAACGAAAGACAAACTTGTTTCAAGTGAAGTGCGTCCCGCTGTAGAAGAAGCTGTCGCCAAGACCCTAGAGTCTTGGTTACTAGAGAATCCAACCGACGCCAAAGCACTTTGTGGCAAAGTTGTTGAAGCTGCTCGAGCTCGTGAAGCGGCGCGCAAAGCGCGCGAAATGACGCGTCGGAAAAGTGTGCTTGAAGGTGCAGGTTTACCGGGGAAGTTGGCCGATTGCCAGGAGAAAGACCCTTCTTTATGCGAGCTTTATATCGTTGAGGGAGACTCAGCTGGCGGATCCGCTAAGCAAGGTCGTGACCGTAAATTCCAAGCCATTTTGCCGCTACGCGGCAAAGTGCTCAATGTGGAGAAAGCGCGATTTGATAAGCTCATTGCTAGTGAACAAATCACAACGCTCATCACTGCTTTGGGATCCGGCATTGGACCGGATTTCAATCTAGAGAAACTTCGCTACCACCGCATCATCATCATGACTGATGCCGATGTCGACGGCGCGCACATACGAACCTTGCTGCTGACACTGTTGTATCGGCAGATGCCACAACTCGTTGACAACGGTCATATCTATATCGCACAGCCACCGCTTTACAAAGTGAAGGCTGGCAGAGAAGAGCGTTATTTAAAGGACGAGCTTGAAGAAACGCAATTCATGCTTGGTTTGGCACTTAAGGATGCAGAAGTCGTTCCAGGTCAGGGACAGCAAGCCATCCGTGGCGAAGCTTTAGCTGAGCTAGCTAGGCAGTACGCTTTGGCTGAGGCGGTGCTAGGCAGGCTGTCGCGCTTTATGGATGAAGCGGCCTTAAACGCTATCATCAAAGGCGTGCCTCTCAGTGTGGAGACAGCGCAAGCGGCCGAGCAAAGTGCTGCCGCGTTGTTAGAAGCACTACACAACCCGCTGTTGCCTGGCGTGGTCGATGTCAAGGCACAGCTTGATACCAAAACCGAGAAATACAAAATCATCGTATTACGCAATCATCATGGCAATATCCGTACAACCCAGTTCGATGAAGAGTTCATTCGCGGCAGTGACTATGCTGTGTTGGTAACGGCAAGTCAAACTTTCTCTGATTTAATCAGCGAAGGGGCGTTCGTGGCGCGCGGCGAAGGTGAAAAACGCAAGGAGTCAGGTATCGAGGGGTTTGGCCAAGCGATGAATTGGTTGCGCAGCGAGGCTGAGCGTGGTGTTAGCAAGCAACGCTACAAGGGTCTTGGAGAAATGAACCCAGAGCAATTGTGGGAAACCACCATGAACCCAGAAGTCAGACGGTTGTGGCGTGTACAAATTGAGGACGCGATTGCAGCCGATGAAATATTCACCACACTAATGGGTGATCAGGTTGAACCGCGCCGCGACTTCATTGAGACGCATGCGTTACAAGCGTCCAATATTGATATTTGATGGTATTTGAAGGCCGCCTTTAAACAACTGGTGCAACGCGAGTTGCACCAGTTGGTTTTATTGCCGCTCGCGAGCGCTGACAGTTAACGCTGAACAGAGACAGTCGCGTTACCAGCCAGACCCTGTTTCCCACATGATGGATTCCTTAGCGACGAGTGCTTTGCGCATCATAGACAACAAGGGATAAGCACGCTGCTCTAGCACGACCGGTGTTTTAGCTTCATGGCCGCCGTTATCCTCATCATCATGCTCATGCTCTTGAAGCTCATCTTCAGGCTTTTCATTGGCGATGGCGTGCTCGAGCTTCTTAATGGCGCCATCTAATTGCTCGGCGGTGAACACACCTCTGTCAGGAATACCATCGCTGACATCTTTGCCCGCGGCTTGTAGAACGAGTTTGGCGTGGTCGCCCATCATTAAAACGTCAGCATCAACTTTGCTGCTAAATGTAACTAACATACTTGCTCTCCCACAAAAATCACCGTCTGAATGCTTGATTTGGCAATTTGATACGTTTCAAAGCTGTGATCAGGCTATCATTATTTTTTAACTTATTGCATGAAATCTTTATGTTGCCTGCGCAATCGCAAACTCTGGAACACGCCCTACGCAAGATCGCTCGGGATTTAGCGCCTGACTTTGACACAAACGTGACATTGGAGCGCCCAAAGGTGGCTAGCCACGGCGATATAGCGACTAACCTCGCCATGCAAATTACCAAATTGGCCGGTAAGCCGCCGCGCGAATTGGCCCAAAGCATCATTGAAGCACTCGCTGCAGATGCCACAGTCAATCCGTTGATTTCTGATATGGAGATTGCTGGCCCGGGCTTTATCAATTTCCGGCTCAGTACAGATGCGGTCATTGCGGTGTTAGACGATATCGCGAACCAGAAAACGCATTATGGGCATTGGCCGCAAACCGAAGACAAAGTTTTGGTTGAGTTTGTGTCTGCTAATCCGACTGGCCCTTTGCACGTGGGTCACGCGCGGCAGGCGGCGCTTGGTGATGTACTGTGCCGGCTGTTTCAAGCCAATGGTCAAATGGTGTCGCGCGAGTTTTATTACAACGATGCCGGCAATCAAATTGATAACCTTGCCCTAAGCGTGCAAGCACGCGCCAAGGGTATAGAGCCTGAATCACCGTTGTATCCTGCTGATGGCTACAAAGGTGACTATATCTTGGAGATTGCCCAAGATTACATGGCTGGTAAAACCGTGCAAGCCAGTGATGCAACACCTGTCACTGCGAAAGCGGACATTGACGATATTGACGCCATTCGTCAGTTTGCGGTTTGTTACTTGCGTCACGAGCAAGATCTCGACCTTCAAGCCTTTGGGTTAGTGTTTGATCGTTATTTTCTTGAAAGTTCGCTCTACACCACCGGCAAAGTCGATAACACCGTTAAGGCCCTCGTGTCCTCGGGTCAGACCTACGAGGCAGACGGCGCTTTATGGCTTAAAACAACAGAGCTTGGCACCGGTGACGACAAAGACCGTGTGATGCGCAAGCGCGAGGGTGGTTATACCTACTTTGTGCCGGATGTGGCTTATCACGTCGACAAGTGGCAGCGGGGATTCCATCAAGCCGTCAACATTCAGGGCTCGGATCATCACGGCACGGTTGCCCGTGTTCGTGCGGGCTTGCAGGCGTTAGATATGGGTATACCAAAAGATTACCCAGCTTATATCTTGCATAAGATGGTCAAAGTGATGCGTGGCGGGAAAGAAGTTAAGCTGTCTAAACGAGCCGGCAGTTACGTCACGATGCGAGACTTGATCGATTGGGTGGGCTGTGATGCGGTTCGGTTCTTTCTGATACAACGACGTGCAGATACCGAGTTTGTCTTTGATGTTGATCTTGCCCGCTCACAAACTGACGAAAACCCAGTGCACTACGTCCAATACGCGCATGCCCGGATCTGCTCAATGTTGGTGCAGGCTCAAGCGGACACAACCGCCATTGGTCAAGCCAGCGGTTTGTTGCTTACTGCATCGACCGAACAAGTGTTACTGAAAAGGCTAGCGCAATTTCCAGGCCTGGTTCGACAATCAGCGCGTGAATTGTCGCCGCATTTGATAGCGTTCTGGTTGCGCGATTGTGCTTCTGATTTTCATGCGTGGTACAACGCCGAAAGGGTGCTAGTCGATGATCAAGCGCT
>P_2C_Liq_1_UnCtyDRAFT_1000722_pt1 | contig 13691 bp, 13 predicted proteins | sample Pon2CUnioCityCA_2_FD_10234 | JGI IMG/M metagenome (IMG submission 10234)
AAATAAAACGGGACCATCGGCAGGATACAGGGCGTAAAAAAGGCCACCAGTCCCGCCAGTGCTGCGCCCCAGTAGCTGATCTCGCCGAGCATCACCCGCGCTCCTTGTCAAATTAACATATTCAGATTATGTTGTGTGTAATTCAAACAGTCAATGATGATACCATGTTCGCGCGTCTTATTTCCTTTTTGGCCTTTGCCATTTTCGTGACGGGGCAGGCTTTCGCTGTCGAATTGATCATGGTGGAACAGAAAGGCTGCGCCCATTGTCAAGCGTGGCATAAGGCGATAGGTCCAATCTATCCAAAAACACCAGAGGGCGCGTTTGCCCCCCTGCGAGTTGTCAATATTGCTGACGGAGCGCCAGAAGGCGTGCAATTCGCGCGCAAACCTGTGTTCACTCCGACTTTTATTCTGGTGGATGAGGGCGTAGAGATCGGCCGCATTGAAGGCTATCCTGGAGAAGATTTTTTTTGGGGTCTGCTCGAAATGATGCTAAAGGCCAAGACAAGTTATATAAAACCTGACGGCTCCGCTGCCAGCAATTAGAAAAAAGGAGCACAAAGCTCCGCGCAGAAGGATACCCTATGGGACTTCCACAATTCACCGATGATCTGACCGATGCAGAGATCGACAACTTCATGGACAACGCTACAAAGGCGTCCAACTTTCTCAAAACAGTCAGTCACGAAGGCCGTCTGATGATCCTATGCCATCTCGTGACAGGAGAAAAGTCGGTCACCGAGCTTGAAAGCCTGCTCTCCGCACGTCAGGCCGCCGTGAGCCAACAGCTCTCGCGCTTGCGACTTGAGGGCCTCGTCATTCCGCGCCGTGACGGCAAGGCGATCTATTACCGCTTGGCAGACAATCGTCCCAAGCGTATTTTGGAGCTTGTTTACGAACTGTTTTGCGACGACGATAGCTAAGGACACCGCATCTTCACTTGGGAGGGTTGCAGATGCTTGAAATGATTTCAGAGAGCAGTTTTGTGACGCTGGCTGGCGTTTTTGGCGGCGTTCTGTTGGGTCTTGCGGCGCGGCTCGGCCGGTTTTGCACGCTGGGCGCCATCGAAGACGCGCTCTACGGCAACAACACCCTACGCTTACGAATGTGGGGCCTTGCCATTGGTGCGGCGATCATGGGCACATATGCGCTTCAAGGCGCGGGCATGGTGCCGCTAGAGCAGAGCTTCTACCTTTCAATCACGTGGATGCCGGTCGCCTCTATTCTTGGCGGCTTGCTCTTTGGTTACGGCATGGCGCTGGCCGGCAACTGCGGCTTCGGGGCGCTGGCGCGGCTCGGCGGTGGCGATATGCGCGCGTTTGTGATTGTGCTGGTCATGGGGGTCTCGGCCTATGCCGTGCTGTCTGGCCCGCTTGCCTATCTGCGCATTTGGGTCTTTCCCCAAACTCAAGCCACAACGCCCCCCGGCATCGTTCATTTCATCGCAGCCCAAACAGGCCTTGGCGTGCCGCAGCTCGGCGTCGCCATCGGCTTTATGATTGCCCTCGCCTCGCTCGCCTCTCCCGCCTTTCGCAAAAGCCCTGCCTCAGCTGTCTGGGCGCTGGTGGTTGGCGCGGCAGTCGTCAGCGGCTGGGCAGCGTCAGGCTATATCGCGGCCAACGGATTTGGCGCTTTTCCAGTTGTGTCCCACAGCTTCAGCGCCCCTGTGGGGGAAGCCTTGCTCTTTGCCATGACGGCCTCCGCTGGCTTGCCCTCCTTTGCCGTCGGCTCGGTGGTTGGCGTTTTGATCGGGGCCTTTATCGGCTCGTTGATCAAAGGGCACTTCCGCTGGGAAGCCTGCGAAGACCCTCGCGAGTTGCGTCGCCAGCTCTTGGGAGGGGCCTTAATGGGCGCAGGCGCGGTTCTGGCGATGGGCTGCACAATCGGTCAGGGCTTGTCTGCGTTTTCCACGCTGAGCTATTCGGCTCCGGTGACATTCGCCGCGATTTTTGCAGGGGCGGCTTTCGGGCTGCGTCAGCTCATCGAGGGCTTTCAACCCGCCGAGTGACACAGCGCCAGATCAATGCCAGATCAATCAACCCGCGCCGCAGCCAGTATCGGACCATGCCCACGCGCCTGCAAAATAATTGCCGCGCGCTCAGGTCCGCTCAGGTGCTCTTTTGTTTCATACGGTCGCTTCATATCCCAGATATCGAGCACTTGGATATCGGTGACAATATTTGCGTATTTTATGTCAAGACCGGCATTTTCGCCGCGTTGGATTTGGGTCATCGCCTGAGGCAAATATCGCACCAGAAGCACGGCCACTGGCTCCTCGTGCCCCTGCGCTTGCGCCAAGATACGCAGCTTGCCCGCCTCACGCACCACAGTCAGGCGCGCTTTATCAGCTTGCCTCTGATGGCGCTGGATCAGGCGGTTAACCTCAACAGGGTGGTTCCCGACCACGTGCTGCTCCCCCTGAACAATCATTTGGGGCGTATAAACAGACCGACGCCCGCCCACATGGGCATAGGCCCGCTGACGATCAGAATGTGCCTTTTGCCCAAACACATCTTTCCAGCCGATATAATCCCAGTAATCCACGTGCAACCCGAGCGCGAGCACATCCTCACGCGCCGCCAATTTGTGCAAAAAAGCGTCAGCAGGCGGGCAACTCGAACAGCCCTGAGATGTGAAGAGTTCGACCACAACAAGCCTGTTTTCCTCAGCCTTAGCCGAGGCGACAAAGCCCGCAAGCATCAGGATAACAAATATAATGCTGCGCCACATTGGGCTTCTCCTTTGCGCCTCTGGTCGTTGAGGTATACCGCAAAGAGGCTCTCACTCACCAATCAAGGTTTCGCGAGACTTGGGCGGGTTTTGTTTCAAACCCGCCCGAAAGCGTTTAATTTACAGACACAAGTTCGATCTCGAATGTCAGGTCTTTGCCCGCAAGCGGGTGATTGGCGTCCAGAACAACAGTCTCATCTGTGATCTCAACCACCGTGAGCGGCATGACCTCGCCGCGCTCGTTCTTGGCTTGAAGCTGCAAGCCAATCTCAAGCGGGATCTCCGCCGGAATTTCGCCGCGCGGCACCGCTTGGCGCGCTTCAGCGTGATGCGGGCCATAGGCGTCATCGGAGCCAATCTCAACGCGCTTTTCCTCGCCGACTTTCATGCCGGGCAAAGCCACATCAAGACCCGGGATAATCTGGCCAGAGCCAACCACAAACTCAAGCGGATCGTTGCCTTGGCTCGAATCAAAAACCGAGCCATCGCTCAAGGTTCCAGTATAGTGAATACGTACGGTGTCACCGCTTTTAACTTCGCTCATGGCGTGTCCAGTTCTATTTGGGGGAAATGAATTTAGAGGCCGCGCCAGCTGCGCAGGTTCTCAGGCTCGCAGACAAACTAAACGCCAAATCTCATGATTGCAAACAACCAGCGCCATTGACCTTTCTCCCCCCCTCACTCACTCTCGCTAAAAAATCACGAGGGGAAATGTGATGCCGATCAAAGCCTGCGTTTTTGACGCCTATGGAACTCTGTTTGATGTCACGGCCGCCGCCCGCGAAGCCGCCGCAGAACCCGCTTTTCCAGAGCTCGCCGACACATGGCAAAGCCTTGCCGCACACTGGCGCGACAAACAGCTGCAATACACTTGGCTGCGCGCCGTCACAGGCGACCACACCGACTTCTGGCAAGTGACAGGCGATGGTCTTGACTGGGCGCTCGAGGCCACAGGGCTCCACGGCAATCCCGACCTGCGCGAAAGGCTGTTACAGCTTTACTGGTCGCTCTCGGCCTATGCAGAAGTCCCCGAAATGTTGCAAAGGCTGCGCGCAGCAGGGCTTCAAACCGCCATCCTCTCCAATGGCTCCCCCGATATGCTCAACGGCGCAGTCTCCTCTGCGGGCTTGTCAGGCCAGTTTGACGCCGTGCTTTCGGTTCAAGATGTGGGCGTTTTCAAACCCTCTGGCAAAGTCTACCAGCTGGTTGAAACAGTGCTGGGCGCAACACCAAATGAGGTGATCTTTGTCTCCTCCAACGGCTGGGACGCTTCCTGCGCAACCTCGTTTGGCTTTGAAACCGTCTGGGTCAACCGCACAGGCCTGCCGATGGACCGCCTCTCTGGCAAGCCCAAGCATACCTTGAGCGACTTGAAAGAGCTGCCAGAGTTGGTCACCGAGCGCAACCATGCCTAAATTCCAAACCTCAGACAGGCTATCGCTTCACTATGAAGACGAGGGAGCGGGCACGCCCCTCCTCTGTCTGTCTGGTCTGACACGAAACGCGCGAGACTTTGATTTTGTGGCGCCACATCTCTCCCATATGCGCCTCATTCGCCTTGATTATCGCGGTCGCGGTCTATCTGATTGGGCCGATCCAAGCACATATACCCCCCTCATTGAGAGCCGTGATGTGCTAGAGCTGATGGACCATCTGGCCCTGCCCCAAGCAGCGATTTTGGGCACATCCCGCGGCGGGCTGATCGCAATGACACTGGCCGCAACAGCCAAGCCACGCCTGCTTGGTGTCGCGCTTAACGATGTCGGGCCTGAGCTTGCCCGCGAAGGCCTTGAAAAGATCGCGCAGGTGATTGGCAAAAAGCCCGCCTTCAAGGACTTTGACAGCCTGCTCAAAGTCTGGCCCGATCTTGCGCAAGGCTTTAATAATGTTCCGACAAGCCGCTTTCGCGAAGAAATTTCGCGGCTCTTCACACAAGGCGATACGGGGCTAGAGCTGACCTATGATCCTGCCTTGCAGGAGGGTGTTCTTGCGGCGCTCGTGGCTGACCTGCCCGATCTCTGGCCATTGTTTGAGGCCCTCACAGGGCTGCCGCTCTGTGCGCTGCGCGGCGCAAACTCCAACCTTCTCAGCGACAGCACTTTCGCCCAAATGCGCGCCCTGCGCCCTGACATGATCGCCGCTGTGGTCCCTGACCGTGGCCATGTGCCCTACCTCGACGAACCCGCAGCCCTTGACGCGCTGCTCCAATGGACAAAACGCCTATGAATATCGACATGATCCGCGCCGCCGCCGCCCGCCTTGAGGGCCACGCGCGCCGCACCCCGCTCCTCTCTTCGCCTTTTCTTGACGAGATCGCGGGCAAGCCCGTTTTTGTCAAAGCCGAATGCCTTCAACACACTGGCTCTTTCAAGTTTCGCGGCGGCTGGTCGGCCCTCTCTGGCCTGCCCGATGCACAGCGCAAAAACGGCGTCATCGCCTTTTCCTCAGGCAATCACGCCCAAGGGGTCGCCTATGCGGCCGCCCTTCATGGCGTCAGCGCCGTGATCATCATGCCCTCGGATGCGCCCCGTCTCAAAATTGAAAACACCCGCGCGCTTGGGGCAGAAGTGGTGCTTTATGATCGCGCCACAGAAGACCGCGACGCCATCGGCGCAACCCTCGCAGCAGAACGCGGCCTCACCCTGATCAAGCCCTACGACGANCCNCTCGTGATCGCAGGNCAAGGCACGGCTGGCCTTGAAATCGCCACCCAAGCGGCAGAACTTGGCGTGAAAAAGGCCGAAGTGTTGGTCTGTTGTGGCGGCGGCGGGCTGACCTCAGGGATTGCCCTCGCCCTCGCAGCAGAGGCCCCGAGCTTTAAAGTCCGCCCGTGCGAACCGGAGGGCTTTGACGATGTGACACGCTCGCTGGCCGCTGGCAAAATAGAGCGCAACGCACAGCTCACAGGTTCACTTTGTGATGCGATCATAACTCCTCAGCCCGGCGATCTGACCTTCCCGATCATGGCAAAGCATTGCGGCGCAGGCATTGTTGTCACCGAACAAGACGCGCTCAAAGCCATGGCACACGCGTTCCAACGCCTCAAACTTGTGATTGAGCCGGGCGGCGCCGTGGCCCTTGCGGCCGCGCTCTTTCACGCCGAAAAGACAGATGCCCCCGCGCTCATTGCAGTCACGACAGGCGGAAATGTCGATGTTGCAGTCTTTCAAAAGGCGCTGGCTTTTCTGGAGTGAGCGCCAAAACGCGCGGCTCGGACCTATACTTTGAATGTTTCGGGCGGTTATAAGCGCATCAGCCCGATCACAGGGCATCAGACGCGCCAATCTGCGGAGACAGACGCATGAAAATAGCCGACCTTGGCAATATCCGCCTTCATTATAAAGACGAAGGCCCCAAAAACGGGCCTGCCGTCGTCTTTGCCAATTCGCTGGGAACAGACTTGCGCCTATGGGACTCTGTGCTGCCACATCTGCCCAAAGGCCTGCGTCTCATTCGCTATGACAAGCGCGGCCATGGCCTGTCTGACAGCCCCGATGGCCCCTATTCGATGGGCACATTGGTGCATGATGTGGAGAGCCTACTCGATCATCTGGCCGTGAAAGACTGCGTCTTTGTGGGCCTCTCAATCGGCGGGATGATCGCACAAGGCTTGGCCGTGAAACGCCTTGATCTGATGCGCGCGATGGTGCTGTCCAACACAGGCGCCAAGATCGGCACGCGCCAGATGTGGCAGGATAGGATCGCCGCTGTTGACGCAGGCGGGATAGAGGCCTTGGCCGACACGATCCTTGAGCGCTGGTTTGCCCCCGCCTTTCGTGAAACGCCAGAGTTCACCGCTTGGCGCAATATGCTCATCCGACAGCCAAAAGCCGGCTACATAGGCTGCTCTGCCGCCATTGCTGGCACAGACTTTATCACGCCGACTTCAGGCCTGCGCCTTCCTACATTGGCGATTGCAGGCTCCGAAGATGGCTCCACCCCGCCTGATCTCGTGGCTGAAACCGCCGCGCTCATTCCCGGTTCGCGCTTTGAAATTATCCGTCGCGCAGGGCACCTGCCCTGCGTTGAACAGCCCGAAGCCTACGCCGTCCTGCTCACCACATTTCTCACAGAGATCGGACATATCTGATGGCCGCTTCCGCCTTTGACAGCCAACACCTCGCCAAACTCTTTGATACAGGCGAGCTGGCCGCCCTCTTCACCGACAGTGCAGAGATGCGCGCGCTCCTGCTCATAGAAGGCGCGCTCGCCAAAACCCAAGGGCAACTCGGCGTGATCCCTGAGATCAGCGGCGTATTCTTACACCGTGCCGCAATGGAAGTTCAGGTTGACCCGTCAGGGCTGGCCGCCGCCACGGCGCAAAACGGCGTCAGCATTCCTGCCTTTCTCGCCGCGTTGCGCAAAACCTTAGAGGCCCCGGAACACGCCCAATATTTGCACTGGGGCGCAACCTCACAGGACATTCTGGATACGGCCCTCATGCTGCGCCTCAAGCGCGCCTTTGATCATATCCAAACCCATTTGAAAGAGCATCTGACACAGCTCGCCGATCTCGCCGACACATACGCCGAAACGCCGATGGCGGGGCGCACTTGGGGGCAGCACGCAACTCCGACAAGCTTCGGTGCGGTTGTGGCCGCATGGGGGCACCCGTTGCGCGCGCTCTACGGCGAGCTTGAGGCCAGCAAAAACACAGCCTTCTGGGTCTCTCTCTCAGGCGCAGCAGGCACAAGCAGCGCGCTTGGCCCCAAAGCGGGCGAAACCCGCGCCGCCCTCGCAACGGCCCTTGGCCTCCATGATCCCGCGCAGAGCTGGCACAGCGACAGAACGCCTGTCGTCACACTGGCGTCATGGGCAACACGCCTGACCAACGCTCTGGGTAAAATGGCGGCGGACCTGTCCGAGCTGACCATGACAGAGCTTGCCGAAGTGACACTGGGCGGCGCGGGCAGCTCCTCAACCATGCCGCAAAAGCAAAACCCCGTTTCCGCAGGCGTGATCGCCGCCTTGGCGACCCATGTCACGGGTCTCAACTCAAGCCTGCAAACCAGCGCCCAACACGCCCAACAGCGGGACGGCGGCGCATGGATCACCGAATGGCTCACCCTTCCACAGCTTGTTCTGAGCACAGGCGCAGCCCTTGGTCACGCCAAGCAGATGGCCGCAGCGCTCACACCCAACACTGAGCAGATGACCGCAACGCTTCAGAGCGGCCAAGGCCTGATCTTTGCCGAAGCCCTCTCCTTTGCGCTGGCCGCCACAATGCCACGCCCCGAGGCCCAACTCAAAACCAAAGAGCTGTGCGCCAGCGCCCTCAGCTCAGGCAAAACTCTTGCAGAGGCGGCATCAGAACACTTTCCTGAACTTGATCTGTCTGATGTGTTTGACATCAAAGCCCAGCTTGGCCGCGCGCCAGAAGAGGCGCGCGCCTTTGCTATGGTTGTGCGTGGCTTGGCCTAAAGCGACGCCTTCAGCTCAAGGCGGCGCGCGTGCAAGACAGGCTCGGTATAGCCTGACGGTTGCGTGCGGCCCTTAAAGACCAGATCACAGGCCGCCTGAAAGGCGACCCCGTCAAAGCTCGGAGCCATCGGCGTATAGTCAGCATCACCTGCGTTTTGCCCGTCAACCACAGCCGCCATCTTGCGCATGGCCGCCATCACATCCTGCGCATCCACAACCGAATGGTGCAGCCAGTTGGCCAGCGCCTGCGCCGAAATGCGGCAGGTCGCACGGTCTTCCATCAAGCCGATATCGTTGATGTCTGGCACTTTCGAGCAGCCGACACCCTGATCCACCCAGCGCACCACATACCCGAGAATGCCTTGGGCATTGTTTTCAACTTCCCGCGTGATCTGCTCTTTGGTCCAGCGACGATAGGTTGCCAGCGGGATGTCCAATATCCCGTCCACATGAGCGCGCCGCCCGCCCGCGCGCAGCTTGGCCTGAACAGCCAGAACATCAATCTTGTGATAATGCAGCGCATGCAGCGTTGCCGCAGTTGGCGAGGGAACCCAAGCACAGGTCGCACCCGCTTTCGGATGTTCGATCTTTTGCTCGAGCATCGCCGCCATCATGTCGGGCATAGCCCACATCCCCTTGCCAATCTGCGCCTTGCCCGAGAGGCCACACTCAAGGCCAATATCGACATTGAGGTTTTCATAGGCCCCGATCCAGCCCTTGCGCTTGATAAAGTCCTTGCGGCTGAAGGGTCCAGCCTCCATCGAGGTGTGAATTTCGTCGCCCGTGCGATCAAGAAAGCCCGTGTTGATAAAGGCAATCCGCGATTTCGCCGCGCGGATACACGCCTTAAGGTTCACAGAGGTGCGTCGCTCTTCGTCCATCACCCCGATCTTCACAGTATTGGCTGGCAGACCAAGCAAATCTTCAACCCGCCCAAAGAGCTCGTCGGCAAAAGCCACTTCTTCAGGCCCGTGCATCTTCGGTTTCACAATATACACCGATCCATGCACAGAGTTGCCGCTCTCGCGCTTGAGGTCATGCATCGCAATCAAAGTGGTGATCGCCGCGTCCATAAGCCCCTCAAAGACTTCGTCGCCATTCGCATCAAGGATCGCAGGGTTGGTCATCAAATGCCCGACATTGCGCACCCACATCAAGGCCCGCCCCTTCAGGACAAGCTCGCCCCCGTCAGGCGCGGTATACTCACGGTCCTCTGCAAGACGGCGGCTCAGCGTTTTGCCGCCCTTCGTGACATCTGCCGCAAGATCCCCCTTCATCAGGCCGAGCCAGTTGGAATAGGCGAGCGTCTTATCTTCCCCATCCACACAGGCCACAGAATCTTCACAATCCATAATCGCCGACAAAGCGCTTTCAAGCTGAACATCGGCCAAGAGCGCCTGATCATGGCTGCCAATCGGATGCGCACGATCAAACACAAGTTCGACGTGCAAGCCGTTGTTCTTTAGAAGGATCGCATCTGGCGCTTTCGGATTGCCTTTGTAACCCACAAATTTTTCAGGGTGTTGCAGAGGCCTGTCGTCCACCAGAAGCCGCCCCTCCTGCACATGATAGCGCCGAGCATCGGCGTGAGATGTGCCTTCAACAGGGAAGGCCTCGTCCAGAAAGACCCGCGCCCGCGCCACAACGCGCGCGCCGCGTCCACGCTCATAGCCCCCAGACGGCGGCAAAGACCCCATCGCATCTGTGCCATATAAAGCGTCATAAAGACTGCCCCAGCGCGCATTGGCGGCATTGAGCGCATAGCGTGCATTGGTAATCGGAACCACAAGCTGCGGCCCGGGAATAGAGGCAATCTCGGGATCAACATTTTGAGTGTCGATTTCGAAATCCTCGCCCTCAGGGTGCAAATATCCGATATCTGTCAAAAACGCTTTATAAGCCTCATGGTCGTGCGCCGCACCGCGGTGCGCAATATGCCACGCGTCGATCTGGCTCTGAAGGCTCTCACGTGTCTCAAGCAAGGCGCGGTTTTTGGGCGTCAAATCCGCCAGAACCTTTGCAAATCCACTCCAGAAATGCTCAGCGCTTACGCCGGTTTCGGGAAGCGCTGCCTCCTCCAGAAAGCTTGCAAGCGTTGCGTCTACGCTTAATCCGGCTCGGTCCACACGCTTGGTCATGCTTTGCTCTCTTTCTGCTTAAACTCTGCTCCTGTCTTTCTAGCCCGCTGAAGGGCAAAGGCGCAATCTTTCGGGAGAGCGTGAAAAGAAAATAAACCTTCATATTTTTCAAGATAATCTGCGGCCAAACAAAGCGATCCCCTATTGAAGCCCAATCTCTGCGCGCATACCGTCAACCCAAAGCCAAAAGGATGCCGTGATGAACGAGACCAGCCCCCAAACACTCCCCCAGACCATTTATCTCAAAGACTACACGCCATTTGGCTGGAGCGTCACATCCGTTCACCTGACCTTCAAGCTTCACCCGACCGAAACTCGCGTGATCAGCCGTATCGCTTTTGCGCCCAATCCAGACGCCCCCGCGCAAAGTTTCTTTTTGCATGGTGAAGCCCTCAAACTTATATCCTCAAAAATCGACGGCGCGCCCTGCACGCCCACCCTGACACCAACAGGCCTCACCCTTGATGTGCCGACTGGCCCGTTTGTCTTTGAATGCGAAGTCGAAATCAGCCCTGAGACAAACACCGCGCTTGAGGGCCTTTATATGTCAAACGGGATGTATTGCACCCAATGCGAGGCCGAGGGCTTTCGCAAAATCACCTATTACCCGGATCGTCCCGATGTGATGGGCACCTTTACAGTGCGGATCGAAGGCGACGCCCCTGTTATGCTCTCCAATGGCAATAAGGGCGCTCTCGGAGCAGGCTTTGCCGAATGGCACGATCCATGGCCAAAGCCCGCCTATCTCTTTGCCCTCGTGGCCGGCGATCTACTCAATTACTCCGACCGTTTCAAAACCCGGTCAGGCCGCGATGTTGAGCTCAATATTTGGGTGCGCAAAGGCGATGAAGACAAATGCGCCTTTGGCATGAAAGCGCTCAAAGCCTCCATGACATGGGATGAAGATGTTTACGGGCGCGAATATGATCTGGATATCTTCAATATCGTCGCGGTGGATGATTTCAACATGGGGGCCATGGAAAACAAAGGCCTCAATATCTTTAATTCGTCCTGCGTCCTCGCCAGCCCCGAAACCTCAACAGACGACAATTTCGAGCGCATAGAAGCCATCATTGCCCATGAGTATTTTCACAACTGGACTGGCAACCGCATTACCTGCCGCGACTGGTTCCAGCTCTGTCTCAAGGAGGGGCTGACCGTCTATCGCGACAGCCAGTTCACCTCCGATCTGCGCTCTGCGCCCGTTAAACGCATCTCCGATGTGATTGATCTGCGCGGCCGCCAGTTCCGCGAAGATGGCGGCCCGCTGGCCCACCCTGTACGCCCCGAGAGCTTCGTTGAGATCAATAATTTCTACACAGCCACCGTCTATGAAAAAGGTGCTGAAGTCATAGGGATGCTCAAGCGGCTTGTCGGCGATGACGCCTATTACAAAGCACTTGATCTCTATTTCACCCGCCATGATGGCGACGCCGCGACGATTGAAGACTGGCTCAAGGTTTTTGAAGAGGTCACAGGCCGCAACCTGAAGCGCTTCAAGCGCTGGTATAGCTCTGCAGGCACCCCTCGCCTCAGCGTCAAAGAAAAGTTCAACAACGGACGCTATACCCTCACGTTTAAACAAGAAACCCCGCCCACACCGGGTCAGCCCCACAAAAAACCGCGCGTTATTCCCATTGCCGTCGGCCTGCTTGGCTCCAATGGTCACGAGGTGCAGCCGACAACTCTGCTTGAAATGACAAAGCGCCAACAAAGCTTTTCCTTTGAGGGACTCGCTGAAAAGCCTGTGCCCTCTATCCTGCGTGACTTTTCTGCCCCCGTTGTGCTGGAGTATGAGCGCAGCAACGCCGAGCGCGCCTTCCTGCTCGCGCATGACACCGACCCCTTCAACAAATGGGACGCAGGCCAAGCCCTGCGCCGCGCCAGCCTGATTGCCAGCGTCACAACAGGGGCCGCTCCCGACACCGCCTTTCTTGACGCCGCCACACGCGTTGCGCGCGACGACAGCCTTGATCCCGCGTTCCGCGCGCTTGTGCTCCAGCCCGTCAGTCAGGATGATTTGGCCGCGAGCCTCCACGCCCAAGGCCACACCCCCGATCCGCAAGCGATCTATGACGCCAGCGAGACCATGGCGCAAAGCCTCGCGCAGCATCTCGCCGACAGCCTGCCAAGACTTTATGCCGCGACAACCGTAGATGGCCCCTTTGTGCCTGATGCCAAAGGCGCGGGCAAACGCGCCCTCAACGGGCGTATTCTGTCCATGCTCACGCGTATGGACGGCGGCGCACAGGCGCGCGCACAATTTGACACAGCAAACAATATGACGCTGCAAAGTGCCGCCCTGAACGCTCTGCTCGCGCAAGACATCGGCGCAGATCAATCCGCCGCATTCTTCACCCAATGGCAATCGGATCGCTTGGTGATGGACAAATGGTTCGCAGCTCAAGTGGCCTTTGCAGCTCCCGAAAAGGCGGCCAATGTGGCCCAAGCCCTGACAACCCATCCGCTCTTCACCGTGAAAAACCCGAACCGCTTCCGCGCGGTGTTTGGTGCCCTCGCCATGAACCACGCAGGCTTTCACCACGCATCAGGGCAAGGATATGCGCTGCTGGCCGACTGGCTGATCAAGCTGGACGCGCTCAATCCGCAAACAACGGCGCGGATGTGCACCGCCTTCCAGACCTTTTCACGCTATGATGCCAGCCGCCAAACCAGCGCAAAATCCGCTCTGGAGCGGATCCTTTCTACGAACGGTCTGAGCCGTGACACGACCGAAATGGTCACTCGCATTTTGGAAGGTTAGGCGCTTGGCTCTTCTGCATCAAAGCAATGGCCGCTCCCGCGCTGCGCTGATCACGCTGACGGGCGTCTATACGGTCTTGCTTGCGCTCGTCTGGTGGATTGATCTCAACCTCTATATCGCTGTTTTTCTGGCGCTGTTCACCCTGCCCGCCCTTTGGGAGGCCGTGCAAAACCCCGTGAGCACCTTTGAGTTGAGCGACAGCCATATGCGCTGGAGCACACCAAGACTGGCAGATGAAATGCCCGTCGGCCTGATCTTGCGGGCGCGCTTTGATACGCGGCTTGATCTCTCCGTCAAGGTGACACTTTTTTTGAAAGACAATCGCAAACTGCGCCTGCCTCATGCCTGCACACCGCCCCACGAAGCCCTCGAGGCCGAGCTGCGCGCACTGGGTGTGAAAACCGAACGGCATCACTTTTCCCTGATCGGCTGATCAGCCCTCAGTCTCGGCCAATACCCGCAAGGGGCGCGCTTTCGGGCGCAGGCTCTTATGGGACACACAATAGGCCTGCTTGCGCGTCCAGGCCGCCATTTCCGCCCGTTTGGTAGAAGAATGCATCGGCCCCCAATCTTGGGTGACACCCTGATACTTGCGTTTTTTTTCGGGGAAAAACCCGTGGATGACTTTGTCGCGCG
>P_2C_Liq_1_UnCtyDRAFT_1000723_pt1 | contig 13689 bp, 14 predicted proteins | sample Pon2CUnioCityCA_2_FD_10234 | JGI IMG/M metagenome (IMG submission 10234)
CCAGCCGTTACCCTCAAAACATGGCTCGCTCAGCAAGAGGGCGCTCTCTGCCTGCCTGTTGGCGCTTATGCTAACAAGGACGCGCTTTTAGATGAGCTTCGCGCTGATCTTATCACCAAGCCAAACGCCATTGTCATCGGCGCATTGGGTCGCGTTGGCACAGGTGCATCAGATTTGCTGGAAGCCATGGGCGTCTCCGTGACGAAATGGGACATGGCCGAAACGGCAAATGGCGGTCCCTTCCCAGAAATCCTTGAGCATGACATCTTTATCAACTGTATTCTGGCCCGCCCTGGCACACCACAGTTTGTCCCGCTTGCCGCCAAAGCAGCGCCCCGCAAACTCTCAGCCATCGGTGATGTCGCTTGCGACCCTGACAGCGATTACAACCCTATTCCCGTCTATTCGGAAGCCACCACATGGGAAGCACCAGCTGTGCGCGTCCACGACGCGCCTCCGCTCGATATCATGGCGATAGACAATCTGCCTTCCATGCTGCCGCTCGAGAGCTCCGAAGACTTTGCCGCACAGCTTCTGCCATCACTCCTCACACTTAACGCATTGTCCGAAGGCGTCTGGGCTCGCGCAGAAGCCGACTTCGTCAACCATGTAGGCGCTCTATGACACCGGCGCTCTTGGTCGGCTATCTCGCCGCCCTACTCGGCACCGTGTGTTGGATACCACAGGCTTGGAAAGCCTTGGAGCACGCGCGACACATCGGGAATATCATTGCTCTCAAATATGCTTTTTCTAACAACAGTATCGCTTTGGCTTCTCTATGGACTTTTGGTCGCCGACTGGCCCATCATTATCGCAAATACTTTCGCTGTCCTCGCGGTTCTCACAATCGTCGCAGCGAAACTAAAATATAAATAAGGGACGAAAAACATGACAATCCATTGGTGCGGCACAGGCCTTTCGGCCATCCCAGGCCTTCGCAAGCTGATCGAGGAAGGCCATGATGTGGTGGTGTGGAACCGAACCACAACCAAGGCCGCAGAGGCCGTGGGCGACATCGCAAAAGATATCCGCGGCTTTGACATGGAGGCCATTACAGCCGCCACAACCAAAGGCGATATCGTTGTCTCCATGCTTCCAGGAGAGTGGCACGTGCCTCTTGCCGAAATGTGCCTTGCGCGCAGCGCCAATTTTGTAAGCTCAAGCTACATCGCCCCTGAAATGCGCGCTCTTGATGCTGCCTTCCGTGACGCAGACCTCATTTCAGTTAACGAAGTTGGCCTCGATCCGGGAATTGATCATCTTATGGCCCATGCCCTCGTGGCAGATTATCGCGCAAACCCCGCATATGATGCCAGCGCTGATATATCGTTCATTTCTTATTGTGGCGGCATTCCAAAACATCCCAACCCGTTCAGATACAAATTCAGCTGGTCGCCCCTTGGCGTGCTCAAAGCACTGCGCTCACCTTCCAAATCGATCAAGAACTTCGCCGAACTCAATGTTTCGCGCCCATGGGACGCGATCAGCTCCTACACAGCCCCTTTGACAAGCCTCGAAACCTTTGAAGTCTATCCCAACCGCGACAGCTTGCCATTCATGGCAGATTACCAGTTCGAGCCAAGCTGGTGCGTAAAAGAGTTTGTGCGTGGAACCTTGCGTCTCGACGGTTGGAAAGAGGCTTGGGCCGATGTTTTCACAGAAATCGAAACACTTTCAGGTCCCGAAGGCGACGCGCGCCTCAAAGAAATGTCAGATGGGTTCTGGAACGAGAATGCTTATGATGAAGGCGAGCCTGATCGCGTGGTGATGTGTGTCGGCTTCAAGGCAGAGACAAACGGTGCGGAAACCTACAACAAGACTTATGTCATGGACGCATGGGGTGATGCGCGCGGCACTGCCATGGCCCGCCTCGTCTCGATTCCTGTATCCCTCGCCGTTAAGTCCGTGCTCAATCGTGAGGTCAGCGCAGGCGTCCATCCCGCACCACATGATCCAAAATTGGTGACCGAATGGCTCAAAGACGTCGGCACACTCGCTCAACATCTAGAAGTGGTCGATCATCTAGCCTAAGCCTTTCCTTTTTCTTTCCCTAAATATCCCAGGGGGTCTGGGGGACTGGTCCCCCAGCGGATCGGATTGCGCGAAGCGCAATTCGATCTATCACCCCTTTCGTAGCAAGTCATCTTCTTCCTCTGACGCAGAAAGCCCGAGGGCCTCCAAGCCATTCTCCAAATGATCAGACAGATGCGGCGTGCCCATCAAATAATCGAGTGTCGGAACAGTTGCCTCGGCCCTCGCGGTTGCGCGCGCATCCATCACCTCTTCAGGCTCAAAGCTGCCTCGACCGATCCACATGATCGCAACAAGATCGGTCAGCTCCTCCTCGCGCAAGGTCTCAAAAAAGCCTACCAGCTCGGCCTCTGCGCGGCCAAGCTCACGAGACATGAGAATGATTTGGGCAATCTTGTTTATACTAATTTCCAGCATATTCTGTCCTCCTGTCACCGCATGAGGCACAGGATGGATAGGTTCTTTGCTTTCAGCCTTGATCTAACGCAAACTCAATCAGGCGCTTTGATCGGCACCACATTCGGCGGTTCAGGGGCCAGCTCTTCAAAATCAAAGTTATCAAGCCGCTTGGCCCGTCGTCCGGCCTTGTCAGCCGAAACTTTAATATCAGAGATATCTTTGGCCGCTTGATGAAAATGCCGGTCAAGGTTTTCAACACGGTTTCCAAGACGGTCCACATCGGCAAACAAGAGGCCAAGCTCCCGTCGGATTGCCCCAGCCTGCTCCCGCATCCGCGCATCTTTCAAAATTGCGCGCATCGTGTTGAGCGTTGCCATGCAGGTGGTCGGCGAAACAATCCAGACTTTCGCAGCAAAACCTTCGCGCACGAGCTCGGGAAAATTCGCATGAAGTTCTGCATAAATCGCTTCAGACGGCAGAAACATCAGTGCACCATCCGCGGTTTCGCCATCCAAAATGTACTTCTCCGAGATATCCTTTATGTGCTTCTTGATCGACACCCGCAGCATCTTGGCAGCCTCGTTCACTTGCCAGTCATTTTCCGCACGCCTCAACGCTTCATAGGCCTCCAGCGGAAACTTCGCATCAATCGCAATCGGCCCGGGCGGATTTGGTAAGTGGATCAAACAATCGGCGCGCTTCCCGTTAGAAAGCGTCGCCTGCATTGTGTAGCTGTCACTCGGCAAGGCCTTGGTCACAATATCGGTCAACTGGATCTCGCCAAACGCGCCGCGTGTCTGTTTATTGCTTAAGATGTCTTGAAGGCTCAAAACATCACCAGAGAGCTTGGTAATATTGTCCTGCGCCTTATCAATGGCAATGAGCCGCGCCTGAAGCTCTCCGAGTGACTTCGCCGTGCTCTGAGCCGAGCCGGTCAGGTTCTCGTTCATCTTGCCGCTGACATCCGCCAAGCGTTTTTCCATAAGTTGCAACATATTGGCCTGCGCCGCTGCCTGTGCTTCGCTCACATGAGTCAAGCCGCCCGCAAGCTGTTGCTGCCCGTCTGACAGCTGCTGCACACGCACACCAAGGCTGCCCAATTGATGCACCAAAGGTTCGGTCATACGCGCCGAACGCGCAGCCGAGCGCATCCCCATGAACAACATCAAGAGGACGACGAAGACAAAAAATAGCCCCGCGACAAGCAGATGAAGCTCTGCAATCTGATAACCTGCCAGTTCGATCATGTGCGCCCGAATAGCCTCTCGATATCGCTCAGTTTCAGTTCAATATATGTGGGCCGCCCGTGATTGCATTGGCCCGAATGGGGTGTCGCTTCCATCTCGCGCAGAAGTGCGTTCATCTCGTCTGCCCGCATCCGTCGTCCACAGCGGATCGACCCATGGCACGCCACACGGCTCAGAACAGCTTCAAGTTTGTCTTTTACCGTGCTTGTCGTGCCGCCGTCGCTCAGCTCGTCAACAATATCACGCAGCATCGCCTCAGCATTGATTTCACCTAAAATGGCGGGTGTTTCGCGCACGGCCACAGAGCCGGCACCAAAAGGTTCAAGGCTTAACCCGAGCTGTGCCAAATCCTGCGAAGCCTCAAGCAAAAGCGCGCAATCGCCCTCGCTCATACTCACAATCTCGGGGATCAAAAGCGCCTGCGCGCGCACGCCGCTTTCCGCCATCTGTTTTTTCAACCGTTCATAGACAAGTCGCTCATGCGCTGCGTGCTGGTCCACCAAGATCATCCCTGTCTCGGTCTGGGCGACAATATAGTTTTCATGCACTTGTGCCCGCGCGGCCCCCAAAGGCAGTGACTCCAATGGCCGTTCATCATGTGTTTCGACAGTCTCCACCCGAGCGGAATATCCACTCGCCATCTCGGCAAAGCCTTGGATTGGCGCAGAGTAGCCCGACCCCGTTTGCGGCCGATCCATCTGGTAGACCCTTGGCTCGACCTGCTCCGGCCGCATTGCGCCCAGTGCCGAAGCCCCAACTGTGGAAGAGGCTCTGTGCCCTGCTTCTGCAAGCGCGTGTTTCAGCGCACTGACAATCAACCCGCGCACCATTCCAGGGTCTCGAAAGCGCACCTCTGATTTGGCAGGATGCACATTTACATCCACCAAGTTGGGCGGACATGACAAAAACAGCGCAACAGCAGGATGGCGATCCCTGCTTAAAAAATCAGAATAGGCACCGCGCAGCGCTCCAATCAGAAGCTTGTCCCGCACAGGGCGCTCATTGACGAAGAAAAATTGCGCCACAGCCGAACCACGCGAATATGTGGGGAGCGCAGCATAGCCTGTCAGCGTGATCCCCTCGCGCTCGGCATCAATTGCCAGCGCGTTCTGTGCAAAATCGCGCCCCATCACCTGCGCCAATCGCCCGTGCAGGGCTTTGAACAGATCTCCGCTCTCGCCTTCAACGCGGAACTTGACTTGTGGCTCACCATCGCCTGACACATCCGCCAGACTAAAGCCAACATACGGCTCCGCCATCGCCAGCCGCTTCACCACATCAGAAATTGCCTGCATCTCGGCGCGATCTGACCGCATAAACTTCAAGCGCGCTGGCGTCGCGTAGAATATATCACGCAGTTCCACACGGGTTCCGCCGGCCAAAGCTACAGGCTTCACAGCGCTCATCTCTCCGCCCGAGACCTCGATGCGTGTCCCCTCTTGTCCCGCAATCCGCGAGGCGATACTCAACCGCCCAACTGCGCCGAGCGAGGGCAGAGCTTCTCCTCGAAAACCGAATGTGTGGATATTCATCAGATCGGAGCCGTCGATCTTGGATGTCGCATGACGGGAGAGCGCGAGAGGCAAATCGGCCGCACTCATCCCGCAGCCATCATCGACAACCCGAATAAGTGTCTTGCCGCCATCCGCCACTTCTACGCGGATACGCGTGGCCCCCGCATCAATGGCGTTTTCAACCAATTCTTTCACCGCAGAGGCTGGCCGCTCAACAACTTCACCGGCAGCAATTCGATTGATTGCGGCATCGTCCAGTTGACGGATAACCGGATGATTTTGGCTTATGTTGGGGCGAGGCTCGGACATGCCGCAAGACGTAGCACAAGCGCACGCGATTCTACCACGAGAGAAACCACACAACAGAAAGGGCCAGCCAGATTTTCTCTGGCTGGCCCTGATGCTGTTTTAGAGTGACTTAACCCTTAGAAAACTCTGGGTAAGCTTCCATCCCAAGCTCGGCCATATCAAGACCGTTGATCTCTGCTTCCTCGCTAACGCGAATTCCAATTGTCGCTTTCAAAATCAACCAGAACACCAGTGAGACAACGAATGTGAAAACACCGTAGGCCAGGATGCCTGTGAGCTGTGTCACAAGGCTTGTCTCGGCGTTGTAAAAGACAACGGCGATTGTGCCCCAGATCCCTGCGATAAGATGCACAGGGATCGCCCCAACAACATCGTCAATCTTGAACTTGTCGAGCATTGGAACCGCGAAGACTACGATCACACCACCCACAGCGCCAATCCAGAGAGACCCGAAAAGCGAAGGGGCAAGCGGCTCGGCTGTGATCGAAACAAGGCCGGCAAGCGCTCCGTTGAGAACCATTGTCAGGTCGACTTTTTTATAGATCAGCTGTGTCAAGATCAGCGCAGTCACCGCACCCGCAGAAGCGGCCATATTGGTGTTTGCAAAGATCCGGCCGACGTCTGTGATGTCGCCAACTGTGCCAGCAGCAAGCTGTGAGCCGCCGTTAAATCCGAACCAACCGAGCCACAGGATGAACGTTCCCAATGTGGCCAGCGCAAGGTTCGAGCCAGGCATCGGCACGGTGCGGCCGTCTTTGTATTTGCCGAGTCGCGGGCCAAGCACGATAGCGCCCGCCAGAGCGGCCCAGCCGCCAACAGAGTGCACAACAGTCGAGCCGGCAAAGTCAGAAAAGCCCATCTCGGAAAGGAAGCCGCCACCCCACTGCCAGGAGCCTGAAATCGGATACATGAAGCCCGTCAGCACGACCACAAAGGCGAGAAACGGCCACAACTTGATCCGCTCTGCCAAAGCACCCGACACGATAGATGCTGTGGCGGCCACAAACATCAGTTGGAAAAAGAAGTCAGATGCAACCGAGGCATAATCCAGAGAGGCGTCGGCAGCGGCAAGCCCAACAGGCTCAAGAACGGTCGGGTTGAAGAAACCCCCAATATAACCGTTAAACTCGCCTGGATACATAAGGTTAAAGCCGACGAGCCAATACATAATGCCAGCAATCGAAAACAGCGCCATGTTCTTGGTCAGCTGCATCGCCACGTTCTTGCCGCGCACAAGCCCAGCTTCAAGCATGGCAAAGCCCGCTGCCATCCAAAACACCAAAAAGCCACCCACAAGGAACAGCAAGGTTGTCATGATGTAAGGGCCGATTTCGTCAAAGCCCGGCGCCGCAGCATCTTGCGCCATGGCTGCGGCTGGAACGAGCGCAAAAGCGGTTCCCAGCAAGTATGTCAATTTCTGTGTCATAATCTCATCCTTTCCCCGCGCTCAAAGCGCATCTGGTCCTGTTTCGCCCGTGCGCACGCGAACCGCTTGCGCCAAATCCAGCACAAAAATTTTCCCGTCCCCGATCTTTCCTGTGCGGGCTGTTTTGGTGATTGTGTCAACAATGCTGTCGGCCATGTCTTCTGGAACAGCTATCTCAAGCTTGATCTTAGGAACAAAATTCACGGCGTATTCAGCGCCTCGATAGATTTCTGTGTGCCCTGATTGCGCACCGAAGCCCTTAATCTCGCTCACCATCATGCCGCGCACTCCAATCGCGGTCAGTGCCTCGCGCACCTCTTCAAGCTTATATGGCTTGATCGTTGCTATAATGAGTTTCACCTTTATGTCCCTTTCCCTAAGCCCCCAAACGGAAGCACTTTGCACCTGCAGCATTTGCGCAATACGGCTCAGAAAGAAGCGTTCGGCTCAAAAGTCTGGCGTAAAAACAGGCGTAATTCGGTTTTTTGCGCAGAGTCTTGATGATGTGCTTAATTATTGAGCACTTATGTGAGGTGCGAAATGTGTCTTTCCCCTCTACATTTGCAGAAGGTCGGGCTAAGGTTCTTCAAAACAACGGCTCCGAGCAGGGCAAATCATGAGTACAACTGGACGCAAAACGCCACAGCTCGTTGCCGAGCGGCGCTACCCTAAGAAATCTAAGGCGACCAAACCTATGGCGTCCAAAACGGCTACGAAGCCACGGAAACCCGTTAAGCAACGAGGCTTTCTTGGGCGTATTTTGTTCGGCATACTCGGACTCATTCGGGCGGTTCTAAACTGGATTCTGAGGCTTATCTGGGCTTTTGTCTGGCGTATCAGTCTTGTGTGCGCCGTGATCCTTGGGCTTGCCGTCGGATATACCACGCTGACGCTTCCCCCCGTGGAAGAGTTGTTTGACGGGCGAGCACGCGGCTCAGTCACACTTTTGGATGCATCGGGCAGCGTTTTTGCATGGCGGGGCGATCAGTTCGGCGGAGCGGTGACCGCTTCGTCTGTGTCACCACACCTGAAGAACGCAATCATCTCCACCGAGGACAGGCGTTTTTATCAACACTTTGGCCTAAGTCCACGCGGTATCGCCTCCGCTGTGCGGATCAATCTGCGAGAAGGTCGCGGCCCTCTCTCCGGGCATGGCGGTTCTACGCTAACTCAGCAGACTGCCAAGCTTCTTTGCCTTGGCGTCGATTATGACCCCAAGCTATGGAAAAACGAAACGGCCTATGAAGCTGATTGCCGCCAAGGCTCTTTGGCGCGAAAAGCGAAAGAAGCAATCTACTCAATGGCTATGGAGGTCAAATATTCCAAAGACGAAATCTTGACCGTCTATATCAATCGCGCCTTCCTTGGCGCAGGGGCGCGTGGGTTTGAAGCTGCGGCCCAGCGTTACTTTGGCAAATCTGCGGCCCAAGTCGCTCCAAATGAAGCCGCGATGTTGGCAGGACTGCTTGTTGCGCCAACGCGCTACGCGCCGACCAACAATCTCGGACGTTCTCAAGCCCGCGCCGCGACGGTTGTGCGACTGATGGAAGAGCAAGGCTATCTGTCCGCGCAGCAGGCCGCAGATGCTCAGACCCAACCGGCGACGCTATCACAAGCGGCACAAGCCAAGGCGGGCGGGTATTTTGCGGATTGGGTGATGACAACTGGCCCCGACTTTTTCATGGGAGATACAACCGAAGATGTCATCATTCGCACAACGCTTGATCAGCGGATCCAGCGTGCCGCCGAAAGCGCAATGAAAGAGATATTCGAAACCAAAGTTAAAGAAGGTTCAGAAGCACAGGCTGCAATTGTCATCATGTCGGCAGATGGGGCCGTTCGCGCGATGGTTGGCGGGCGGCAAACGCAGGTTTCTGGCGCATTCAACCGTGCAACAATGGCAAAACGTCAACCTGGGTCTTCATTCAAACCTTTTGTTTATGCCGCAGCACTTGATATAGGGCGCTCTCCGCTCGATCTGATCGAAGACGCGCCATATTGCGTTCATGTGCCGGGATCGGGCGAATATTGCCCAAAAAATTACGATAAGAAATATCATGGAACCGTGACGCTAACAGAAGCGTTAATGCGGTCTTACAATATCCCCGCCGTCAAACTTGCCCAAGAGGTCGGGCTTGAAACCATCCGCAAAGTCGCTGCCGACTTTGGAATCGACTCCGATCTCGCTCAAGGTCCGGCGCTTGCACTTGGAGCCTCCGAAGCAAGCTTACTTGAAATGACAGGGGCCTATGCTGGTATCCTCAACGGAGGCAGCGCGGTGACGCCCTATGGCCTCATCGAGTTAAAGCTCCTTGGCAGTGATGCTCCTCTTATGAGCGCCACAGGTGGTATAGGTGAACGGGTTATACAACAAGAAACCGCCGAAGAGCTTACATGGATGATGCATCAAGTCGTCACAAGTGGAACAGGCGCACGCTCAAGACTTCCAGACCGTGACTCTGCCGGCAAAACAGGCACTTCCCAAGCCGCCAAGGACGCCCTCTTTATTGGCTTCACAGCCGACTATGTTGCAGGGGTCTGGATGGGCTATGACAATAACACGCCGCTATCTGGCGTCACTGGCTCTGGCTTGCCTGCCGAAATATGGCACGCTGCTATGGTCCGTGTTCATGAGGGCCTGCCGACCCATGTGCTTCCAATGCGCGCCCCAGACCCGAATGAAGGTCAGGTGCTAGGCACACCTTCCCGCCAGAACGGCACAGGCCGCACCCAGAATGCAATTCAAAGCCTTTTGGAGGGTATTTTTGGAAAATCTGAAGGCGCTGGCACAACAGAAAACACGCAGGACCGCGCCCTCCGTTGATTGTTAATCACATCTCACCTCAAACAAGACACGCTCAGACGGTGAATTTGGCTCTTCCTCAATAGAACAGAAGATTGGCTCAACAGGCGGAGGCGGCGGGACAGTGTCAGCGCACCTCAAGTCGGCAATCATCATCGCCTGATCCCCACGAAGCCTGATCACCTGACATCCTGATACCACCTCCATCGCAACGCGAGCACGTGGCTCAACAGACGATAGCCTCGGTGCCCATTCGCTATTGAGGCGCAGCGCCTCTGCGCGCCCGTTCATCAAACGCACATCAAACACACTGTCTTCAACAGTAACACGTTGCGCAGGACTCTCGCGAAAGTCTCGACTGGGCGTGTCACACGCCATAAGCAGAAGGAAAAGAACAAGCATACGCCGCATAGCGCCAGCATCACTCAAACATGGTTAACAAATTATGACCAACTTCCTTATTGAATTCCACTTTTTGAATATATATACATTCCACAAATAGAATATAAGGAATCATCGAATGTCCCAAAAACCTGCCGATACTTATTCTCCGCTGTACTTCCTCGCATCCCTCGGTGCGGGAGGGCTGTCTGTCACGTTTTTCATGTATCTTATGTTTTGGGTGCCTCACGTGGGCCGTCCCGTTCCCGTATTTGAAGATATTACGGCCGCATTTGTGAGCGGTGCGCTCCCCCTTCAAGCCGCGATTATAATCGCCGTGGTGGGCATTCTTTTGATGACATTCCTGAATGTGAAATCGCTGCTCTGGAACATATCAGCGCTGAACCGCTTCAAAAAGACCGATGCATATCGGAGCTTGCGAGCCTCAAACGCAGAGACAACGCTTCTCGCAGCCCCTCTTGCAAGCGCCATGACAATCAACGCTCTCTTTATTGTCGGTTTGGTCTTTGTCCCGGGTCTATGGAGCATCATCGAATACCTCTTTCCCCTCGCACTCCTCGCTTTCGGCGCCGTTGGCGTTTGGGCGCTCAAGCTTATCGGCCAGTTCTTAGGCCGTGTGCTCAGCGAGGGCGGCATTTTTGATATGACAGCCCACAACAGCTTTGCGCAACTGCTTCCAGCCTTTGCTTTGGCAATGGTCGGCGTTGGGTTTTCAGCTCCTGCAGCGATGTCTCTGGACCCCACAACTGTTGCTCTCTCGCTCATCACGTCTACGTTCTTCGCTGTGGCTTCCCTTATCTATACTGTCGTTGCCCTGATCACAGCTTTCGGCTCAATGCTTCACCACGGCACCGCACGTGAAGCTGGCCCAACCTTGATGGTTATTGTTCCCATCGTCACAGTGCTTTCTATTCTGTTTTTGCGTCAGGATCATGGTCTGCACACAAGCTTTCAAGGCCACGCAACGGCCGCCAATACGATGCTCTGGCTGGCACAGATGATTTCTGTTCAAGTTGTCTTCTTGTTACTTGGCCTCACCGTGCTAATCCGCCAAAACTATTTTAGCGATTTTGTTTTTGGCTCAAAAACATCACCAGGCTCGTATGCCCTGATTTGTCCTGGTGTCGCCTTTTCAGTCTTGTTGCAATTTTTTGTGAACAAAGGACTGGTGACAGCTGGAGTCATTGCTGAATTTGGGGCCGCATACTGGGGCATCACAGCTATCGCCCTTATTTCTCAAGCCCTCATGGTTTTGTTGATCTTGAGCCTCAACAAACAGCACTTTAGCGCAAACCCTGAGGGGCAAGCGATAGCGGCTGAATAAACCGTGTTAAGATGACGATCTCGGCGGGCCGATTTGGCCCGCCTCTTTTTTAGGCGACAGCTTGCGAGATCTTAAGTTTGGTAATATCGTTTTACCAATTATACGAGAGTCCCTCATGCCCTTTCAACCAGTCCAGCCCGAAAAGCTCAGCCGTGCGGTCGTGCGCCAGATCGAACAACTCATCCTGCGGGGCATCCTGCGCCCAGGCGAAAGGCTCCCCCCTGAACGTGATCTGGCAGACAAACTCAATGTCTCCCGCCCCTCGCTCCGCGAAGCGATTGGAGAGTTACAAGAGCGTGGCTTACTCGCAACCAAAGCAGGTTCAGGTGTCTATATCGCAGACGTCCTTGGATCGGCCTTCTCGGATGCGCTAATAGAACTATTTTCATCCCACGAAGAAGCGGTGTTTGACTATCTTGCCTTCCGCCGCGATCTGGAAGGCATAGCGGCGGAGCGCGCCGCACGCCTTGCATCAGAAACAGACCTCAAAGTCATCAACCACGCGTATGACCGCATGGTAAACGCTGACAGACGCTTTGATGCCCAAAAAGAAGCCGAGCTTGATGCGGCCTTTCATATGTCAATCATAGAGGCGAGCAACAACGTCGTTATGCTGCATATGATGCGTTCTATTTTCGATCTGCTCAAAGAAGGCGTTTTTTATAACCGCTCGAGAATGTTTCTACAGAATACAACGCGAGAAGAGCTTCTAGCCCAGCACAAAGCCATAAATGATGCGCTACAGCTCCGAGACCCCGCAGGCGCTCGACTTGCCGTTGAAACGCACCTTAACTTTGTAAACTCAGCACTCGCGGATCAACTCAAATCAGACAAAAACGAAGACATCGCGCGCCTTCGCTTCAAGCATGATCGACAAGACTAGAGCTTGAAGAAACAAAAAAACCCGGCCACAAGAGCCGGGTTTTTTCTGATATTTCTATAATAGATTAGTGAAGCTTAGCATCGACCTGATCAATAGCATCCTCGATAAGCCTGTTGCCCGCCGCAGCGGTCATTTGCTTACCAACAACATCACGTGCAGCCGCCACAGCCACAACGATGGCACTATCGCGGACCTCTTTCACAGCTGAAGCTTCAGCACTTGCAAGACGGTCCTCAGCGGCCGCCAAACGACGCGCGATTGAGACTTTGATATCAGCCTTGGCTTGCTCGGCAGCAGCAGCAGCTTCGTCCTTGGCCGCTTCGATAATGCGGTTGGCTTGATCCTGAACTTCTTTTTGCTTGCGCTCGTAATCCGCGAGAACTTTTTGAGCCTCATCACGCAATGCACGCGCTTCATCAAGCTCGCTTTTGATGCTGTCCGCTCGGTTGTCGAGCATACCGCCAATCATAGCAGGCACTTTGAAGTAGAAGAGAACGCCGATAAATACAAAGAACGAAATCGCAACAATCAGATCAGTGTTTCCAAATGACCAGAAATAAGCTGAGAACGGGTTCTTGCTCGCCGCCATAGCTGGGCTTGCGGCTGTCAAAGCAAGAAGAATTGAAATTTTCCGCATCTGCTTACCCCTTCATCCGCGCTGTAACAGCCGCTGTAATGGTCTTGGCGTCTGCCGTTCCACCCATGGCTGCAACAAGCTCTTTTGCTGTGTCCTTCGCAACGGTCTTGACGCTCTCAAGAGCACCTTCACGAATGGCAGCAATTGCTTTTTCACCTTCAGCTGTTTTAGCTGCAATCTCGGCATCAGCTTTCGCCAAAGCCACATCTAGGTCTTTCTGGATATCTGCCTTTGTGTCGGCAATAATCGTGTTTGCTTCGGTGCGAGCGTCAGCAAGAGCTTTGTTGTAGGCTTCTTCAGCCTCAACTGCTTTTTGCTTCAGGTCTTCAGCCGTCGCAATATCATTAGTAATTGTGCCCTGCCGCTCTGCCAGAACCGCCGCAATGCGGGGCAAGGCAACCCGTGACAAAACAAGGTAGATCACGACAAGCGTGACCACGAGCCAGAAAATCTGGTTGGCCCAAGTGGAAAAATCCAGCTGGGGCATGCCTGGGGCCGCATCGGCTGCTTGGCCTGCGGCGTCGTGCGTTTCGGTCGCCATGTGGGCCCTCCTTCGGGAACTTGCCTGATCACCGGACGAGCGCTAGGCGCCCATCCGGCCGTAAGGATCGTATCCGAAAAAGTTAAACGGCGAACATCAGCAGAAGCGCGACGAGGAACGAGAAGATCCCCAGAGCTTCGGCAAAAGCGATACCGATGAAGAGAGTGGCTGTT
>P_2C_Liq_1_UnCtyDRAFT_1000726_pt1 | contig 13668 bp, 14 predicted proteins | sample Pon2CUnioCityCA_2_FD_10234 | JGI IMG/M metagenome (IMG submission 10234)
CTGACCGGAGACTTGAGCCAAGCGATGCCTGTTTCGTGGATCTTAAGGTTCAGGCATCATCTGTGCACAACACCACACAGCCCATATGCCTGCGACGGGCACTATCATGGCCGATACCACAGCCACCCAGCATCTGATTTCAATTGAAATTCATATGGTGCCCCCACACGGACTCGAACCGCGGACCTACTGATTACAAATCAGTTGCTCTACCAGCTGAGCTATAGGGGCAGCGGCGTGGAACCGCTGGACGCGCTATGCCAAATTCAGATCCGGGTGGCAAGAATGAAAAATGATTTTATGCACCACGGGCCAGATCACCGTGTTCGAGTATGGGTGCCGCGTTGATGTTCTCGGCATCCATCAGATGCGCGACCCGTTCCAGCGCGGCGACGATCATGGATTGCTCCCACGCGGGCAGGTTTTCGAATCGCTTGATATAGATCTGCTGCAACGCGTCGGGTGCCTGTTCCAGCGCCGAGGCCCCGGCCTCTGTCAGGGCCAGCTTTACCTGGCGGCGGTCGCGTTCGGACCGTCGGCGTGCGATCAAACCCTTGGATTCCAGCCGCTGGATCAGTGCCGTCACGGTGGCCTGAGACACATTCAGGCGCAGGGCGATTTCCTTGGGCACGTGATCCCCGTGCTCGGAGATGATGTTGAGCACGCGCACCTGCACCGAGGTCAGGCCAGAGGACTTGGCGAGCTGCTGGCTCGACATCTCTGTGGCGCGAAGTATGCGTCGCAGCGCGACCAGGCTTTCATTGGTTCGGTTCATGTTTTGGCAACCTCGGAAAAACGGCCCCGCGCGCAGGGCNNCGCGCGTACAGATACTTTACCCTTCAAAGTATTATTTTCAAGCGCAATCACACAATTTCACATCATCTAAGGTTTTTTTCGTTTAAAATCAGTTATTAGTGGCGATTTATGAAATATTTGCTTCGTATGTTGAAATTTCTGACGGCAAAAGATATGTTGTGGGTCCGACGTGAATGAGACGGACAGGAACGGAATACGTTATGGCTAAAGATCTCGCCGAGGAGCGCACAGCGCGCATCACCTTTCGCAAACCGACCCCCACGGACGGTGCGGCGGTCAACGATCTGATCGAGCAGTGCAAGCCGCTCGACGAGAATTCGCTCTATTGCAATCTGATTCAGTGCGACCACTTTCGCGACACATGCGTGGTCGCTCAAAGCGGTGGTGACGTGGTCGGATGGATCTCGGCCTATATCCTGCCCGACGCGGATGACACGGTTTTCGTGTGGCAGGTCGCGGTGTCGGAAAAGGCGCGTGGTCAGGGGCTTGGCTCGCGGATGCTGAACGAGATCGTCTCGCGCCCCGAGTGCAAGAACATCACCAAGCTGCAAACGACCATCACCGCGTCCAACAACGCGTCCTGGTCGCTGTTCGAACGATTCGCCGACAAGCAGGATGGCGACATCAGCAGCAAGGCGTATTTCAAGCGCGACGAGCACCTGAACGGGGAACACCCGACAGAACATCTTGTGACGATCAGTCTTGAGGATGCGCTGAGCGAAGCCGCCTGACGCGGCTGCCGCTCGCCCCTCTGAACTTTCCCAAAATACTGGAACCTACCATGTCGACTGAGAAAACAGCCGAATTCGAAATCTTTTCGCGTCGCGAAAGCCAGGTGCGCAGCTATTGCGAAAGCTTTCCGACTCGCTTTGCCAAGGCCAAAGGCTCGATCATGATCGACGACAAGGGCCGCGAGTATATCGACTTTCTCGCCGGTTGCTCTTCTCTCAACTACGGCCACAACGACCCTGACATGCAGGCCGCGCTGATCGAGCACATCCAGGCGGATGGCGTGACCCACGGGCTGGACATGTATACCGACACCAAGGCGCAATTTCTTGAAGCGTTCGAGGATATCATCCTCAAACCGCGCGACATGGACCACAAGGTGATGATGACCGGCCCAACCGGCACCAACGCCGTGGAGGCCGCGATGAAGCTGGCGCGCAAGGTTACGGGCCGTCGCAACATCATCGCCTTTACCAACGGCTTTCACGGCATGACGCTTGGTGCGCTGGCCTGCACCGGCAATGCCGGCAAGCGCGCAGGCGCGTCGGGCGGGCCGCTTTGTGGCACCTCGCGGATGCCCTTCGAGGGCGCATTCGGCGACGACGTTGACACGCTCAAGCAGATCGAGCTGATGCTCGACAACCCGTCCTCGGGCATCGACGCGCCCGCCGCCTTCATCGTGGAGCCGGTTCAGGGCGAAGGTGGCCTGAACGCCGCCTCCGCCGAATGGCTCAAGGGCATTGCCGATCTGGCCAAGAAACATGGTGCGCTGTTGATCGTGGATGACATTCAGGCGGGTTGTGGCCGGACCGGCACGTTTTTCAGCACCGAGGGCATGGGCTTTCAGCCTGACATGATCACGCTGGCGAAATCGTTTTCCGGCATGGGCCTGCCCTTTGCCGCGCTGCTGGTCAAACCCGAGCTGGATATCTGGAAACCGGCCGAACATAACGGCACGTTCCGGGGCAACACCCATGCCTTTGTGACAGCCCGCGTGGCGCTGGAAAAGTTCTGGAAGGACGACGCGTTTTCCAGGGATGTGACCCGCAAGGGGGAGCATCTCAAAGACCGCCTGACCGAGATCGCCGAACATGTGCCCGGTGCCAGCCTCAAGGGCCGTGGCATGATGCGCGGCATCGACGTCGGCTCGGGCGAGCTGGCAGAGGCGGTCTGCGCACGCTGCTTTGAAAAGGGCCTGATCATCGAAACATCGGGTGCCCATGACGAGGTCGTCAAGGTGCTCGCCCCGCTGACCACGCCCGATGCGGTGCTGGACAAGGGCCTCGACATCCTGGCCGAGGCGGTCGCCGAAAAAAGTGCAACAATCAAGATCGCAGCGGAGTGACACATGCTTATTCGTGATTTCAACAAACTGAAGAACACCGACAAATCCGTGTCGGATGCAGAGTGGAACTCTGTCCGGATGCTTCTGGCCGATGACGGGATGGGGTTTTCCTTTCACATCACCACGATCAAGGCCGGATCAGAGCATGTCTTTCACTACAAGCATCATTTCGAGAGCGTGTATTGCATCTCGGGCAAGGGCACGATCACCAACCTTGAGACGGACGAGACGCACGAAATCAAGCCGGGGGTCATGTACGGGCTCGACCAGCACGACAAGCACAGGCTGAATTGCGAACAAGAGTTCGTTCTGGCGTGCTGCTTCAACCCGCCGATCACCGGCAACGAAGTCCACCGCGAAGATGGCTCCTATGCCCCGGTGGACACCCTGCAACAGGCTTGAACGAAACGGATAGGTGTCTTGTGACCCATACCAAATCACATACGGTCGAAAAAATCGGTGGCACGTCGATGAGCCGATCACGCGAACTGGTGGACAGCCTGTTCGTGGGCGACCGCTGCGACAGCACGCTGTATGATCGCATCTTCGTCGTGTCCGCCTATTCCGGTATCACCAACCTGCTGCTGGAGGACAAGAAATCCGGTGAGCCGGGCGTCTACGGGATGTTCGTCAATGCCGATGACAACGATCACGGCTGGATGAGCGCGCTCAGCCGCGTGGGCCAGGCCATGCAACAAGCCCATGCGGATGTGCTGGATCACCCCGCCGACATCCAGGCATCGGACGATTTCGTGCGCGACCGGATCGAGGGCGCGCGCAGCTGCCTGATTGATCTTCAGCGCCTGTGCTCTTACGGGCATTTCCGTCTGGGCCAGCATATGAACATCATCCGCGAATTGCTGTCCGGTCTGGGAGAGGCGCATTCGGCCTTTGTCACGGTGCAACTACTGAACCGCGAAGGCGTGGCCGCGCGCTTTGTCGATCTGTCGGGCTGGCGCGATGAAGGCGTCTATACGCTGGAGGATCGCATCGTCGCGGGCCTGCGCGACGTGGACCTGAAAACCGAACTGCCGATCGTAACGGGCTACGCGCAATGCGCCGATGGCCTGATGAAGGAATTCGACCGCGGCTATTCAGAGGTGACGTTTTCCAAGATCGCGGCCCTGACCGGGGCGGCAGAGGCGATCATCCACAAGGAATTCCATCTGTCCTCGGCAGACCCCAAGCTTGTCGGGGCCGATGCGGTCGTCAAGCTGGGTCACACCAACTATGANGTGGCCGACCANCTGTCGAACATGGGGATGGAGGCGATTCACCCCTCTGCCGCCAAGATGCTGCGACAGGCCAGTATCCCCTTGCGCGTCACCAACGCGTTCGAGCCGCAGGACCCCGGCACGCTGATCGACGACCAACCGGCCGAAACGCCGCGCGTGGAAATGGTCACCGGGCTGGAAATTCACGCGCTGGAACTTTTTGAGCAGGACATGGTCGGCGTCAAAGGCTATGACAGCACCATTCTGGACATCCTCAAGCGGCACAACCTGCGCATCGTGTCGAAATCGACCAACGCCAACACGGTCACGCATTACGTGGATGCGCCGTTGAAAAGCGTGCGACGCGCGGAAAACGACCTGACACAGCTTTATCCCGGCTCGCGCGTCAGCGTGCGGCCCATGGGCATCGCGGCAGTCATCGGGCGCGAACTCGAAGGGCTCAAGGTCACGTTGAACGGGCTTCTCGCGCTCGACGCGGAACAGATCGACGTGCACGGCGTGCTGCAAGGCTCGCGGTCGGTCGATGTACAATTCGTGGTGCGCCGCAATGCGCTGGATGCGTCGATCAAGGCCCTGCACGAAGCGCTGGTGTCGCCGCGAAAAAAGGGCAAGCCAAAGCTGGCTGCCTGACACCGCATGAATGATGGTCCCAGGGCCCGCCAGACAGGCGGGCCTTTTGCGTGTCGGCACGGCGTGTGTCCCGCCACACCGAAATCGGTTTAACTGCGGGCAAAAGCCTTTATATTCGCGGCCGAAACCGCTGAACAGGGACCAGAATGCAGGTAGTCATTCACGCAGGCGCACACCTGACCGACGAAGACAGGCTGATCACCTGCCTTTTGGACAATCAGACGCTTTTAAAGGAGATCGGCAGCGATGTGCCGAATCCGCAAGCCTATCGCAAACTGTTACGCGACATCCTGCAAGAGGCGATCAAAAGCGGCATCACCATAGAGGCGCGCGAGGTTTTCCTGTCAGCGGTGGATCACGACGACAGCGCCGACCGGCTGGTGCTGTCCAATCCCGGCTTTTTCGGAACTCCGAAAATGGCCGTCGGGCAGGGCCAGATCTATCCCGCCGCCGAAAGCCGGCTCAGCGCGATCCAACAGCTTTTCCCGCGCGACAATATCGAACTTTTCCTCGGGATCAGGAACCCGGCCAGCTTTCTGCCCGCGCTCTTTGCCAAGACGCCCGTCAAGCGGATGGACGACTTCCTGAACGGTGTCCCGCCGACCGATTTTCGCTGGTCGGTCACGATTGGCCGCATCCGGGCCACCTATCCCGACATGCCGATAACCGTCTGGTGCAACGAGGACACGCCGTTGACATGGGGACAGATCGTCCGGGAAATGGGCGGGCTTGATCCAAATGTGGGTTTCGACGGCGAATTCACCCTTCTGCACGAGATCATGACCCCCGCCGGGATGAAGCGGTTCGAGTCCTATATCCAAAGCCATCCGGGCATGACCGAGGTGCAGAAACGCCGTGTCATCGCCGCGTTCCTGGACAAGTTCGTGAACGAAGAGGTGATCGAAGAGGAGTTGGACCTGCCCGGCTGGACCGAAGAGCTGATCGAGCACATGACAGACCTTTACGACGAAGACGTGTACGAGGTCGAGCGCGTGCCGGGCGTCAACATGATCGCGCCCTGACCGGGCGTTACATGCCCAAGGCTTCCATATACATCTCAAGCACCGCTTCTTCCTCGGCGATGTCGTCCTTGTCGCGCTTGCGCAACGCGATGACCTTGCGCATCACCTTGGTGTCGTATCCGCGCGCCTTGGCTTCGGCCATCACTTCCTTTTGCTGTTCGGCGATGTCTTTTTTCTCGGCTTCAAGACGCTCGAAACGCTCGATGAACTGGCGCAGTTCATCCGCCGTCACGCGATAGCTGCTGTCGGGGCCGGTGTCGTGGCTCTGGTCGTCCATGGGGCGTCTCCTGTGTTCGCGGGTTTTGACTACCCCCGCGCCCGCGGCCAGACAAGCCCCGTTTTGCCCGCGTATTGCACCCACGCGGCAACTCGTCTACCTGCGGTGCGGCATAGTACGGAGCAAGACCCATGGAGATACTCATCTGGAGCGGCGCGGCGATCACCCTGATCGGTCTTCGGACTTCTGGTCTGGTGCATCCTGCGCGTGGCGCGGGCCCGCAAATCGGGTCTCGACGAAGAGACAATGCGCGCCGAACTGCGTCGCGTGGTGCCGATGAATACCGGCGCGCTGTTCCTGTCGGTGATCGGGCTGATGCTGGTGGTGCTGGGGATCACCCTGCGCTGAGCACCGTTAAAACGCTTCACGTTTCGCCGATGGATCAGGTGTACGGCAGAACGCGTCAATAAAAGCGGCGGCCGTATTTTACCATATCCTCGATCAGCGGTGCCGGTTGCCACAGGCTGTCCGATACGTCCACAAGACGCTTCGTGACCCGCAACAACGGCAAAAGCCCGCGAAGATCCGCCTGCAAAAGCGGCCCGCCCTTGTTGCGCGCAAAGCCGTAGCCGCGCACCAGACACAGGTCGATATCCGAGACGCGCGTCACCTCGCGCGCGTCGATCATCCGGGCCGCGCCATTGACCAGCGCGGCATGCAGCGCATCGCGCAGCGACACGCCCGGCGACAGATGGGGCAACCCGCGCTGCGCCTCACGCCATTCCGCCAGCCAAAGCCCGACCTTTGGGTTGCGTGTCATGCCCTCGTGGCCCGACACGTAAAACCCGTTCGCCTCGCTGCGCGCCATATGATCCAACAGCGCCAGCGCCGGGCCCGGCGCGCCGTTCTCGATCTGTTGCAGACGTGTGAGCACAGTTCCCGCGCCCTCGGTCTGGATGGTCTGCAACAGCCCGCGCCCGAACCCAAGCGCATTTGCCGCGCGGTCCGTCTCGAACGGATCCGCGCCCGCGGCCACCAGCATCAGCGCCGCGCACAAGCCCGGCAACATGACCCGGTGCCCCAAAAGACCGGGGCGCAGCGCGCTGCGCAGAACCGATCGCCCCGAGGCTGTGAAACACCCGACAAGGCTGGCGATCACCTCTGCGGGCGTATCCTCGGTTGCGGCGAATTCGGCCAATTGCGAACTGTGGGCCGGACGATAGATCCGCAAGGCGGGCACCGGCCTGCCCAGCTCGGTCGCGCGCGCCTGCGCCGCTTCGATATGATCCAGCACACACCAGATCGCGTCGGCCTGCGGGCGCGCCGCACCGATCTCTGCGCCCTGCGCCTCCAGCACCAGATCCGCCACCGACAGCGCCTGCTCCACCCGCACATCGCGCAGCCGCGACAGCGCCGCGTCCCCTGCCGCCGCCGTCAGCCGCCCGCGCGACACCGCCGCGTCATATATGGCAGTCACGCGGGCGATCAGCATGGCCGACCGCGCGCTGACAAGCCAAACCGCCCGGCCCTGATCCAGAAAAAACACTGCAAGCTGCGCAAGCTGCACCTCTTCGCCGATCAGCGCAACGCGCCGTATGTCGCGCGCAATGGCCCTTTCAAGGCCGGGATGAATCCGGGCGCGCCGCTCGGCCGTGTAGACATGCCGGATTGCCCGCGCCTCGGGCGAGGCGACGCGCTCTTCGAATACCGTCTGTTCAAAGGCAAGTCCCTGTTCAAACGGCAAAAGCTGTGCCGCCTCGACACAACGCAGGATATCCGTCTCGGCACCGTTTTGTGACCCAAGCCGCTCAAAGACCGTGCCCACGGCCTTTTGATACCCGTCAGGATCGGAAAAGCCGCGCTCCATGTCGCAACTACGCGTCCAGCGCCCGTCCTCTGCCAACCGCCGCGCCAGGCTCAGGGCGCTATCCAGCGGGTCGGCATCGGTCAGATTGTCGAAAATCCGGCGCAGCCGGGGATCTTCGGGCGCGATGGCGCGACCGGACAACATGATTTCCAGCGCGGCCTGCGCGCCCAACATGCGCGGCAGGCGCTGCGTGGCGCCGCCGCCCGGCACAAGGCCCAGCGATATTTCGGGTTGCGCCAGACGCAGGCCCGCGCGCGCGACCCGGCCATGGGCGGCCAGGGCAATCTCGAAACCCGCGCCAAGCGCCGCGCCGTTCAGGCAGGCCACCACGGGTTTCGGCAGCGTCTCGATCTGCCGCGCAAGCGTGCCGATCCACGGTTCTGCAAGGGGCGTGTCATATTCCGCGATGTCGACGCCGGAACTGAACACATCGCCCGCGCCGCGCAGGACAACCGCGACCACCTCGGTCTGTTGCACGGCGCGTTCCAACGCGTTGGCAAGGGCCTGACGCAGGCTGGGGGTCAGCGCATTCGCGCGACCGCGCGACATGGTCAGCACCGCCACGGAATCCCGGATCTGAAAGTCTACTTCTGGCAATGTCCGACATCCCGCCAACAACGTTTGCATGTAGCGATTAGATGTCAAAGTCAGGGCAGAGCGCAAGTCCTGCCATGCGGCGGCCCTGCCTCAGACAGGCATATTGTCGAACTGTGCCTCAATCGCCTCGGCCAGCAATTCGTCGTTCAGGCGGCGAAGCTCTGACGGGACAGGCTGTCCCGCCTCGCGCAGCTGTCCCAAAAGCCCGGCAAGACGCGGCTGCATCCGGTAACGTTCTGCCGCGTCGAGATCCATGATCTGACGATGAACGCTTTTTATATCCTGCAACAGGGTGTTGGACATTGTGCTTTTCTCCTCCCAAGGGCGGTCCACGCGTCACAGGGACGCGCGGCCGACATCAAAGCCTGCCGCTTTTACCATGACCCACGCCAAAGAACAAAGCCAACTGCCGCGTCATATGGCGACAGGCATGGATTTGCCCGTTTTTTGCGCGGGTCGTTGGCCCGGATGGCGCTTATTCATTCCCCACACCGGACCAAGGCGGCGCAGGCTCATTGCGCGGGGCCGCTTTCAGGGTTGGTAAAGCCATCAACCGTGGCGAGCGCCCTGCCCTCTTGCCCTGACGCCGGGCTGCCCTGTTCCACGGGCTGCACCGCAGCAGCGCCCCGGTCGTCGGGTGAGGCATCCTGCCCCGCATCGACCATGGGCCGGTCCGCACGCGCGGAGGCCCCCTGCGGGTCGATGTCTTGCCCGGTGCCCGTTGCGGACCTCAGTTGCACCGCGCGAAAGCCGTTCATCTGCCCCAGCTTGACGCGCGCCACCTCATGTCCCTTGGCCCCGGTCAGCCGCGCGGCGTTCAACGCCTCCGGATCCAGCGGCAACAGCGTGCCAGCCGTCCAGCCGCAAACCCGGTTCAGCGGCACCCGCATCCGCCCGCCCAGAACCGCATCCAGCATGACCGGCGCGTTCAAGGCGTTCTGTTCAAGCCGGACCTGAAGGGCGCGCGCCGCGTCCGCGTCAAGCCCCGTCGCCGGGGCGGGGCGGCGCGGCAAGATCAATTCCAGAACCCCGGTCTTGGCCCCGCGATCCATATCCACCGTCAGACGGTAAAGATCGTATCCCGGCGCGGCCAGCGCCAGCGCCAGCGTGCGCCCATCGGCCACCCGGTCGCCAAACCGCAACCCGGCGGCGACCATCGGCAACCCGGCATCGGTCAGATCCTGATCCGCGCCTTCCAGCAGCGCGTTCATCAAAGGTTCGGAAATCGCCGCATCGGTCGGGGTGAACGGGCGTGTTCCCGCCTCGGACCGGCGGACGGTGCCCATCAACTGGACCTCGATCAACCCGGCGACGAATTGCAGGTCGAGCTTGACCGCGCCTCGCTCACCCTCGGCCCCGTCGAGCAGGATCAGCAGGGCGTTTTCGCCTGCCGCCGCCTCGATCGCGTCGGGTTCCAGCAGCTGATGTTCGATGGTGCGGACCCGCAGGGCAAGGCCGTACAGCGCCTCGCCCGAGCGGGCCAACGCAAGGCGGAGCGCCTTTGCCGGGGACATTTCGCGCATGTCGAACCCGTCGCGCGCCACCTGCGCCTTGCGGTGGATGATGGATTGTCCGCCTGCCTGTTCCATACGCTTCGCCGTTGCCTTGTCTGCCGGTCCGCTGCGGGCATCTAACCGCAGGAAGGTTATCGAACGGTAAACGGTTCAATGGGCCGCCGCCGCCGCGTGACCGGCGAGCGCGCGCGGTATGATCACGCGAAACGCCGCGCCCTGCTGGCCCGGCAGATACGTGATCGAGCCGCCAAGCCGTGTCATGATCTCGCGGCAGATCGCCAGACCAAGCCCGGCACCACCCGCCTTGGTATCACTGACGCGCGAGAATTTCTCGAAAATGGTGCCCTGCTGATCCGCCGGAATGCCCGCGCCATTGTCGATGAAATCGACGATCAGGTGATCGGCCTCCTGACGGGCACGGATATCAAGCGCAGGCTGCGCGGCGCTACAGTATTTGGCCGCGTTCGACATGAGGTTGATGAACACCTGTGACAGCCGGTCAAGGTCGGTATGGAGCACAAACGCCTCCTGTTCGCGGCGACGTATGATCTTGACGGCCATCTCCGACAGGCCCGAACTGATCAGCGCGCGGTCGATCACTGTCTCCAGTGTGCCTTGCTGCGGGTTGAGCATCACCTGCGCGTTTTCAAGCACGCTGAGATCAAGAAGATCGTCCAGAAGTCGCGTCAGGCGGATCGCCTCGTCATGGATGATCGAGGCGTATTTGTCCTGTTCCTTCGCGCTAAGCCCGTCGGTATCGCGCAGGATTTCGGAAAAGGCACGGATCGAGGTCATGGGCGTGCGCAATTCATGGCTGATCTGGCTGAGAAAGGCGTCTTTTTGCACCGAGATCTGGGTCAGTTTCTCGTTGACCTGCCGCAACTGCCGCGCGGTGCGTTCCTGTTCGCGGGTCTTGGCTTCGAGCTGGCTGGAATATTCCATGATTTGCGCGGTCTCGTCCGCCACCGCCAGCAGATCCTGCACCGAAACGCTGGCCCCGCCCACGATCTGGCCGATCATCGCATGTGCCGTGGCGGCCCCCACCGACCCGGCCAGCGCGCGTTCCAGCGTCACCAGAAAATCGGGTGTCGGTTCCGGCAGATAGCCCGCGATACCCTGCTCTTGGGCGGCGGCCGCAAACAGGGCCTGTGCCTCCTGCGCGCCCATGATCCGCTGCGTCATGATCAGCAGATCCTCGGATTGCACCAGACCGCCGGTCCATCCGGCGGTGGGGTTGGAATGATCGAACACGTTCACGAATTGTGCGCCCTGCAACCGCTCTACCGGTTTGGGAAAGCTGAAGATCGACACCACCACGAAGGCCAGCGTGTTGAAGGACACGCTCCACAGGAACGCATGGACAACCGGGTCCATCGTCGCGGGGGCAAAAAGCGCCTGCGGGCGCAACCACGCAAGGCCGAAAGGCCCGTTCTCCAGCAGGCTTTGCGGCATCAGGAAGGACGCGCCGAAGCTGGGCAGAAACAGGCAGTACAGCCAGATGGCAAAGCCCACGCTCAGCCCCGCCAGCGCGCCCTTGCGATTGCCTCCCCGCCAGAACAGGCCGCCCAGAAGCGGCGGCAGGAACTGCGCCACGCCGACAAAGGCGATCAGCCCGATCGCGGCCAGCGCCGCGCCCCCGCCCGAAAGCTGGAAATACAGATAGCCCAGAAACAGCGTGATCGCGATCGCGATGCGCCGCGCCCGCATCGCCACCAGCCGCACATCCCCCGACATGACCGCCGCCCCGCCCGTCAGCCACAGCCAGACGGGCATCACCACATGGTTGGACACCATCGTGGACACCGCGATGGCAGCGACGATGACCATGGATGTCGCGCTGCTGAACCCGCCCAGGAACGACAGGATCGCCAGCCCTTCCTGCCCGCCCATCAAGGGCAGAGTCAGCACGAACAGGTCCGGGTTGGCACCCTCGGGGCTCAGGTCCAGCCCTACCGCCGCGATGGGCACCACGAACAGGCTCATCAGCATAAGGTAGGCCGGAAACGCCCAGGACGCGGTGCGCAGGTGGCGTTCTTCCTCGTTCTCGACAACCATGACCTGAAACATCCGCGGCAGGCACAGAAACGCCGCCGCAGACAACAGCGTCAGCCCAACCCAACGCCCGCCGGACACCTCGAAATGGGAAATTGCCGACTTGTCGATCCGCGCCAGCGTTTCTGTCACGCCGCCGGACAGGCCCCAGACAACGAAGACCCCCACCGCCAGCAGCGCGAACAGCTTGACCACCGCTTCCACCGCGATGGCCATGACGATCCCGTGATGGCGTTCGTTTGCGTCCAGGTTTCGGGTGCCGAACAGGATCGCGAACAGCGCCATGCCCGCGGCCACCCAGAAGGCGGTGGATTGCTGGTTGATCGCTGTGTCGCGGGTGGGGTCCGCATCCGCGAAGGCCGCCACCGACAAGGTGACCGACTGAAGCTGAAGCGCGATATAGGGCGTGGTGGCCAGCAGCGCGACAAGCGTGACAAACACGGCAAGCGCGTTGGACTTGCCAAAGCGCGACGAGATCAGGTCAGCGATCGAGGTGATACGCTGGCTGCGGCCCACGCGCACCATCTTGCGCAGGGTCCACCACCAGCCGATCATCACCAGCGTTGGCCCCAGGTAGATCGTCACGTATTCAAGACCTGACCGCGCGGCAAACCCCACCGCACCGTAATAGGTCCAGGCCGTGCAATAGATCGACAGCGACAGCGTGTAGACCCAAGGCGACCGCAGCCACCGCCCGCGCCCCATCGCGGCGGCGCGATCCGCGGCAAAGGCCACCGCGAACAACAGCGCCACGTAAAGCAGCGCCACAAGGATCATTATGTTGAGCGTGGGCACCGCGCTGCCCTACGTTTCGGGGTCGCGGGGCGACTCGTCCTCGGTCTCGGGCAGACGCCGAGAGATCACTCCGGCCACACCGGCCAAAAAGATCCAGGCCGCGAAAAGATAGATCATAACGGCCACGGTGCTCAGGCCCGGCGCATCCGGCGTCTCGCCGGATCGCCACAGCAGCGGCAACAGGAAAAGCCCCGCCCCAAGGATCGGCAACAGCCGCGCGGCATCTGCCATGCGGCGGTGACGATAGGTGCGCCGCGCAACGAAAAGGGGGCGTATGTCAAGGCTCATGTCGGGACCAGCGCCCGCACGGCGTCCAGAACCTCGGCATTGGAGAACGGCTTGGTCATATACCGATCCGCCCCGGCGCGCCGCGCCATTTCCAGATCCCTGGCCTGCCCCCGCGCCGACAGCATCAGCACCGGCAGATCCGCAAACGCGGCATCGGCGCGGATCTCGGACAGGATGTCGAAACCGCTTTTGCCCGGCAGCATCACGTCAAGGATCACCACGTCGGGCGCGCGGGCGCGCACCGCGTCCATCGCGTCATGCCCGTTGGCGTGGATCTTTACCTCCCAGCCATCGCGAGACAGGATAAAACTTACCGCCTCGATGATATTCTGCTCATCCTCGATCAGCAGCACCGTCTTCCCCATCCAACCGGCCTCCCCTCCGATCAAACCCAGCGCCGGTCGACTATTGCCGGTCTGGGCGGCCCTGTCAAAAGGCAAGCCACATCAGACCCCGGTCGCCAGGATCGACGGCTCCCGGCGCGCGGGACAATCACCCATGGCACAGATGCGGCAGGTTGTGCCGACCTGCCGTTCCGGCGCGGCCCCGGCGACGGGCGGG
>P_2C_Liq_1_UnCtyDRAFT_1000728_pt1 | contig 13652 bp, 10 predicted proteins | sample Pon2CUnioCityCA_2_FD_10234 | JGI IMG/M metagenome (IMG submission 10234)
CTTGTTTACGGGCTTCCGAGCCGATGGCGAGATTTTGGGCTAGGTTAGTTTCCTCAATTTCTAGGCCCCGTTGAAGAAACTTCAAGGTTTGAGACGTCTCTCCTTGAGCTTGGTAAAGTGCTGCCAGGTTATTGACAACTTTGCCAACAAAAAGATGAGTTTCTCTCAATGCGGTTTCTAAGATATGTAGGGCACGGAAGTAGAGAGGTTCAGCCGCACTGTAGTTTCCTTGGGCTTGGTAGAGTAATGCCAAATTATTGAGGCTAGTGGCAACATTCGGATGAATCTCTTGTAGGGTTGCTTCATCAATATCTAAGGAACGAAGCAAGAGAGGTTCAGCTGCACTGTAGTTTCCTTGGGCTTGGTAGAGTAATGCCAAATTATTGAGGCTAGTGGCAACATCCGGATGAATCTCTCCTAGGGCAATTTCTCGGATATTTAGGGCACGGAGGTAAAGAGGTTCAGCCGCACTGTAGTTTCCTTGGGCTTGGTAGAAATTTGCCAAATAATTGAGGCTAGTGGCAACATCCGGATGCGTCTCCCCCAGAGTAGCTTCATCAATGTTTAAAGCCCGAAAATACAGAGGTTCAGCTGCACTGTAGTTTCCTTGGGCTTGGTAGAAATTTGCCAAATAATTGAGGCTAGTGGCAACATCCGGATGTGTCTCTCCCAGAGTTATTTCTAAGATGTTAAGGGCTTGAAAAAATAGGGGTTCAGCCGCACTATAATTTCCTTGTGTTTGGTAGATTAATGCTAAACCACTGAGGCTGGTAGCAACATACAGATGTGTCTCTCCCAGAGTTATTCCTAAGATGTTAAGGGCTTGAAGAAATAGGGGTTCAGCCGTACTATAATTTCCTTGAATATAGTATAAGGATGCCAAATAATTTAGGCTTTGGGCAACATTTGGATGATTTGATCCTAGGGCAGTTTCTCGTATTTCTAAAGTCTCTCGTGCTAGAGGAATTGCTTTGTTATAATGACCTTGATCCTGTAATTGTATAGCCTGCTGATTGAGGCGATTGGCTTCTTCTAAGAACTCCCATCGTTCAATATCGGATAAGGTTGCCCGTCGTAAGACGAGTTGATAATTTCCAGTTTCTGGGACTTGTGCTGAGGTGGTTACGATTTGATACAAACCGTTCCTAGGCAAGACAATCATAATCCGAGCATTGGTGTTCTCGCCTCCATAAATGTCTTGGGAAATTCGTAGCACTTCCGGACTAGCGAGCATCAATGATAAGGCAGCATCGAAGTCATCACTGATTAAATCAATGACAATTTGTTGCCCTTCTGTTCCTTCAAAGCGATAGACATTAAAGTATCTGCCATCGTCAGTAACACGCCTGGTTTCATCTAACCGCCCTCGGACATCAATGGGTTCAAAGTCCCTATTAACCGATGATTCAATAAGTTGGTGAGGTTCCTGGGCTAAAACTGGGGAGACTCTTGGCAATCCTAGCCCCAATGTGGTGAATAGCCCCAAAGTCAGCAGATGTTGCGATACTTGCATGGGTCAAACCCTCCTGGATGTGATGGGCGTTTCTCCGGTAAGCCGCCACGATCGCCCAGATGCTCCCTACGAATTGATACTGATTAAATGTATTTCTGGAGCATCAGAGCTTATTCACATCTCCGTAAAATCTAGCATTAAAAGGGACTGAGGTATCATTGAACCGCCTCGGATTCCGGAAATCGCCCTCTCGGGACTGGGGTTTATACTGATACGACCCTGAGATAACCATGCTTCATCGCCGGAACTCCCCACTTCTGCTCAGCCTTAGTCTGGCCGTTGCCTTAGGGGGTCCCATCGGCTGTGCGGTAGACCCTCCGACGGACGACTCAGACCCCGTTACAGAAACGAGTCCCGTCCCAGAACCCGATTCAGACGTTGCTCAAGACCCCGATGACTCCGCCGATGACTCCCCAGAGGCGACCCCCGCTGATTGGGCCATGGCCGATATGACCCATGTTTTAGAGGGTCATGAGGAGTCTCCGACCCTGCTGGTGTTTAGCCCCGATGGTCAAACCCTGGCCACNGCTAGTGAGGATGCCCTCAAAGTCTGGGATGTAGACTCAGGTCAGGTGTTGCATCGTCTGGAGGGCCATCAGACAACGGGGGACTCCCCCATGGCAACAATTCCTCCCACGGCGATCGCCTTTAGCCCCGATAGTCAAACCCTGGCCACCACCAGTCGCAGTCAAGGCATGATGCCCCAAGATTCCCTAATTCTCTGGGATCTCAATCGCGGTGAACCTCAACAAAGACTCGCTGGGGACTCAGGATGTCAAGATGTGGCCTTTGCCCCGGAAGGGAACCAAGTTTGGGCGGCCTGTGGACAAGAATTGCAACGGTGGTCTGTAGAGACGGGGTCGTTAGAATGGTCGATGGACATGGGAGTGATTGAGGCGATCGCCCTGAGTCCGGATGGACAAACCCTCGCCACGGTGGAGATGAATCTACCCGATCGCAGCCAAGATAGTACTCAGGTGCAGTTATGGACGGTTCAGGAGGAAAGTCTTGACCCCCTCGGCACTCTGGACGGGTCGATTGAAAGTAGTGAAATTGAGTTTAGCGCTGATGGTCAATACCTGGTGACTCAAATTCCGGCAATTTGGCGAGGGGATGGCTCAGGATCGTGGGGCCAGGTGGTGATTTGGGATTGGCAGCAACAAACCCCCCGCTATCAGCATGAGCATTCTGGGGAATTATTCGTGGCTTTGAGTGGCGATGGACGGCTTTTCGGTCAGTTTTCTGAGGGGATTTTGATTGATTTGCAGGGGAACCCCGTCAACAATTCCATTCTCACCCGTCAGCAAGGAGGCGCTTCAGCCGTGGCCTTCAGTCCCGATGGCGAAACCCTGGCCTGGGCCGGACAACCCCCCACCTTTCCGGCGCCGATTGTCCGTCTCTGGCAAGCGGGCGCGGCGACAGAACCCACTCATGAAAGTGCCGATCGCGATCGCAGTCAATATACCTCGGTGGACTTACCGGATGACCGCACCACCCAANACATCGAAACCTTCACGCAAGAGAATTTCGGACTCAGAGAAACCCTCGGCAGGGAAAACGAAACCCTAACCCTAACGATGCCAGACACGAACCGAGCCGAAGCCATCCTCACCCTCGACTCCCTTCGCGATGATTCCGTGGCCGCCATGCGCTATCGATTAGAGTTTGAGCTTCAAGACGATGGCGTCACCTGGGAACTGGTCTGGGTGGGCCGTCAGCAACAATGTCGCCGTGGAGAGATGGCTGACGATGGCTGGACTCGTGAACTCTGCCCCTAGTGCCTCAGTGCAACGGTTCAGACCCTGGCCGTCCGGTTGCCTCAACGGCCCGTGAGCTTCACTTGGATAATTGGCTAAACAGCTATATATTGAGAGTTAAGTCATCTCAAGATGCCTATCACAAAGCTGCAATAATGTCAAGACAAGGGGCGATCGCCGCTATGATTCAACATCTCACCATTACCGTTCTCGTGGAGAATACCGCCCGGGGACGGGGCCTACTCGGAGAACACGGTCTCTCCTGGTGGATTGAAGCAGACGACGTGCGAATTTTGTTTGATACCGGACAAGGAGCCGTCCTGAAACACAACGCCGAAGCCTTGAACCTTCCCTTAGAGTCCCTAGATGCGATCGCCCTGAGTCACGGTCACGACGACCATGCGGGGGGACTTTCAGATGTCCTCTCCCTCTGTGGCGATCGCATCGACCTCTATCTCCATCCAGACAGCCTCAAGCCCAAATATAGCCCCAGAGGCGACATTAGCGCCCCCTTGCGCAACCTCGAAACCCTACAACGGCGCGTCAAACGATTAGTCGTCACCGCCGAACCGACGGAAATTCACTCGGGGCTGTGGCTAACCGGAACCATTCCCCGTCACCATCCCTTAGAAGACACAGGAGGACAGTTTTGGCACGATGCCGAACACCAGCAGGTTGACGAACTTCTCGACGATCGCAGCCTCTTCATCGAAACGCCAAAAGGCATCGTCGTTGTTCTCGGATGCGCTCACGCCGGAATCATGAACACTCTCGCATCCATCGGCGACTTCACGAACGCGCCAATTTATGCCGTGATGGGAGGAATGCACCTGTTGCACGCCAGCGAGGAACGATTAGCGGCAACAATGGAAACTCTCTCTCAGTATGACATTCAGCATATTGGAGCCAACCACTGCACCGGAACCAAGGCGATCGCCCGCTTGTGGCAACAGTTCGGCGATCGCTGTTTCGAGGCTCACGTGGGAACGCGATTTGAAGTTACCGAAGACGGACCTTGGCAATTCTAAGCCCAGCCAGCCCCCACTCCCGAACACCCTCAATTTTCCAGAAATCCCCCCAAGTCAGTCACCACCGACACCAACCCCTCCACAACCCGAGCCAATCGTTCATAGTCAATCTTGTCTGAGGTATCCTCGGGGGTGTGGTAGTAGGGATAGCGAAACGGCGCTGTATCCGTGACCATTAACGCCGGATACCCCTGCTGCCAAAACGACCAATGGTCTGACCACCCCGCGCCAGGAACTGCTCCCGGAAGAATCGCCCCTTCTGAGGGGAAGGATATCGACTCGCGGAACTGACGCACCACCTGACGCACGAACTTCGCTGAATCCAGATTGCCCACAAAACTGATGAAATTGCCTTGAATGGGATAAATTTGGTCTAACAATCCCAAGGGATAGGTCTGACTCCCCGGCGCGTCGTCATAATAGCCCATAGTTTCTAAGCTCAACATCCCCACCACTTTCTCCTCTCGCTCTCGACAGCGTTGAGCATAGACGAGACTCCCCATGATCTCGGTCTGGAAAAACGGGGGTTCCTCGTTGGTGAAGGCGACAAAGCGTAGGGTTCGGGATTGGGGATGTCCGGCAAAGTGACGCGCCAACGCCAACACAGCGGCGACTCCTGAGCCGTTATCATTGGCCCCTGGCACTCCCCCAGGAGCATCAACGGAGTCATAGTGAGCGCCAATGACGACGATTTCCTCAGTCTGCTGTTGACCGGGGAGTTCTAAAATCAGGTTGCTGAAGGTTTGACCGCTAATTGGGTAGTCTTGGCGTTCAACCTGCCCTCGCTGTTGTGCGACATCGGTTAATTGGTCTTCTAGGTAGTCTGCGATCGCCACTAACTCGGGATACGCTAAATAATGATGGGGGGCGCTGGCAATGCGTTCTACGTCGGTTCTCAATTGTTGAGCGAGGGTCTGTTGGCTCAGAGTCAGGGGAGGGAGTTCCCCCCGATAGCTCTGACCGGGCATCATAATCATGGTTCGGTAGACTCCGGCTAGGGTAATCGCTTATTGGTAATGGGTTATGAATCTGCTCCAGGGCAAAACCACGATCGCCGCTATTGTCCTCGCGACAGGATTGATACTACTGGCAGCTCAACTGATCCAAGTCGGTATCTTACCGCTGGCAACAACCTTAAACTACAGTCTCCAGGACAGGCAACTCATTCGCATCTGGCTACGGTTGGCTGGACTTATCGGAATCCTACTTCCCCTCCTGGGACTCATTGGGGGCTGGCGCGATCGCCAACTCCGAGCCATCCTCGCTTATTACTTTCTAGTTATCCTAGCCCAACTGGTCACGGAACAAGTCGTCACAAACCTCTACTTTCCTAGCCTGGTTGTCCCCATTGGCATCCTCTATACCCTGTTTCGGACTGGACAACTCTGGCAGGCTCATCAACAGCTACAACAACGACGCTATCGCCCTTATGGCCGTCTCATTTTGGCTTCAATCTGGATTCTTTTGGCATTTTGGTCGGCCAATCTCCTGGTACTATTTGGAATTAGCCTTCCCGCCATCCTGGAATAGTCAGCAGGGGTTAAAATTGTAGGGCAACAGCACCTCGACGATCGCTCGCTGAACACCGTTGCCCCTATCCCAAAGAACCACAACCCCTGAAGAGACTGGGTCATGGTTCCCGGTTCGTCATCCTAGCGCACCTCACCCCGTAAGGCTTCAGCATCAATGGGGCGCATGAAGTACAAGCGAGTTAAATCCACCATCGTTCCCAAGAATAACGGCGCTTTTTTAAGGAACTTCGCCAACTTAGAATCATTACTGGCCGAAATCGCCGCTAATTGCTCATTGCGTTCCGCACAGCGATACATCCGCTCGAAAAACTCAGGACGTTCCACATCTAGCACCTCGGGAAACGCCCGCGCTGCACTGGCGTTGGTGTTGCGGACAACGGTTTTGTCGAACTCATAGGGATCTAAGCCTAGGGAACGGTAAAAATCAGCTCGTTCCAACACCGTTAGCGAGTGGGTGGCGAAGACCGTCAGCAGGAAGAAGCGAGACCAGAGCCGACCTTGCCAAGATTTCCACATTTTGGGCTGCGATCGCAACAGGGCCTTAAAGATATCTCCATGGCGATTTTCATCCTGACACCAGCTCTCAAAGCGTTTGAAGAGAGGATAGAACTGGCGATCGGGATTTTGCTCCAGATGGCGGAAAATCGTAATATAACGCCAATAGCCGATTTTCTCAGACAGATAGACCGCGTAGATAATCCACTCGGGTTTAAAGAAGGTATAGCTACGATTCCGGGTTAAATAGCCCAAATCCAGGCGAATGTTGAAGTCGCTCATGGCCTTGTTCAAGAATCCAGCGTGACGGGCCTCGTCACGCGCCATGAGAGAGAAAATCTCCGCTAAGCGAGGATTGCGACCTTTGAGCTTACGGGAGAGTTCCTTAAACAGCAAAAATCCCGAAAATTCCGAAGTACAAGACCGTTCTAGGAAGTCCACAAACGCCACACGGGTCTGTTCGTCGATATGCTCCCAGGATTGCTCAAACTCCTCATCGCGCACGAAGTGATAGCGATTGTAGTCGGCTTGCATCTCCCCAATCATGGCGTCGATTTCCTCCTCTTGCAGAGACAAATCCATGGCCGCGACTTTATCAAAGTCGGTGACGTAGAAGCGAGGGGTGAGGATGGTTTCCTTGGCGGGAACCTTCACGCCGGGTTTGAGTTCGTCAAGTTGAGGCTGGGGAACAGTCGTTGTCATAGGTCTTTCTCGATTCTTTTTCAATAATCGCCAGATAGCTATATTAAGTTATACCGGGTTTTGGGATTTTGCCTAGAGGGGGGTAGCAAAATCGTTACATGGTGTTACACAACATCGCTCCTAAGCCTTCCCCTGGCAACGTTAAACTGAGAGTGGGTTCGTGCAAGCGAGATTTTTCCCAGATACAGCACATCAAGGAGCAACTATGGCTTATCAATGCGACCTGGGTCACAACCAAACGGTCTATTTAGACAATTGCGGTAGCCAAACCGTCGTCACCACCGCCAGCGGGAGTGCAGGACAACAACAACAGTCAAGTAATAGCTTTGAAACCGGAGCCTGGACTGCTCCCCCCGAGATGTATCGTACTCCTGGGGGGGTGGCTCTCAAAATTCAGGCCCAACAGGGCGATCGCTGGATTCAGATCCAAGGACAAAGTTCTAATCTCTCCGAAGCCAGCAGCATCCCTTTACAAGAGGTGTCTGAGGTTCCTGGCTCGTCACAAGAACCGATGGAACCGATGCAACCCATGGAACCGATGCAACCCATGGAACCGATGCAACCGATGCAACCGATGCAACCCATGAAACCCATGAAAATGGGCAATATGGAGATGAATAATAATCCCATGGAAATGCGTATGGGGAATATGGAGATGCGAATGGGGTCATCGCCGCAAAATACCGGTTCCCAGCGGCGGTTTTGTAGTCAATGTGGCTCTCCCGTCCAGGCGAGCGATCGCTTCTGTGGCAATTGCGGCCATAAACTGAGTTAATTGGGGTGTCTGAGTCTTCGAGTTGTCGGGGCGATCGCCCATGGCCGGTTTCAGGGGGGATAGGCGATAAACACCTAACTCCCTAACCAGGGCGATGATTTCCATCAAGATTGTTTTATCTGCTAACGGGGACAACCCTAAATTACAGCAATTTTTGGGTATCTTGCCGTCGTATCAACAAGGTATTATAACCAAACAAAACCATCTACATTACAGTTGAGGTAATCCCTTGACCTCCAAAGTACAAATCGGCAAACTNATCAAATGGAACGATGAGAGAGGCTTTGGCTTCATCGAAGTCAACCCCAATCAGCCCCAAATTTTCATTCATATTTCTGCCCTAAAAGACTCGAAACGCCGTCCTGAAATTGGGGATAAAATTCAGTATTCTATCACTCATAAAAACGGCAAAATTCGAGCTTGTCGCGCCTCAATCGTGGGAGTGAACGTCAATAAAAAAATACCCGCATCTCCCTCAAAATCCAACTCAAAATCAAAACGAGCTAAAAACAAGCGTCGTCCCCTTCCTTGGATCGGCATTGTACTCCTATCAATCGTTCCTCTTCTCGGTAGCATCGTACTCCTCAACAACCGAGGAATTTTCGCCCCACTCTTAGTCTATCCTCTGATGAGTCTGGTAACCTTTAAACTCTATGCTGAGGATAAGACTCGGGCGCAACAAAAGCGCTGGAGAATCCCCGAAAACACACTCCATCTGAGTGAGTTAGCTGGGGGCTGGTTGGGGGGGTTTATCGCTCAGCGACGATTGCGCCATAAGTGCGTTAAACGTTCCTATCAAATCACATTTTGGGGGATTGTGATTATTCACCAAGGGACTTGGCTTAGTTGGATATTTTGGTCGTTCGCCTCTCCCTAAGCCTCGGAGGTTTCCAACGCTCGCCGCAGATGTCCCCCAGCCGCCTCCAACCGCGATCGCGCCTCGGCCACCTCCAACCCAGACCAATAGACCAACAACGCCAGTTTAACCCGTTGCTCACAGCGGTCTAATAACGACTCCGCCTCCGTTCGAGACAATTCCGTTAAATCCACAAGCGTACGAATCGCGCGATCGCGTAACTTCTGATTCGTCACCGACACATCCACCATACGATTGCCATAGACCTTGCCCAACTTAACCATGACACTGGTTGAGAGAATATTCAGCACTAACTTCGTCACCGTACCCGCCTTCAAGCGAGTCGAACCCGCCAACACTTCCGGCCCCACCAGTAGCCGGATCTCGATATCCGCCTGACTGGGAACCTGGCTGACAGGAACACAGGCCATAAAAACAGTGGAGGCCCCTCGTTGACGGGCCTCGGCGATCGCCCCTTGCACATAAGGAGTCGTTCCGCCAGCGGAAATCCCCACCACCACATCCTCAGCCGTGACCTCCCGTTCCCTCATCGCCAACGCCCCATCATCAGCGCGATCCTCTAAGGCTTCAGAACTGCGAACCAGAGCCGCCTCACCCCCCGCTAAAACGCCCTGTACCAGCTCCGGGGGAGTGCAGAAGGTGGGCGGACATTCTGCCGCGTCAAGCACCCCTAAACGCCCGCTCGTGCCTGCCCCAACGTACAATAAGCGCCCCCCTCGGGCCAGAGCCTCCGCCGTGCAATCAATCGCTTGGGCGATCGCCTCACGAGACCCAGTAATCGCCTCTAAAACACGAGCATCTTCGCGAACAAACAAATCCACCAACTCCAAAGCACTCAAACAGTCCAACGCCTCAGAATTGGGATTACTCTGTTCCGTCAACAAATGGCCGCGACTCGCCAAGGGTTCTAACTCCTTCACAACAACCCCTCCAAGCGACGACGAATATCATCCAAGGCGGCCGTCGGGACATCCTCTTCCTGAGAAGGTTGCTGAGAAGGTTGATTGGGCTGTTGCTGTTCGAGTTCCCAATCGGTATCGTCTAAATTAGTTTCCGGCGGCGACAGAAAAATGCGGTCCTCCGGGGATTCCGGCACAAACCCCTCGGGGATTAACTTAGCCTCATAGTGGCAACTGTTACAAAATTCCTCAATTTCGTCTGAATCAAAGGCTTCCGCCGTCGGAACATGGAAATCTTGGGCCTCTAACAACATGGCATAGCGTTCCGCATCATCTTGAGACTCAAACATCATCACGATGTTGCGTTCCCCCCCCCGAGGCGTTCCTAAGCGAATCGTGTGAATGCCCTCGTTTTCCTGACGGGCATTAAACAGCAACACATAGACCTTCATAACAAACCCTCCACATTCACTCCACGATTAACCGTAGGACGATTAACCGTAGGACGATTAACCGTAGGACTCCATTAGTCCCCTGAGACCAATGGCCCTACTCCTCCTTAATTTACCCTGAAAGCGATCGCCGCCCAATCTGTCCCGCCTCCGCTGTCAGTCCCCAAAGTTTCCCGCTAGGATATCCTTTACCTGTTCCCTGTTGCCGACCCATGACCGAGATTCCGACTACGCCACCGAGTGAACCGCAGCCACCTCGTCAGCCCCGGCGACGGGTTCTGTGGGCCATCATCATCCTTGTCCTGACTCTCGTGGCCGGGGGAAGCCTCTGGGCCTGGCGGTTTGTCCAAGTTCAACTGGCCCCCCTGCTGTCTGACGAACTCGGTAAACTCCTCGAACGCCCCATTGAAGTCGGAGAGTTGGAAACCGTCTCTTTAGGTCATGTTCGCTTCGGAGACTCCCGCGTTCTCCCCAGTGACAGCCAACCGAGTGAAGCCGACATTGAGGCGGTTCATGTCGGCTTTAATCTCCTCTCCCTCCTCTGGAGTCAAACCCTACCCCTTGATATTCGTCTCGAAGATGTCGATATCACCATTCCTCAACTCGACGATGGGAATTGGGCCACCACCGACATTCGCCCGGCTGGGGAACCGGGATTGATTAAAATTCAACTCAACCGAATTGAAATTGATGGGGGACGTTTGACGGTCGAACCCCAGCCGAAACCGGAGTTTCAGCCTCCAGATCGAGAAGCGCAGAGACAACCAGAATCTGAGACAGAACCTGAGACAGAACCTGAGACAGAATCTGAGACAGAACCCGAAATTATCCCTCCCGAAGCCATCACCCTGCGTCGGTTTAGTGGAGAAGCCGAATTTAGCCCCGACGGCGATCGCATCAACTTCAACGCCACCGGCTATCACAACACAACCGGACGACTCAACGCCCAGGGAGAGTTCAGCAACCCCNACGAAGCCGTCAACCTAAATCTCTCGGCCCAATTCCTGCAAGGCGAGGTGATTTCCCCCTGGATTCCGGCCCCACTGATGTTAGAAGGGGGCGAAGTTTTCGGCAATATCTCCATGCAACTGGCCACTGGTGGCCAAGACGCCCCCCTGAACCTGCAAGGAAACCTCCGCTTTGAAGACCTAGACTTACAACTCGGCGGCGTTCCTCAGCCAATTCTCGACGGTTCCGGACAAATCCGCCTACAAAACAATCTCATTGGCTTCGAGGACATCTCCGCCAGCTACGGCGAAAACATCCCCATGACCATTCCCCAGGGATTGATGCATCTCGAACAAGGCTATGAAATCCCAATTGTGGTTCCCCCCAGCGATTGGCAAACGATCAGTGACACCCTGGAATTAGAATTTCCCGTAGAGATCACCGGGGAATTAGAAGCGGTCTTACAAGTGATGGGTCCTATTGACAATCCCCGCTTAGTTGGCGAAGCTCGCAATACGGATGTGGTGATTGTCGATCGCCTGCCCTTTAGCGAGGTTCAAGCCCGATTTGGTCTATTAACAGACACCTCAGAATTTCTCATTGAACAACTCACCGCCACCCCCGCCGAAGGAGGCGGTGAAGTTCAAGCGGCGGTGAGAGTGGAATTACCTCAAAGCGAGTCACCTCAAAGCGAATTACCTCAAAGCGAATTACCTCAAAGCGAATCACCTCAAAGCGAATCACCTCAAAGCGAATCACCTCAAAGCGAATCACCTCAAAGCGAATTACCTCAAAGCGAATTACCTCAAAGCGAGTCACCTGAAAACCAAGCAATCGCCCCAACCGTAGAAGCCGAGTTTATTGTCCGTAACGCCTCCGCTGATGCGATCGCCCGTCGCTATGACCTCCCCACCAGCGGAGGTGTCGGCAATTTCAACGCCCGAGGAACATTACAAACCGCAGGGGAAACCACCCTAATTCGGCTGCCGATTATAGAAATTGCCGGTGGTCGGGCACAGGGAGGAGTCGTACTAGAGAATGATACCTGGGTCTTACAACTAGCCACCCAGACCGTTTCCCTGGCAAGTCTTGTACCTCAAGACATCAGTCAACCCTATGGAGTCAGAGGCTTTAGCGGTCAACTCCGCTTAGCCGGAGAGATTGGCGTTACCGATATCGCCCAACTCGAAGCCATCGCCGAAGGACAACTGCAACTCCTCGGTTCAGCCATTCCCGTTCAGGCGGCGTTACAAAATGGCAACTGGGAAACCGTCTTCACCGCTGAAAACCTAACGCCACCGAGTCAAATCTTGCCCCAGGAACTAGCGGACTTGCCATTAGGACTAATATCTGGCAGTTTGCAAGTGGCCGGAAGCGTTGCCGATTTAGAACAGTTCAATCTGGCTAATCTCAGAGGCCAAACCTCCTTAACCACCCGCATTGCCGAGAGTCCCCTGCGTCTCGACGCTGGACTGAGTGAGGGAATCTGGCAGGCCCAACTCATCACCGAAGGATTGCCCCTATCGCCCTTTGTGGCCGTTCCACCCGAAATTCGTCTGGGAACCTTTGCCGGCCGGGCAGAATTGGCGGGGGATGTGGCCAGCTTAGAGACTCTCAATCTGCAAACCCTCGAAGCGGCGATTCAGGGACAACTGACGGTGAATCAGGGTCAAGTCGAGATTGTGAGTCAAATCGCCCAGGGTCAGATGCAGGGAGAGGCGATCGCCCAAAACGTCAATATCACCTCCTTTATCCCCAACGCCGATCTCACCCCAAGTCTGTTGAGTGGTCGGGGTCAATTCCGCGTTCCCCTGGCGAACCCCTCCCCAGAAACCCTGACGGCCCAAGGTCAAATTGGGGTCGTTTTAGCCGAGGGAGGTTTAACCGGGAATTTCCAATTAAACGAGGGAAACTGGCTAATCGATGCCGAACAATTGCAAATTCCCCTAATGCCCTTTGTCGACTCTCCCGTAGCCCTATCGCCCTTGGTGAAAGTCGGTGAGATTGCCCGCCTGAGTGGGTCGGTGAGTGATTTACGTCCCCAAGCCATCTCAGGCCAGTTACAGGTCGGCTTCCAATTGGGAACCGTTGCTGTCCGTGAGAACAACCCCGAGGACTTGGGGGGAGTTTTGATGGATATTACCCTAGGGAATGGCAATTGGCAGGTCTTGGCCCAATTGCAAAATGCCAATTTACAGGAATTAGTCCCCGGTTTGCCCCAATTTCCCGGTCAAACAGCACCCTTAGATGTGGCAGGACGCTTAGATGGGGCGATCGCCGTCACGGGAGGTTGGCAGGAGTTTACCCCCATCAACATCGCCATTCAAGAAGGGGCCATGCAGGTGAGTGGCTTGCAAGTCGGCGATCGCCGCTATGACCCCATTATCGGCGGTCCCATCACCGCCGACAAAGAGGGAGTTCTCGTACAACTGGCTGGACAAACCCAAACCGACCCCAGTCGTCCTCGGGATGGTCTCTCTGTGCGTCTAACTCAGGCGTTGTCCCCCCAAGCCTTTGCCCTACAACTGGGGAACACCGCCGCTAGAGGCTTACTAGAGAACAAACTCTGGGCCATTGACCTAGAGAACTTCCCCCTGGCGATGTTGAACCTCGAACCCGTCGGCGATCGCGGTCATCTCCAGGGAGATCTCACCGCCACCGTAACCGCCGATCC
>P_2C_Liq_1_UnCtyDRAFT_1000730_pt1 | contig 13636 bp, 15 predicted proteins | sample Pon2CUnioCityCA_2_FD_10234 | JGI IMG/M metagenome (IMG submission 10234)
AAACCGAGCCGTCCGAATGGCTTCATCTAGCCGTTCATACTGCTCTTGGGTTCCTCTTAGTTTGGCCTCAAATACCAGCATGACACCATTCAGTCACTTGATGTGATTATGCCACATTGTACTACAATTGTACTACAATTGTTGCCGCGATTCATCTCAACGTTGAATCAAAGATTACAACGTGAGCCTTCTCGCGGATTAAGGTAAGCTCAGATTGGACAACTGATGATCCTCTCTATTGATCCTCTTCTATGACTCGTACCCATCAAATTCGCATTCACGATCGCCAAAACGGTAAAGATTACACCGTCACGGTTCCTGAAGATCGCTATATTCTGCAATCGGCGGAAAACCAGGGGGTAGATTTGCCCTTCTCCTGTCGTAACGGCGCTTGTACGACTTGTGCCGTGCGGGTGATTTCGGGAGAATTGTACCAACCCGAAGCCATGGGCCTGTCGCCGGCCCTCCAGAAAAAAGGCTATGCTCTGCTATGTGTAAGTTATCCTCGTTCGGATATCGAGGTCGAGACCCAGGATGAAGATGAAGTGTATGAACTTCAGTTTGGTCGCTATTTCGGGAAAGGGAAAGTTCGCATGGGCTTGCCCCTCGATGAAGATTAGCCGCTATAGTGGCTAGGGGACAGCCCCTGAGTTAAAGTACACTGGTATCACTTTTGTTTTTTAAGTCCACGCTAAGGTAGAGGTTCGTGCATGGCATCCATTCGTGAGTTGCACCGAGAATTGATTAATAAAGAGCGATCGGCGGTTGAAATGACCCAGGAAACCCTCGATCGCATTGAAGCGTTGGAACCGCAACTTCACAGCTTTCTCCACGTGACGGCTGAAGCGGCGATCGCCCAGGCGCGGCGAGTGGATGCCAAAATCGCAGCAGGGGAGTCCATTGGACTGCTTGAGGGGATTCCCATCGCCATTAAGGATAATCTCTGTATGCGTGGGGTTCCCACCACTTGCGGCTCTCGGATTTTAGAAAACTATATCCCCCCCTACAATGCCACCGTCATTGAGAAATTAGAGGCGGCGGGGGCGGTTTTGCTGGGTAAAACCAATTTAGATGAGTTCGCTATGGGGAGTTCGACGGAGAACTCCGCCTATCAGGTGACGGCCAATCCTTGGGATACGGCCCGGGTTCCCGGTGGCTCGTCCGGTGGCTCGGCGGCGGCTGTGGCGGCCGATGAGACGGTGGTGGCGTTAGGCTCGGATACTGGGGGCTCGATTCGCCAGCCGGCTTCGTTTTGTGGGGTGGTGGGGATGAAACCCACCTATGGCTTGGTCTCGCGCTATGGTTTAGTGGCCTATGCGTCGTCGTTGGATCAAATTGGTCCGTTTGGGCGCACCGTCGAGGATGCGGCGGCCCTGTTGGAGGCGATCGCCGGCTATGATCCTCGCGATTCTACCAGTCTCAAGGTCGATATTCCCCATTACTCCCGGGCCGTGAAACCCAACCTCAAGCCGAAAGGACGGTTACGGGTGGGGATTATTCAAGAAACCTTTGGTAAGGGCCTCGATCCTGAAGTAGAAACAGCGGTTAAAGCGGCGATCGAGGTGTTGCAAGAGTTGGGAACGGAGATTTCTGTGATTTCTTGTCCCACCTTTAGTTATGGCTTGCCGACCTACTACATTATTGCTCCCTCGGAGGCATCAGCCAACTTAGCCCGCTATGACGGGGTGAAGTACGGCTTACGGGTAGAGGAAGCAGATAATCTCCTGGAGATGTATGAGAAGACTCGCGCTCAAGGGTTTGGTCCGGAAGTTAAACGCCGGATTGTGATTGGGACGTATGCTCTCTCGGCGGGCTATTATGATGCCTATTATCTCAAGGCTCAGAAGGTACGGACATTGATTTGTCAGGATTTCCAGAAGGCTTTTGCTCAAGCCGATGTGCTAATTACCCCCACCTCGCCAACGACGGCCTTTAAGGCGGGGGAAAAAACCGATGATCCGCTGAGTATGTATCTGTCAGATTTGATGACGATTCCGGTGAATTTGGCGGGATTACCGGCGTTGAGTCTTCCCTGTGGTTTTGATAGTCAAGGCTTGCCGATTGGGATGCAGATGATTGGCAATGTGCTTCAGGAGGAACGACTCCTAGAGATTGCCAATGCTTATGAACAGGCGACGCTATGGCATACTCGTAGCCCTAAACTCTCGGTTTAGGGGGTTCGGCTGGGGGGTTAAGCCTTGCTGGCTTTGCTGACGCCGTTGGTGACGCTTTCGGGGGATTCGATCGCGACGTCTCCCGGGGTTTCGGCGCGGATAATTTCTAGGATCAGTTGTGCATCGCCGCTCATGGAATCTCGAAAGCGGCTCAGTTCGGCGTGGCTACTGGCGACTTTTTGCAGAAGTTTGCCCGTTTTGCGATCGCTGGCCAGTTCGAGTTCCTCGGGGGTGAGCGATCGCTCGTTGTCGAGTACGGCTTGTACGAGGCTCACCAGGGGACGTGCTTCTTGACAGGTTTGTTGATGGGTGACTTGCAGATTCAGGAGTTGACAGAGTTCCTGGGCACCGCGTTCGACGGGAAGGAGGGTTTGGGTATCGGTGGGTTCGGAGACGGCCATAATTGAGTCTTGATGAATTCCGTTGGCAAAGCGATCGGCGGGAAGTAAATCCTCTTCCCATAATTTTCGCACGAGTTCGATCGCCCCTTGACGGGTTTTGGGACTATCCCGCCGTCCAGACAGGCGCACTAGGGTTCCCACCCGTTGCTCTGGGGGCTGTTCAAGGTCATCGATAATCAGATAGTTTAGGGTTGGGGAAGACACGTGGCGGCGAGGGTTGCGTCAGACGGCGTTGGGACGATTGATGTTGCTCAATTCTTTTATCATAAACCTGTATTTTCGTCAAGTATTTTGCAGGCAAAAAAGCAAAACCGGGAAGACGATTTAGCTAAATTGACTCTAAATTTGTGACAGTTGTTAAGCAGACAAATCCTGTCACATCAAGCTAAGAAATGGGAATTAAAGGGATTAAAATCAGGTAAATCACCGTTTCTCTAACCGGGCAACGCGATGGATTTGAGAATCTCTTAAATTAAGCCAAACTCCAGGGGTTATGCGGGCAAACGATTGGTATCATTGGGGTGTTATGGGTTGGGCGATCGCCATGGGGCTACTGATGGCCCCGGCTGGGATGGCCCAAGAATCGAGGGAGTTCGGGGCGAGGAGGGCAACGGAGTCCCCAGGGGAGCGGATTCCCGAGGTTGTCCCTCAACAACGGCACTGTGAGGAGGAACCGACTGGCTTCGGGTTACCAGGGTTTCAACCGGGAACGTCTAAACCCCAGGTTGAACGCATGATTGGAACCCCGGCGGCTGTACAACGAGGCTATTGGGGCAATAGTACGGCCCTGGTGTATTATCTAATTCCCAATCAGGTGAGTTTAGGATTTTTGTTTGATGATAAGTCCAATGTTTTACAACAGACGGAGGCCTCGTTTCACCATGAGTTAGACGTGCCGCTGGTGTTGTCTACGTTAAACAGTATGTTGGGTTGTCAACTCAATGAGGCGATCGAATTGGGATTTCACCGCGTCTGGGAAGGGGACATCTCAGAGTACCGCTTCCAATTGGCGGCGATGGAGGGTGTCATCTTTTGGGAAAGTGACACCCACGTTTATATTGGAGTGTGGCAACAAGGCTTTCAATAGACTGCAATTGAACTGAGTTATGGCATCGTTTCCTCTATCTGCTTCGAATTCCCGTCGCTACGCCATTGTCGGAACGGGCGCGATTGGCGGCTATTATGGTGCGAAACTACAACAAGCCGGGGTGGAGGTGCATTTCCTCACCCGCAGCGATTATGAGGTGATTCGTCAGCAGGGGTTAACGGTGGAATCTCCCGAGGGGAATTTTCGGCTCGGGGAGGTTCAGGCTTATCGAGATGTGGCGGAGATGCCGGTTTGTGATGTGGTCATTTTAGCTCTGAAAACGACTCAGAATCAGGTGTTGGGGGAGTTGTTACCGCCTCTGTTGAAACCCAATGGGGTGGTGTTAGTGTTGCAGAATGGGTTAGGGGTTGAGGATGAGGTGGCCAAGTGGGTGGGAGGCGATCGCGTTCTCGGGGGATTGTGTTTTATTTGTTCGAATAAGGTTGGCCCAGGCCAGATTCGTCATCTCGATTATGGGGCGATCGCCCTCGGAGACTATCACCCGGATTATACGCCGCAAGGGGTGACGGACCGGATGTGGGCGATCGCCCAGGATTTTGGGCGGGCTGAAATTCCCATGCAATTTCACGCGGATTTGCTGCTGGCCCGTTGGAAAAAACTGGTTTGGAACATTCCTTTTAACGGCTTATCGGTGGTATTAGATGCCAAAACCGATCGCCTGATTGCAGATCCAAACAGTCGTCAAGCGGTGGAGTCGTTAATGGCTGAAGTGGTGGCGGGGGCGACGGCTTGTGGACGAGAGATTCCGCGATCGTTTGTCGAGGAGATGTTAAACACCACCGAAAAGATGCCTCCTTATTTAACCAGTATGAAGTTAGATTTTGAGGGCCAACGACCCCTAGAAATTGAGGCGATTGTGGGGACTCCCCTACGTCGGGGAACAGCGGCTGGAGCAAGTTTGCCGCAAATGGCATTCTTGTATCATCAGTTGACCGTGTTAGACCGCTATAATCGGCGTTAGTGATCACCTTAGGCTCACGGGACTATCCTGTAAAAATACTGAGGTAGGACTAGGACTCAGTATTTTTACATTTTATTTCTCGATAGTTCTCCAATAGAGCCTTCGTGGCTACCGTTCCTGAGTTTATCGGTTTCTATATATTATGTTTTGTTAACTGGCCTTCTCAGTCCAAGAGTCTTTTGCCTAAGATGACATTAGTTTATCAAATTACCGAAGACTGTACAAGTTACGCAGCTTCAGATCTCAGAAGTACAGATTTGTCCACGACATCCTGCAAATCTCCATTCAATACAAGTGTTAACCCGTTGTTAAGATTGGGAGAACCATGAACCACCTAGATAGTGGGAAAACAGGTAAGTGAGCAAGTTTTGAAACACACAAATAGATAAATTTTAAGGAGAAACAACCAATCATGGCAGTTTCATTAAAGAAGGGACAACGAGTCTCTCTCGAAAAGGTCGCTCCAGGACTTTCACAAGCCTTTATTGGCTTAGGTTGGGATATTAAAGCAACTGATACAGGCTATGATTTTGATTTAGATGCATCCGTTTTTTTACTTGGATCGAATGACAAAATCATTTCAGATAATCACTTCATTTTCTATAATAATGCTACCAGTCCTGATCCAGAACAATCAGTTTTTCACACAGGAGACAATTTGACGGGTGCAGGAGAAGGAGATGATGAAGTCATCAAAGTCAATTTCAAGAAAGTGCCTCCAGAAATTCAAAAAATTGTTGTAGCTGTAACAATTCACGAAGCGGAGGAGCGAGGACAGAATTTTGGACAAGTTGAGAACGCCTTCGTTCGTATTGTTGACGAACAGACTAAACAAGAAGCAATTCGATATGATTTGACCGAAGATTACTCAACAGAAACGGCCTTGATTATGGCAGAAATGTATCGTAAAGATGGTGATTGGCGACTGAATGCTGTGGGTTCAGGTTATCAAGGTGGACTAAAAGCCTTGCTTGATCGGTACAGCAATTAAGTTCGGGGTAGCCTGGGGGGTATCTCAACTCTAATGAGTGTTTCAAAGTCTTAGACTCTGAGACAATACCCTCCATCATCGGCACTAGAACAAGTGACATCGTTCAATTGACCACATCGGGTCTAACTAATATGGGAATCAACTTAAAAAAAGGCCAGCGAATTTCTTTGACCAAAGAAGCACCCGGATTAAAAAAGGTGATTTGCGGGCTGGGTTGGGACGTTGCAGAAAAAGCGGGAGGCGGTTTATTTGGTGTTTTTTCTAATACCGAAGATTATGATCTCGATGCCTCGGTAATATGCTTGGATGCTGGGGGTAAAGTATCTGAGTTAGGTAGCGTTGTTTATTTTGGAAATTTGTCTCATGCTTCTAAGAGTATTATCCATATGGGAGATAATTTGACGGGGGAGGGGGACGGAGATGATGAGCAAATTTTGGTGGATTTGGATCGAGTTCCCGGCAATATTGACCGGCTAGTTTTTACCGTCAACATTTATGAATGTATGAAGCGAAAACAAGACTTTGGACAAGTTCAAAATGCCTTTGTACGACTGGTGAATGCCTCAAACAACCAAGAAATTGCTCGTTATAACCTATCTGGCTCTGAGTACCAGGGGGCAACCGGAATGGTGATGGCTGAAATCTACCGACATGGTAGTGAATGGAAAATGGCAGCTATGGGAAATGGTTTCAAGGTAGAGGGATTAGGAGATTTAGTTAAAGCTTACTCCTAGTTGATATCGGCAACAAGGTCTCGCTTTTTTGAGGAGCAGACTTTGTTGTCCCATTTTTTTAGCTCCATCAATTGATTATATCTAGTCTTTTTGTGAGTCAATGTCTCTATACGATCGCCTAGACTTGACCCGACCCAATCGTAAACTGAAAAGCCCAATTTGGGAACGCCTAGACTTAAGCAGACCTCAAAAACTTAGGTGTTGGCAATGCCGAGCGGACATCCAAATCGGTTGGGAGTTTTGCCCAACTTGCGGGGGAGCATTAAGTCAAACCGATACTGAGAAGAAGAATAACCGCCATTGTGTTTGGGTCGATCTAAGTGGTATTAGTTTCCCATTGCATCATCGAGGTGTCATGGCTGAAGTGATAGTAGATGCTTTCTCCAAAGTATTCGGGGCCTTTAGAGGGGTTAAATTATTTTTAACATCAGAGCAGCCAGAGGAACGGAAGTGGGGAAATACATTCACTCATATTTATGTATGTACTGGACATGAATCTGTACAATCGGTAAACTATCTCGGTGCTGCTAGTTTCAAACTGGGCATGGTTACAAATCATGCAATTATTCATCTTGATCGAGTTTATGAGGCATCGGAGCGAATTGGCCTTGATGCTGGGCAGCTATCCAACTTAATCGCTAATACCATTGCTCATGAAATTGGACATACTTTAGGACTCGATCATTCAGCATTGCCTACTGATGTAATGCACGATGGATTAGATTATACAATTCACAGTATGATGCCACCCTCGTTCCATGCTGAACAAATTAATTTTATGAATCGTGCAATTCGGCAATATAAGTTTTGATCAGATTCACGACAATCCTGCTTATTTTTGACGTTAGAGGATACCAAATCTGGACCGGGAACGCCACTTGCGGATTGCCCCCACATCCAGAATTTTAATGTTTTAGCAACTTTGCTAATCACCTTAAGTCCTGAAGACTGTATAAAAAGTTACCTGAACTTAATATCAGTTGACCGTGTTAGACCGCTATAATCGAGGTTAGTGATTATTTTCGCGATTCTAATTTTGTGGATTTGTAATCACCATTGTTTCAAAATAAAGGACGGACGTAATGGCTGACTATCAACTGTTAATCGATTTGCACAAAGGAGGCGATCGCCAAGGACCAGGCGGTAATGCAGAGACAGAACTGGCTCTCAACCTAGCCATGATTGACCGAGCGGCCCCACTGAAAATTGCGGATATTGGCTGCGGTACCGGGGCCTCCACCATCGTTCTGGCTCAACTCTTGAATGCTCAAATTACAGCAGTCGATTTCCTGCAAGATTTTCTGGATGTACTCGAACAACGAGCCGCAAAAGCTGGGGTAGCCGATAAAATATCGCCCCTTGCTCAGTCAATGGATGACCTACCTTTTGCCGACGAAGAACTTGATATTATCTGGTCTGAAGGGGCAATTTACAACATCGGATTTGAAAAGGGTGTAGCTGAATGGCGACGTTTCCTGAAGGTAGGTGGTCTGTTCGTGGCGTCCGAGATCACATGGCTGACAGATTCGCGACCCACAGAACTCCAGAAATACTGGGATAGTGAGTATCCCGAAATCGATGTTGCTTCGGCGAAGATCAAGATTTTAGAAAACCAGGGATTCTCGCCAGTCGGGTATTTCGTGTTACCCGAACAATGTTGGCTGAATGAGTATTACCGACCCATGCAGGCTCGATTTGAGGAGTTCCTGAATCAACATCAGAATAGCGAGGAAGCACGCGCTATAGTCGCGGCTGAAGAACGAGAAATTGACCTCTACGAGACCTACAAGTCTCACATTAGTTATGGGGTCTATATTGCCAAAAAGTTGTAATAAAAGGGTGAGATACGCCTGGATTCTGAACCCAAAAACTCTGCTTATTTTTTAGGTCTAAATTTGATTTGAATGACTATAAAAAATCAAAAAATTTTTTGAATTGGGTTGAAATCCTTAAACGGTTAACCACTCTAAGATATTACCAACCGTTAGAGACAAATCAATTTCCTCTAAAACTGGCAGTTGATCATCTTGGCTAAAGACATCAAGGCGTTGATTCTCGCTAATCACTAGAACCGTTGCTTCTTCTGGGTTAATCAACCAGCCAAGCTGAGTTCCCTGTTGGCAAGCCTGTAATAATTTGTTTAACACCTGGGTTGTACTTTGCTGAGGCGAGAGGATTTCAATCAGCCAATCGGGATAGGTGTTAAACCGGTTGGCAATTCGTCCGCTGTCGGTTTTTGGGATGCGTTGCCAGCGGAATACAGCAATATCAGGCACAAGAGAATGTCCGGCAAACGTACAGCGTAGTTCAGGAAATGCCAAGGCCGTTTTTGCAGGTTCGGTGACGATATTAATTCTTTCACATAATGCACCTTGAATTAGACTATGCTCACCGTCCGGCATGGGTTTCTGGATAATAGTCCCATTGATGTATTCCGAGGCAGGTTTGCTGTCTGGATAGTCCAGAAAATCAGAGAGAGATGGATATTTTTTGAGGATTTTCCTCATGGGAATTAGTGTTATATAAATTAGTTTTTATGGTCTTCTAAATACCCCGTTCAGAACAATTTAAGATGTTAGAACTTAACTTTGTCATAGATATCAGTCAGGTCAATTTGGAAATCGATAGATTGTAAACAAATAGAGGTCTCTAATCCGTCATATTCCCGAAATAACCAGGCTTGATCGTCTGTTTTTGTATAGTGTTCGACATGGGGACTATATTGGTCGATTAAAACATACTCTTGAAAGCTGGAAAGACTCCGATACGCAGCAAATTTTTCGTCTTTATCATAACTTCGGGTCGAATTGGATAAAACTTCGGCAATCAGCAAAGGATTCATGACCGTATCTTTGCGCCCTGGTTGCAACGTTAGGGGCTGCTGGATGACCATCACATCGGGATAAGTATAGAGAGTTTTGTCGGGAATCCATAATCGTTGGTCGGTCATAAAAACATCAAACGGTTGACGTTTTAGACTAAAATTGAGAGCACCTGCAAAATTCAAGTTGATTCGGTTATGATTGGGAGTCCCCCCTGACATGAGAATCATCTCTCCATTGCGGTATTCATGTCGTTCTTGGGCTTGAGTCTCTTGGTCTAAATACTCTTGGATAGTATAAATACGTTGGTGAAGGGTCGATGAGGTCATAGGTTCGTCCTCTTTGTCTTATCAATCAGACTGGAACAACATCAGAAAAGTGATCCATCGATGACCAAAGCACATTGACTAAATGGTCAATGGTTTTACGCCAAGTATAGTTTTGGTGAACAAACTGAGACCCCAAATGATTGGCGTTTCCTCGGAACTCTCGGTCATTGATAACTCGTTCCATAGCGGCAACTAAAGCCTCAATATCGGGATTAAAAAGGAGTCGTTGTTCGCCACAAATCTCTTGCCAAATTTGCTTGGCTGGAACTCTTATGGCAAAGGAGGATTGTGTGAAATCATCGGTGGGACCGCCAGCGGTGCAAATGACGGGAGTTCCACAGGCGATCGCCTCTAAAACAGGTAAATTAAATCCCTCGGCTAAATAGGGCGAAATATAAGCATCTGCGGCTTGATAAAGTTGGACCACTTCAGCAAACGATAAGTCTTGTCCGATATAGGCTAAATTGGCTAAAACGCGATCGCGTTCCTGGGACGTTAACACCTCGTTTAATGCTTCCTGAACAAATTTTTCTGACCCATATAACCCCGTCGTTCCCTTCAACACCAATCGCGTTTGTGGGTGACGCTGAACCACTTGGGCAAAGGCTTTGAGTAACGGGCGAATCCCTTTGCGGGGATGCTGAGAACTCACATTGAGGAAGATAAACTGATCCTCAATCCCCAAACGATGACGCAAGGCCTGGCGTTCCTCCCCACCGAGGGGATGACAAACATGAGGATTCACCCCCAAGGGAACAACTCGAATACGATTCGCATCGCCACCACTATGAATAAACCCCTGGCGGGACCAATTGGAGGAGGTGAGAATGGTGGCTTCACTCTGGCGATGAACCCGGCCAAAATCGGACACTCCCATACATTGGATCATCGCATTATGGACTTTGCCATATTCCGTCAAACCAAACACCACCAGATGGCGGGAATGGTTCGACGGGGAGAAGTCGAAGGGCATTTGCATCCGCAAGACAGCTTCACTTTGCAGGGAGTCTGGCGGTTCAGGAATTGCCTGTAACCGGGCTTCCTCGGCGGGAGACAGCAATCCCCTGGCGGCTTGCCAATCCTGCAAATAGGGCATTTCCCGATGGTAGAGTTGCACATCAGGGCGATTGAGAAGTTCCAGGAGTTGGAACTGGTTGACAACGGCGTAGGATTGGGAAATAAACCGCCAACCTTCGACAATTAAGCGCATAGTGGAGTTTAGCGACGGGTGGCGCGACGCATGGCCGTCACCACTTGGGCCTCGGAAAATACGCCATCGCCCTGAACTTCGGGGAAGGCTGGGAAGACTTCTACTTTCAAGACGCGATCGAAGCGGATAGTGACGCTACGATCATAAAGATGGAAGGTCAGAAGCGGTGACTCGATCGCCAGTTGCAGTTGTTGATACACCTGTTGCGCGGTTAGGGGAACGCTAAAGGATTCTTCGCCGCCGTTTTCGTAATGGAAGGTGATTTGGGTTTCGCTATATTGACTTTGCATGGAGGGTCTCCTGAACAACAAGGTTAGGGGAGTTCGTCAAGACTCGGAGGAAGTTGACTCATTTTTTCTAAGTCCAACACCTCCGCTAACTTGGCTTCGGGCATTAAGTCCTTTTCTAACACCAATTCTCGCAGGGATTTGCCGGTTTCGAGGGACTCTTTGGCGATGGCGGCGGCGTTGAGATAGCCGATGTGGGGGTTGAGGGCGGTGACGAGGGCCAGACTGCCTTCAGCATAACTTAGGCAGCGATCGCGGTTGGCGGTGATGCCTGCTAAACAACGATGATTCAGGGCATCTAGGGTGTTCCCGAGAATCTCGATACTATGAATCAAGTCATAGGCCACTAAGGGCATCATGACATTTAATTCTAATTGTCCCGCTTGGGCGCACAGGGCGATCGCCTGATCCAATCCCATCACCTGAAAACACACCATAGAGGTCATTTCCGCCATCACGGGGTTATATTTTCCGGGCATAATCGAGGAACCCGGCTGAACGGGGGGAAGTTGAATCTCTTTTAAGCCGGTTTTAGGGCCAGAATCCATCAGGCGCAAGTCATGGGAGATTTTGACTAAATCCTGGGCTAGATTGCGTAAACTCCCGGACACCGCAACAAAGGGAGATAAACTCTGCATAGCCGCCATCAGATGGGGGGCGCTTTTTAGGGGTTGTCCGATATACTCGCTAAGGAGTTCGGCGCAACGGAAGCGATAGCGAGGATGGGTGTTGAGGCCGGTTCCCGAGGCGCTTCCTCCTAAGCCTAGGCTGTGTAAGTCTTCGCTGGCGTAACGGATACGTCGTAAATGGTCGTTGAGAATTACGGCCCAGGCCCGGAAGTCTTCCCCGAGTCGTACCGGGACTGCATCCTGCATATGGGTGCGTCCGGATTTCACCACATCTTGACATTCCTCGGCTTTGCGGTTGAGGGTGGCGACGCTGGCCTCCAAGGCGGGGAAAAATTGACGATGTAGGGCTAGGAGTCCGGCGATACGGATGGCGGTGGGGATGACATCGTTGGTAGACTGACCATAGTTGACATGGTCGTTGGGGCTAACGTTGTCATAGCTGCCTTTTTCCTCTCCGAGACGTTCTAAGGCCCGATTGGCGAGAACTTCGTTGACGTTCATGTGGTGGGAGGTTCCGGCCCCGGCTTGGTAAATATCGACGACAAATTGATCTCGCAATTGTCCGGCGAGAATTTCATCGGCGGCTTCGATAATGGCTTCGGAGATGGCGGCGGGGATGCAGTTGAGTTCCCGGTTGGCGGTGGCGGTGGCTTTTTTGATGAGAACACAGGCCTCGATGTAGGCCGGAAGCGGCCGATGTCCGCTGATGGGGAAGTTTTCGATCGCCCTGAGGGTCTGAATCCCATAGTAGGCGTTGGCGGGGATCTGGCGATCGCCCATGGAGTCGGTTTCGATGCGGTACTCTGTCATCTGGCTTGGGTTGAACTTGCGTTGGGCTTGGGTTGGGCTTGCGTTTTGAGGGGCTTGGGATTATTTTGCCATGTTGCTGGGCGATCGCAACGGCGATAATGGACAGATAAGGCCAGCCAACTGAAGTTTCATCGTCTCTGGAGTTTAGATCAATGGTACAGGTTCAACCCCGATTGTTTGAGAGTTTCGAGGACTATCTCGTTTATAGTGAGTCCCTAGAAGGCTTTTATGAGTTGTATAACGGTCAATTAGTTAAGATGCCCCCCGAATCTGGTATAAATGTTCAAATTGCGAGTTTCCTGTTTCTCCAATTCGCTCGCTTAATTGATTATCGGCAAGTCCGTGGCCAAGGGTTAGAGATTGAAGTCCAGGGAGAACCAAGAAATCGCTATCCTGATTTGACGATTTTGCGGGAAGAACATATCGAACAACTGGCCCGACGCAACACGGTTCGTTTGTCGATGAATCCGCCGCTATTGGTGGTTGAAGTGGTAAGTCCAGGAGAGGTTCAACGACAGCGAGATTATGTCGCTAAACGCTTTCAATATCAAAGTTGTGCTATCCCGGAATATTGGCTGATTGACCCAGAATCTGAAACTGTTTTGGTTTTGGGGTTACGAGAAGGGTCTTATCAAGAGATAGGAACATTTTCTGGGAATGCTCCCATTGAATCTTTGAGCATTCCTGACCTTTCCTTAACAGCAGCTCAAGTTTTTTTAGACTAAGCTCTTAGTTGTTTCTTAGGGCAGATTATTTGCATAAATCACGATAACAATGACCTTAGATGACAGTCGATTAACACCGTATCTCGAAGCCCGCTGGGAAAATTATTGGCTTTGCTATAAGGAGGGCAAGCGATATTTCAATCGAGGACATTATACCGCTGCTCTTGCTTGCTTTGACAGAGCGGTTCTGGCTCGCCCCAATGATTACTGGGCGCTCTATCATCGCGCCAATACATTNGTTGAATTGGGNGAATTTGAGCGGGCGATCGAGAGTTTTGATAANGCNCTNNATGAACGTCCTAAAGACTATTGGGCGTGGTACAATCGGGGAATAATTTTGTCGGAAGAGATGGGGGAGTTTGAGCGGGCGATCGCTAGTTTTGATAAAGCCCTGCGCTTGCGCCCCCATGATTACTGGGCTTGGTTTCGGCGTGGAGATGCGTTGCGCTATTTAC
>P_2C_Liq_1_UnCtyDRAFT_1000731_pt1 | contig 13623 bp, 13 predicted proteins | sample Pon2CUnioCityCA_2_FD_10234 | JGI IMG/M metagenome (IMG submission 10234)
ATAATATCTTGTGGAGAAACGCCCTCTTTTTTAGCTCTCATTGGTATGGCAACTCCATGTTCATCTGAACCACAAATGTAGGCTACATCTTTACCAGTTAAACGTAAATAACGTGCATAAATGTCTGCTGGTACGTAAACACCTGCTAAATGCCCAATGTGTATTGGGCCATTTGTATAAGGTAAAGCTGCTGTAATTGTATATCTTTTTGGAGCACTCATGTGATCTGTGTATTAATTTTGCTGTGCAAAAGTACGAAAAACAAAATTTTAAAATCGATTGAAAATTGATACATTTACATTCATACAATATTTTGACTTATAGCACCAAGAAATAAAACAAATTTTGAAGAAATTTATAGTATTAACAGCTTTTTTATCGATTTTTTTCTCCTCTGTAAAAGCACAAGAAACATTACAAAGACCAGCTTATTTAACACTTGGAGATTCTATAGCTATTGTTGCACCAGCAGGCATTTTAAAAAACAGACAAGCAACCATAGAAAAAGCGAAAAAATTGGCAGAAAGTTGGGGTTTACATGTGGTTTTAGGAAAACATATTTATGTGCAAAACCATCATTTTGCAGGTACAGATTTACAACGTTGTCAAGATTTTCAAGAGGCTTTAGACAACCCAAATATTAAAGCAATTTGGGCAGCAAGAGGGGGTTATGGTTCTGTTAGAATATTAGATAAATTAGATTACACACAGTTTTTAAAAAGCCCAAAATGGATTATTGGTTATTCTGACATTACAGCGTTTCATAATCACATACATAACTTAGGTGTAGAAACTTTACATGCAATGATGGCAACTAGTTTACAAGAAAAACCAGAAGAAATTATAAAAACCGTTGCTAGTTTTAAAAAAGCACTTTTTGGAGAAGAAATTACATACTCAGTAAAAGCCTCAAAATACAATAGAGGTGGAGTTGATGTTAAAATTAACGGACAATTGATAGGTGGTAATTTGGCAATTTTAACTTCTATGTTGGGCTCTAAAAGTCAGTTAAACACAGCTGATAAAATTTTGTTTATAGAAGAAATTAGTGAGTACAAATATGCTATTGATAGAATGTTGCAAAGCTTAAAACGTGCTAATTATTTTACCAATGTAAAAGCGGTAATTGTAGGCGATATGAGTTTGATTAAAAAGAATACTACAAAATGGGGGAGTTCTATAGAGCAATTAATTTTAGAGGTAATTCCAGCAGATGTTCCTGTATTTTTTAATTTTCCTGCAGGACATGAAGCCGATAATAGAGCTATAATTTTTGGGAGAGATGTTCAGTTATTAGTAAGTAATAAAGAATATTCAGTTACTTTTATAAAATAAAAAAAAACAGATCCCACAAGTTTTTAAAACTTGTGGGGTCTAGTTTTCTTACAATACTTTTAATCTTGTAAAAAGTAAATAATAAACTGTAAATTAACACTTTGGAAGTTTAATAACATTTTATATTTAAAACTAACTAAATATTATAATTGAAAACCGAATACTAAATTATGGCGCAACATAATGATCTTGGTAAAAAAGGAGAACAACTAGCTATCGATTTTTTAATTAAAAACGATTATAAAATCTTAGAAAAAAACTATCGTTACTTAAAAGCTGAAGTAGATATTATTGCCATAAAAAAAGATGTTTTAGTAGCTGTAGAAGTAAAAACAAGATCTACCAATTTTTTTGAAGAACCACAAGATGCTGTAAAACCAAAAAAAATTAAATTAATGGTAAGTGCCATAGATTATTATGTTACTCAAAAAGAGTTAGATGTAGAGGTTCGTTTTGATATTATCGCAATTGTGCATCAGCAAAACCATACAAAAATTGAGCATTTAGAAGATGCTTTTTTGTATTTTTAAAACGCTAAAGTTTATCTATAAAAGCCTCTAATTCTTTTAGTTCTTCTGGATTTGCAATAATTTTTTTGTTTGCATCTAATACAAAATAAGTAGGTGTTGCATTAATATTATAGGTTCTTGCTATCTTGTTTTCCCATTTATTTAAACCCAAAACATGATGCCAATTGGGTAGGTTTACTTTCATATTTTTCCAACCAAAATCATTTGTTTCTAAAGAGAAAGCAACAACTTTAATATTGTTTTTATCTTGTAAAAATTTATGTAACACAGGTATTTCTTTCAAACAATGAGAACAACTTGTACTCCAAAAAACCAACACATAATTTTCGCCATCATTTAGTGTAGCTAATTCAAGTTTTTTTCCATTTTCTGTCCAAGAAAAGTTAGGTGCTACTCTGCCAATTTTTGTAGCTAAAAGTTTTAGTTTTTCTTCTTTAAACTTTTTATTTTGTAAGGTTTCTGGTAATTTATCGAAATAGTTTTTAAACAAATGATCTACCATTTTTATGTTGCTATTTTGCTCAAATTGGTCAATTAAAAACTCAATAATATCTTTCTTAAAAATGGGATCATTAATTTTAGTAAACACTTTTTCTACAGATTTTTTATAAATTTTTTGTTGTGTTTCTGCATCATCAGAATAATTAATGTAAAAAATATAATCGGTAATTCTATCAACCAAAAAAGAGGAGTTTTTAAGAGCTGTGTTAGAAAAATCCATATTATCAAAGAAAGTACTAGTTATATTAGACATGTAGTCTTGCACAGTGGTTTTAATTTCTGGTGGATTTGCTCTTAAAGTAGCCTTTATAAAAGGTTTTACATACATATTTCTAGTACTATCTAAATATTTACTTTGTATTGTATTTATGGTAGCTAAGCTTTTTTTGTAGGCTGTTTTAAGATCGAAGTTAGGGTTTCTAATGGCTGTAATTTGTAAAGAATCTAACTTTTGTTGTTCATTAGAGATTTGTGTAAGGTAGTTTTTATACACAATATTTTCATCAGATTCTGAAAACAAAACAGTTTGTTCTGGGTAATCTGGATGAAACGTAAAACGGATATTTTCTTTATTAAAAATAAAATCTACAAAGCCTGCTTCTTTTGTTCTGTAATTTATTCTATAAGAACCTACTTTGGTACTCGCTGGTAAATTAAATTGAAAAGAACCAATTTCTTGCTTGTGGCCTTCTATTAAAATGGTATCTTTTTGTATGGTTGTATTTTGAATAAAATGTTGTCTTGTGCCTTCTATTCTATATAACATAACCCAATCTGTATCTACCGTGTTTGTCATAGTTGCGTTCACCAAATATTGTGCATTTGCAAATGAGGATATTAAAAATATAAAAGCGAGTAATTTTTTAAATTGTAGCATTGTAATTGTGTTTTAAAAAAAAGATAGTCAATAAGTATATCAAAAATACTATTTCTAAAGCAAAATAGGTATCTTGTATTTTAAAAAACAATGTCTTTATCAAACAAAGTAATTTGGGTTACAGGAGCCTCTTCTGGTATTGGAAAAGCACTAGCCATAGCACTTTCAACTAAAAATGTAAAATTAGTACTATCATCTAGAAATATAGAGTCTTTAGAAAGTGTAAAAAATCTTTGCAAAGAGCCTAAAAATGTACACATTATTCCTTTAGATTTAGAAGATTTTAATTCTTTAAAAGAAAAAGCAAATCTTGCTATAAATGCTTTTGGACATGTAGATATTTTAGTGAATAATGGAGGTGTTAGTCAGCGTTCTTTAGCACACGAAACACAAATTGCAGTAGACAAACGTATTATGGATATAAATTATATTGGTACAGTTGCACTAACAAAAGCTATTTTACCACATTTTATTGCTAATAAAAAGGGGCATTTTGTGGTAACTACTAGTATTGTTGGTAAAATTGGTACTCCATTAAGATCTAGTTATGCCGCTAGTAAACATGCTTTACATGGTTTTTTTGATAGTTTACGAGCAGAAAACCATAAAAATAATATTGTTGTTAGCTTAATTTGCCCTGGTTTTATTAATACCAATGTTTCTAAAAATGCACTTACAGGAAATGGAACTGCATTAGGAAAAATGGATGTTGCAACAGGAAAAGGTATGTCTGCAGAACGTTGTGCAACGTTAATAATAAAAGCAATAGAAAAACAAAAAGCTGAGGTATATATTGCTGGTGCAAAAGAAAAAATGGGTGTGTATGTAAAAAGGTTTTTTCCTAAACTGTTTGCTGTTTTAATAAGAAAACTGAGTGTAACTTAGTCTGCAAAGTAGTTTAATGCCTCAAAATAATTTACAATAGCTTCTTTCATTAAAACGGTTTGTTCTCCTGGTTTTAAATTGGGTAATTCTGTTAAAACTTTATAGTGAGGCCAGCCATCATCATCAAAAAAATCGAACTCATAATACCCATAAGGTTCTAATAATTTGCAAATAGCAATGTGCATTAGATTTACTTTTTCGTCTTTTTTAAACTTTCTGTTTCCTTGCCCTAATTCTTGAACACCAATTAGGTAAATAATTCCGTCTATATTTAACTCATCACCATCTGCAAACTGATTTGTTAGTTTTTCTACTAACAAAGTCCACATTTCTTTAAGGTTACTAATTTTTGGCATAGCATTTGGATTTAAAGGTGTAAAGATACAATGCCTATTTTTAAATTTTAAAAAAAAGATGTAGGTTTACCAAAACTATTTTAATGAATATTTTTGATATTATAATTGCTGCGCTTTTAATTTTTGGCTTTGTAAGAGGCATTATGAAAGGGCTTTTTGTAGAGGTAGCTTCTTTAGTGGCTTTAATTGGTGGTGTGTATGGAGCCATACATTTTTCATATTTTTTAGGTGATTTTTTAAAAGAATACGTCTCTTGGTCAGAAGAATATATTTCTTTAGCAGCCTTTGCAGGCACATTTATAATTATTATAATTATTATTGCCTTGTTAGGTAAAGTGTTAACAAAATTAGCAGATTTTGCAGCTTTAGGAATTTTAAATAAAATATTGGGTGGCGTTTTTGGCGTACTAAAAATAGGCTTAATTTTAAGTGTAATCTTTATTTTTTTTGGTAAAATGAATAACACCATTCCTTTTGTAGACAAGGAAACCTTAGAGAGTTCTATTTTGTTTGAACCTGTAAAGAAAATTGCTCCTACCATATTTCCTTCAATCATTAAAGATGATGATAAAGAAGGTGTAAATCCCCTACATATAGAGATATAGTTTTTGCAATTTTTTTGTGAATTACTATAAAAATTATTGAGCGAAATCTTTACTTTATTTTTTAAAAAACTAAATGAGGTTATTTTAAAAGTTTAAAATTTCTGTTAATTTAAGAATAGTCGTAAAAACCTATTTATTTTAGATTTCTGTATTCTAATTTAAATAACATCTATAATTACTTTTTAGAAAACCTCTTTTGATAATTGCAAAATATATCACCAGAAAAACAGACAAAAAGTTCTTTTTATAGCACTTCTTTTTTAGTCCAAGTCTAAGGTAAAAATACTGTCTAGATGTGCGGCACTGTCCATAGAAACTTTTAAGTCTTTTATAATACCATTATTTAAACCATAAACCCAACCATGTATTTCTAAGCCTTCCTCTTTTTTCCAAGCATGTTGTATAATAGAGGTTTTTGCCAAATCATAAACTTGTGCAATTACATTTAGCTCTACCAATCTATCAAATCTTTTTTGGTCGTCTTTAATTTTTTTAAGTTCTGTAAAATTGTCTTTGTATACTTCTTTAATATTGCGTATCCATTTATTAATTAAACCTAAAGATTTATTTTGCATTGCAGCTTGTACACCTCCACAACCATAATGACCACAAACAATTACGTGTTTTACTTTTAAGTGATTTACAGCATAATCTAGAACGCTTAACATGTTCATGTCTGTGTGTACAACCATGTTTGCAATATTTCTATGTACAAATATTTCTCCTGGTAATGTGCCTGTAATTTGGTTTGCTGGCACTCTACTATCTGCACAACCAATCCATAAAACAGGTGGATTTTGACCTTTAGATAATTCTTCAAAATACTTTGGATTGTTATCTAATTTTTTTTCTACCCAATCTTTATTATTTTCTAATAATTGATGATAATAAGTCTTTTTCATGATTTTATATTTTTTAGTATTTATCTTCAACGTTTTGTTTTATCCATTCTACACAGTCATCAAATTCTTCAAAAATATGTTCTCTAAGAATAAGGTCTGGAATAATATCGATTCTTTCCATCATATATTTTGGTTGTTCTTGTAAGCCCACAAATAACACTTCTACCTCTTTATTTTTAAGGTCCATTAAGGTGTCTTCTAAGGCATATAAACCAGATTGATCTAAATAGTGCATGTTAACTAATCTCATTATTACTTTTGATGCAGTAGAGGGTATTTGCCCAGCTAATTGCTGAAAATCACTTGTAGAACCAAAGAACAGAGGTCCTTTTACGTGCTTTATAAAAACTTCTTCTCTTAATTCTTTAGGAAATCCTTTTTCATCGGGCCACGATTTTTTATCTAAATTCTTTACTAAACTTCTTTTGCCTGTAATGTCTCCAATTTTTTTCATAAACATTAAAGAGGCAATTACCAAACCAATACCCACAGCATAAATTAAATCCCAAAAAGTAGATAAAAACAACACGACTAACATAATAATTACTTCTGAGCTTAATTTTATGGGACCTAACTTCATATCTTTAGGTAAATACGGTATTGCTCTTAACCCTTTATAATCCATTACATTAATACCTACGGTTATTAAAATACCAGCTAAAACTGCCGCAGGAATTTTAGAGGCTATAGGTCCTAACGCTAACATGATAACTAAAAGCACTAAACCAGCTAACATACCAGAAAGTTTGGTTTTACCACCTGCATTAATATTTACTACTGTTCTTATAGTTGCACCTGCACCAGGTATACCTCCAAAAATTGCTGCAATACTATTTCCAATACCTTGCCCAACCAGTTCTTTATTGGGTTTATGTTTGGTTTTGGTCATGTTATCTGCAACTACACTTGTTAAAAGGGAGTCTATAGCACCTAAAAGCGATAGTGTTAAGGCTGTAAAAATATAGGGTGAAATTGTGCTAAAACTAAACTCTGTAATAATTTCTAATTTTGGCATTGGTATGCCTCCAGGAATTTCTTGTATGGTTCTGTAATCTAAACTAAAACCTACAGCAATACCAGACATTACTAATAGTGCAACTAGTGTGCTAGGTATTTTTGTTGTGATGCGTTTAAAACCATAAATAATAAAAATGGTGCCTAAAGCCAAAGCTAATTCTAACCAATTTATATTTTTAATGGCTCTTGGAAAAACTTTTATAGCACCAATAGTACCAGAAGCTTTTTTTGCGGCAAGTGTTTGAGATTCTTTTAAAATTTGTGCTTCAGTAATCTTTTTTCCTCTTTTTGTAGTTTCTTCAAAGTTTTCTAAAATTAAAATACCTTCGCCAGCTTCTTCTTTTAAAATATTTTCTAAAATAACTTCTTGTGCTTGGGGTTTAAATTCTTCTACAAAGTTCATATCTTCTTTTGGATAATAACCTACAGATGGCAATACTTGGGTTAATAAAATAATTAAACCAATGGCAGTCATAAATCCAGAAACTACTGGGTATGGTATGTAGCGAATATATTTACCAAAACCTAATAAGCCCAAGCCTATTTGAAACAAACCAGCTAACAAAAATACAGATAAAATTGCTGGTAAAGCTTTAGAAACGTCACCATCGTTGGCAGCAACAATACCTGCAATAATTACCATACTTACTGCTGTCATTGGCGCTGTTGGACCCGATATTTGTGTATTTGTACCACCAAAAAGTGCTGCAAAAAAACTAATAAAAATAGCCCCATACAAACCTGCTGTTGGCCCTAAACCAGAAGAAACACCGAAAGCCAATGCTAATGGAAGCGCAACAATACCTGCAGTTATACCACCAAAGGTATCTCCTTTAAGATTAGAAAAAAAAAATTTCATTTGATTTTGATTGATTGTTTCAAAGTAATAAATCTATTTTAAATAGCCTTTTTAATTCTTAAAAGTACAACTTTTATCAAACAAAATAAGCCTATCTAAAAAATTAATTCAACTTTGATTTTGAGCAAATTCAAGAATTATATGTAACTAATCTTAAATAACCAAGATTTCTTTAATTTAAGTGTCAACTGCATTCGTTTTTAATTAAAATATAATCCTTTGATAAACAGTTGTTAAATAGAGCTAATGTTGTAGTTAATTTTATAGGAACAATGTAATTTTTTTAAAAGTATTAGTTTTAAAAAGTATTTAGTAGTTTTATTTCTTCTGCTATAATCCAACCTTGTTTGCCATCTGCAATTTTAATTTTTTTCCAATTATCTATGGTATCTAAAACGGTAACTTTTGTACCTTCATGTAAGGTAAAAATTTCTTCTGAATTGAAAGTAGGTGCATTTCTAACTTCCGTTTTTGTAGCAAAAACAATAGCTTGTATATTTTTTTTAGATTGACTGTATTGCTTGTAAGTTATAAAAGTTGTAATTATTAACAAGAGAAAACCAATCATACTTGTAGTAAAATAAAGTCTTTTCTTTTTGGGGATTTCTGCAAANTAAAATAACAAAAACATTAGAGAGGATACAATGGCTAATAAAACANCNACAATTGCCCATTGATTATAAGTTAATTGTTGTAAGTAATTTGCATTTAATTTTTGTAANANGGTTTTAGGTATTGCTTCTATGTTGTCTAAAGCCAAACGTTTTGCAAATACTAAATTGTTTTTTACATCTTGGTTTTGCGGATTTAACTGTAAAGCTTTTTCGTAGTAAAAAATGCTAGGGCCTACTTTATTTAACTTGTAATATGCATTTCCTAAATTATAGTATAATTCAGCTGAAATTGCGTTTTGATTTATAATTTCTTCGTAAACTTTTATGGCTTTTTCATACTCTCCATTTCTATAGTTTTCGTTAGCAGATACAAACAAACTATCTAAACTTTGAGCCGATGTAAAGTGGGCAATTATCAACAATAAAAATACAAGCTTTCTCATTTTATAATTGTTTATCTAATTGTACAATAACTTCTTTTGCTCTTTCAAACTCTTCTATCATTTGAGTGGCTGTAAATGGTGTATAACGTGCAAAATCTGAACTTTTAAGCACTTCTATAAATTGTTTAATAGTTTCTTGATCTACATTTTTATCTTCTAACAAACTCGTTATTTTTTCTTTACTAATATCTGCAGTTTCTATACCTAATTTAGCTTTTAAGTAATTGTGTAAAGCACGTTCTAAAGCTTCGTAAAAAGCTTCTTTTTTGCCCAATTGTTTTTGGGCTTCAGATAAATATTTTTTAGCTAATTTATTTGCTCTTCTTAATTTGTTGCCTACTAGATCATTATTTCTTTCTTGCTGTTTTTTACCAATAAAAACGGTAATAGGTATTGCAAATAAGGGCACTAAAAATAAGATGTAAAACAAAGTAGATTTAAAGAAACCTGATTTTTCTTGAGTTATAAAACTTGTTTTTGTGGCTATGTATCTAAAATTTTCTCCCGTAGCAACTACATTTTTTTTGGTAACAGTTGTTGTATCTGAAGTTACCAGTTCTTTACCTTCTTGTACATCAACATAAAAATCTTCTGTATTAATTGTTTTGTACTTTTTTTCTTTAGGATTAAAGTAAGAAAACGATACACTTGGTATTTTGTATTTTCCCTTATACTGTGGCACTACAGTGTATGTATCTGTTACAGAGCCCGAAATTCCCTTAGCGTTTGTTCTTACTTTTTCTTTTCTTTCTGGTTGATACATTTCTAATTCTGCAGGAGTGGTTATAGTAGGTAATTCAAATAAATTTAAATTCCCCTTACCAGAAATGGCTACTTTTATTTGAGATGTTTCATTGGCTTTTAAAACATCTTTACTAAGCGCAACATCAAATTTAAAATCGCCAACAGCACCCGTAAAATTATTAGGTTTGCCTTCTATAGGAAGACTTTTTGGAATGATTGTTTTTTTGGCTGATGCAAACTCTCTTCTTACATTTTTTGTAATGATGTTACCAAAAAAATCTGCTCTTCCAGAAGGTACACCAATTATAATATCCATTTTCATAGGATCTATGGTTAATTTACCGGTTTTTGTGGGAATTAATAAGGCTTTTTGTAAGACAATATATCTATAATCTTCGCCATTATATTTGCCCATTTTTACTGGGTAACCATTTATTTTTATGTTCTGATTCCAAAAACCATTGTATTGTGGTGCTTCTTTTACATTGGTATCGTATACGCTTACATTTTCGCTTACATACAATCTGTATTCTACATAAATACCTTCGCCCACAAAGGGTTTAGATTTAGAAATTTCTGCAACTAAATGAATGTTTTGTTGGGCAATATAATTAGGATCATTGGGGTCTTTTGGAATTTCTACAGCATCTAAAACAATAATTTTTACAGGGTTTGATTTTATTGTTTTGCCTTCTATTTTAATGCTAGCACTTCCAATAGAAAGTTCTCCTTTTTTTTTGGGTTGAATAATATATGTATAAGACTGTAAAAAAGTAACTTTTCTACCACTTGGTGTTTGAGATATCGATTGGCTAACAGACTGACTTGGTCCACCAACTACTTTAAAATTGTTGAAATTGGGAGGTGTAAAGTTGTCTGCACCTTGTTTGTTTATAGAAAATATGACCCGTAAACGTTGGTTTACGCCTAATTTATTTTTACTAACTTTTGTTTTTAGGGTAGCTTCTTGCGCTGCTAAAGAAAAACTTAGCAAGCCAATAAATACGATTATGTAAAACTTCAATTTCATTTTCTTTTTTACCAATCTTTTTCTTGTTTTACTTTTTTGCCTTTTGCTTTTTTAGCATTCATTTTCTTTTGGGTTTTTTTCTCCTCGTTATTTAAGTTTTCTAGCAATTGTTTTATTTGCTGAGGCGTCATTTTACCTTGTTGTGGTTTTGGTTTTTCTGGATTTTTTTTATTGTCTTTTTTAGGGTCTTTGTTTTTGTCTTTATCCTTATCTCCTTTACCGTCTTTATCTTGATCTTTGTCTTTGTTTTTATCTTTGTCTTTGTTGTCTTTATTTTTATCGTCTTTGTCTTTCTTATCTTTGTCCTTATTGTCTTTGTTCTTATCTTTATTTTTATCGTCTTTATTTTGTTGCTTTTCTTTCTCTAAAAGCTTTTTAGCTACTGCTAAATTGTAACGGGTTTCATCATCAGAAGGATTATTTCTTAAAGCATTTTTAAAAGCATCTACTGCACCTTGATAGTTTTTAGACTCCATCATTGCATTACCAAGATTATGGTAGGCTTGTGCTTTTGTAATTTTATCTGTAGCTGTTTTTGCAGTAAGTTCGTATTGTGGTATTGCCTCTTTAAAATTTTTATTTTGATATAAAGCATTCCCTAAATTATAGGTGGCTTTATCGTAATTAGAGTTGCTACCTAATGCTTTTTGGTACGCTACAGAAGCATCTGTAAATTGTTGTTTNTTATACAAATCATTTCCTTTACGTAACAATTGTCTTGCNTTTCTTTGTTTTGTAATGGTATCTTGTTGAGCTAAAATATTTTTGGTTGAAAATAGCATCAAAAAAATAATAAGTGCGTACTGTATTTTTTTCATGGGTCTATTTTTTATTGTTTTCTTCGTTAAATAAATCTACTTTTTTAAGCCATTTTGTTTTCTTATCAAATAAGAATATATCTATTACTAAAAATAGTAAACCTAGTGCCAAAAACCATTGAAACTGATCTTTGTAGTCTGAAAACTGCTTGGTTTCAAACTCATTTTTTTCTGCATTCGCAATAATATTTGCAATTTTATCTACAGGATTGTCTGTAACATTTCCATCTATATAACTACCATCAGAGGCATCTGCAATACCTTGTAAAACTTTGGGTACTCTTTTGCTAATTACAGTTTCTCCTTTATTATCTTTTTTATAACCAATCATAGAACCGTTTAAACGCATTGGTATTGGACCACCTTTTTCTGTACCTACACCAATTGTGTAAATTTTTACACCTTCGTTTGCTAAATTCTGTGCTACTTGTTTGGTTTCTTCTTGGTGGTCTTCACCATCAGAAATTATAATTAAAAATCGATTGGTTTGCTCGTCGTTATTGTAATAGGTTTTTGCTAGTTCTAAGGCTTCGTTTATTGCTGTACCTTGGCTAGAAACCATATCTGGATTTGCATTTTGTAAAAACATATTGGCAGCTCCATGATCTGTTGTTATTGGTAATAATGGATAAGAATTACCTGCATATACAATAATACCTACTCTATCTGAACCTAATTTATCTATAATTTTAGAGATAATTTGTTTCGATTTTTCTAATCTGTTTGGGGCAATATCTTCTGCCAACATACTTTTAGAAACATCTAAGGCAAAAACAACATCTACGCCTTCTCTTTTTACTGTTTTTAACTTGGTTCCCATTTTGGGATTGGTTAAACCTATTACTAAAAAGGCAATACCTACTACTAAAAAAATTAGTTTTAAAGTGTTTTTAAATGTTGATGAATTTGGTGCTAGTTTTTTTAATAATGCTGCATCAGAAAACGTACGCTGCATTCTTTTTTTCCACCAAAAAACCAACAAGAAAATCACAATCATTGCAGGGATAATTGCTAGCAAGTAAAAATATATTGGTTCTTCTATTCTGTACATATTTAGAATGTGTAACTGTGTAATTGTTTAATTGTTTAATTGTGCTTTTCGTAAAGCATTCAACATATTAGATATTTTGTAATTTTTTTTTCTTAATTCTAAATAATTTTCTTCGGATATAAATTCTAATTCCTCTGATAGAATTATATGATTTAAAACTTCCATTGTTGTGCTATATGCAATTGTTGTAAAATGTGCTTTATCTTTATTTGTATTTCTAGATTTACCTTCTGCAAGGTTAGCTGCAATTGAATTTGTAGCTCTCCTCATTTGGCTAACTAACCCAAATTTTTCATCATTTGGAACAGTAGAAGTTATTTTATAAACTTCTTTTGAAAGCTGAATTGCATCTTGCCAAACTTTAAGCTTTTCAAATGAAAATATGTACATTTTTTTACATTTACTCGATTCAACAATTACACAATTACACTTTTTATATAAATGATTTAAAAATTGTATTTCTTAAAATAAATTCTAATCCTAATAAAATTAGCGCAATAAATATAAAAATTCTATATTTTTCTTGATAATTGTAATATTTGAATTCTTCTATTTTTGTTTTTTCTAGTTTGTCAATTTCATCATAAATTTCTTTTAGAGATTCGTTGTCTGTGGCTCTAAAATATTTTCCTTCAGTTTCTGTAGCAATTTCTTTTAGCAAAGCTTCATCAATTTCGACTTGTTGTTTTCTAAAGTTTAATTTGCCAGTTCTTGGATCTCTACTCCAAGGAAAATCTGCCATTCCGTTAGTACCAATACCAATGGTGTATACTTTAATACCCAACTCTTTTGCTAATTCTGTAGCAGTTCTTGGGTCTATATTACCAGAATTATTTACACCATCTGTTAACAAGATAATTACTTTACTTTTTGCTTTGCTTTCTTTTAATCTGTTTACACCAGAACCTAGGCCCATACCAATGGCTGTACCACCTTCTAACTGACCCCACTTTAGTTCAGAAATGGTTCTTTTTACAATACCTTTATCGCTGGTAATAGGTGTTTGTGTAAAACTTTCTCCAGCATATACTACAATACCAATTCTATCATTGGGCC
>P_2C_Liq_1_UnCtyDRAFT_1000732_pt1 | contig 13609 bp, 11 predicted proteins | sample Pon2CUnioCityCA_2_FD_10234 | JGI IMG/M metagenome (IMG submission 10234)
ANNNNCTCGAACCAGTGACCTTCGGGTTATGAGCCCGACGAGCTACCTACTGCTCTATCCCGCGATTTGGACTGCAAATATACAACACAACCTAAGTATTTTCCAAACTTTATTTCATTTATTTTTTATCCTCTTAAATTATAGTCGCTTAACAAAACACATTATATTTGTTTTATGATTCATAAAGCTGGTTTTGTAAATATTATTGGAAATCCTAACGTAGGAAAATCTACATTAATGAATGCTTTGGTGGGTGAAAAGCTATCAATTATAACCCCAAAAGCACAAACAACAAGACATCGAATTTTAGGAATTGTTAATCACGATGAATATCAAATTGTATTTTCTGACACTCCTGGAATCATAAAACCTGCTTATGAATTGCAAGCTTCTATGATGGATTTTGTAAAATCTGCTTTAGACGATGCAGATGTTCTAATTTATATGGTAGAAGTTGGTGAAACTGCCTTAAAAAACGAAGCTTTTTTTAATAAAATCATCAACAGTAAGATTCCCGTGATTTTATTATTGAATAAAATTGACAAATCTAACAAAGAAGAAGTTGACAAAAAGATTGCGTATTGGAGAGAAAAAGTACCCAACTCTTTTGTTTATGTAATTTCTGCTTTAGAGAAATTTAACGTTGAAAGCGTTTTTATAAAAATTATTGAATTACTCCCTGAAGGCCCGCCTTTTTACCCTAAAGACCAATTAACAGACAAATCTGAACGCTTTTTTGTAAATGAAAAGATTCGTGAAAAAATCTTAACGCATTACAAAAAAGAAATTCCGTATTCTGTTGAAGTTGAAACTGAAAGTTTTATTGAAGAAGAAAACATTGTTAGAATTCGTTCGATAATAATGGTAGAAAGAGATACTCAAAAAGGAATTATTATTGGCCACAAAGGTTCTGCTATAAAACGAGTTGGAGCAGAAGCAAGAAAAGATTTGGAACGTTTTTTTCAGAAAAAAGTATTTATTGAATTGTATGTTAAAGTCAATAAAAATTGGAGAAACGATAAAAATCAATTAAAACGATTTGGATACAATCAGAATTAATTTTCGATAATATCAATTAAGAAATCGTGTAATTCTTTCATCTGACTTTTCCCTGTTTCTTTTCCGATACTTCCCAAAAAATACAACAACACCCAAATTAAAGGCAAAGCAATTAACATGGCAACAGGGAAAAATAAACTTTCATCCAATCGATGTCTCACATAAGCCATTACACCAAATCCTAAAAACATGGTAGCAACAATAAAATGTACAAACATAAAAAGTGTCCACACTTGAGGTTTTGGTCCAAATAGTCCTTTTATTGTGGATGATTTTTCATCAATTTTTTCAATTTCAAAATGCAATTGCGGTGACCAAAAATGACTCTTCTTTTCTGGTACATCTATAAAAAAATGATCTTCTGAGACTTTAGTTTTAAACTTACAAGCTTCACTCGCTAAATAATCTTCAATTCTTTTTTGTAAATCTTTAGAATTTTCTTGTAAATCAATTGAAAATCTTGGTCTTAAAAATATTTCGCTATTTCTCTTTTCTTGAATACTCATCTTATTTAGTTGACACTTTAAATGTATGAAAATTACCTTTTGTTAACAAATGTCTCATTTTTAGCAAAACAACAAACATTCTCTTAACAAGAAATCAAAAACTCTAATAGTAACTTATAATTCAATTAACATATAAATAAATATTAGGTTTCATTTTTGACAATTATTAATCAAATATAAATTATGAAATTTAAAAAATTATCAAGCTACATAGTATTAGCTATTACTATTGTATTTTTCTCTTGTGGAGAAGATGGTATTGACGGCATTAACGGAACAAATGGTACTGATGGCACAAATGGTTTAAACGGTTTAAATGGTGCTAACGGAAAAGATGTTACCTACTTTTCTACAATTGCTAAAGTTAGTTTAGGTGATGGTGTGCCAGAAATATCAGCTTATGACCCAGCAACAAAAACTATTTTTACTACTAATGCTGAAGCTAAAGAAGTAGATATTATTGATATCACAGACTTAAGTAATCCGCAAATAAAAACAGCGATTGATGTAACTACTTTTGGAGGCAATGTAAATAGTGTCGCTACTAAAAACGGCTATTTAGCAATAGCTGTAGAAGCAACTATTAAAACTAATGATGGTAAGATTGTAATCTTTAAAACCAATGATTTAACCACACCATTTGCCCAAATAACTGCAGGAGCATTACCTGATATGGTTACTTTTACTCCTAATGGAAAGTACATTATAGCTGCCAACGAAGGAGAGCCAAATGACGATTACAATATAGATCCAAAAGGTTCTATTACTTTAATTGAGGTAGAAACACAAACTGCAACTCAAATTTTCTTCGATAGTTTCAATAATCAAGAAGCAGTATTAGAATCAAAAGGGTTTAGAGTTTTTGGTCCTGGAGCAGATTTGAGTACAGATGTTGAGCCAGAATACATCACTGTTTCTTCAGATTCTAAAACAGCATTCATAGCATTACAAGAAAATAACGGAATAGCAAAATTAGATATCGCTACAAAAACAATTACAGATATTTTACCACTAGGCACTAAAGATTATGCTGAAATTCCTTTTGATTTAAGTGATAAAGATGATAATATAGGCAACTTAAATTACTGGCCAGTATTAAGCTTCTATCAACCAGATGCTATTGATTATTTTGAGATTAACGGAACTGGATACATTATAACAGCAAACGAGGGTGATGCTAGAGATTACGATGGTTATTCTGAAGAAGATAGAGTTGATGATTTAACGTTAGATCCAACAGCTTATCCTAATGCAACTGAATTAAAAAAAGAAGAAAATCTAGGAAGGTTAAAAGTTACAACTGCAAATGGTGATACTGATGGTGATGGTGACATTGACCAAATTTATGGTTATGGTGCACGTTCTTTTTCTATTTGGAGCACTGATGGTATACAACTTTTTGATTCTGGTAACGAGTTTACATTAAAAGGTCTTTTCGATTTTGGAAACTACCAAGAAAACAGATCTGATGATAAAGGATCAGAACCAGAAGCCGTAACTACTTTTGTAGAAGGAGAAAATACATTTGCTGTTATTGGACTAGAAAGATCTGGAGATGTCTTGGTTTATAATATTTCAGATATTTACAACCCTATTTTAATCCAAAGGTTAAGAAATACTTCCCCTGAAGGATTAACCATTGTCAATGAAGATGATAGTCCAAACGGAAAAACATTATTAATTGTTTCTAATGAAGCTCCTGAAACTGCAACTTTAAATATTTATTCTAAATAAAAAATTCATTTTATTCCTAGAGTAAGCCAGCATTTTTTGCTGGCTTTTACTGTATAAAGACTATTTTTAAAATAGCACTTCTTAAAAGGGTAAATTGTATCTTTGCAAAAAATTTCAATTCAAATGAATAGCATTATTGCCATTGTAGGAAGACCTAATGTTGGAAAATCGACACTTTTCAACAGATTGGTTCAGCGTAGAGAAGCAATTGTAGATTCTGTAAGCGGAGTTACAAGAGATAGACATTATGGTAAATCAGACTGGAATGGAAAAGAATTTTCTGTTATAGATACTGGTGGTTATGCTGTAGGTTCTGATGATATTTTTGAAGAAGAAATTAGAAAACAAGTAAAACTTGCTATCGATGAAGCAGACATTATTGTTTTTGTAGTTGATGTAGAGGAAGGCATTACACCTATGGATGCTGAAGTTGCCAAAATGCTAAGAAAAGTTAAAAAACCTATTTTCTTAACCGTAAATAAAGTTGATAATGCAATGCGAGATGCTGATGCTGTAGAATTTTACAATTTAGGTCTAGGAGATTATCATACAATATCATCTATTAACGGAAGTGGAACTGGAGATTTGCTAGATGCAATTTCAGAAAAAATGCCAGAGCCTGAAGAAGTAGATTTAGAGAAAGAAGAATTGCCAAGATTTGCAGTTGTTGGTAGACCAAATGCAGGAAAATCATCATTTATAAATGCATTAATTGGTGAAGACAGAAATATTGTAACCAACATTGCAGGAACCACAAGAGATTCTATTGATACAAAATATAACAGATTTGGTTTCGACTTTAATTTGGTAGATACAGCAGGAATCAGAAAAAAATCGAGAGTTAAAGAAGATTTAGAATTCTATTCAGTAATGCGTGCTGTACGTTCTATTGAGTATTCAGATGTTATTATTTTAGTAGTTGATGCTACTCGCGGTTTTGAAGGGCAAGATCAAAATATATTTTGGTTGGCTGAAAAAAACAGAAAAGGAGTTGTGATCTTAATTAACAAATGGGATTTAGTAGAAAAAGAGACCAATACAATGCGAGATTTTGAAGTCAAAGTTCGTAAACAAATTGAACCGTTTACAGATGTTCCAATTGTCTTTATTTCTGCATTAACCAAACAGCGTTTATTCAAAGCCATAGAAACTGCTGTAGAAGTTTTTGAAAATAGAAAGAATAGAATTCCTACAAGTAAGTTTAATGACACAATGCTAGAGGTTGTAAAAAGTTACCCACCTCCTGCTACCAAAGGGAAATTTGTAAAAATTAAGTATTGTATGCAGTTGCCTACTCCTACTCCACAATTTGCTTTTTTCTGTAATTTACCCCAATATGTAAGAGATCCTTACAAACGTTTTGTAGAAAATAAATTAAGAGAAATTTACAACTTTACTGGTATTCCAATTACTATCTATTTTAGACAGAAATAATTACCAACTATTTTTTTGTAACTTTATTCTATTAAATACGTCTAAAATAGTAACCTATTTTAAATTTTTTTGAACAATGAAAATAATAGAATCTCATAAAATTGAAGGAGTTGAACTTCCGCTTCAATTAAACATTTCCTTTAAAAAGGTCTTTGTATTGTTCAAAAAATATGCACACCAAGAATACCAAGAACACCCCTATCATGATGCTGCAAAGAAAATGGTTGATTTATTTAATAATCACCCAGAGTTAAATGATGGATTTTCAGATTATACATTATTAGAAAAATATAAGGATCAAATTAATTTATTGCTAGATCCATTATTTCCAGAACCTTTGCGTTTAAACGAAATTAAAGCAGTTAGTGTTCCTTTTTCTTTTACCTCTTTTAAATTTTCTGATAGGTTTAAAAACATACTAAATAATGCTGGTGAAAACTACGAGTTTAATGTTCGTAATTTTGAAGATGATAGCATGTACATCATGGCTTGTACATTTATTTTAGGATTTGTTTACGGTTATAAAGTAGATATTAAAAGACCTTTTTATTTTGATATTCCTGATCAAACTACAGGAACAATGAAATATTACAGAGCAGCTTTTAATGGCGATTTTTCTGAAATTACAGCAACAGAAAAAGCACCTAAACTAACACAAGAAGATTTTAAAGAACTTCTAAATAATTTTGATAATATCGATTTATGGAAAGAAAAATTTCCACCAAATAGTTATATTTTTAAAGGTTTTGGTTTGGTAAATTTATTCGATGTTACCTCAGAAGAAATGCTATCTTCAATTAAAGCCAATCTTTTAGCTGGTGGAGACGATTTAATTTATCTACTTCAAAACAACTTAAGAGATTTTTACGCTATTAAAGACTTAAAATTAGGGTATTCTATTTTTGATAATCTAAATGATAAGATTTGTGAAGCAGCCTTAAAAAAGTCGAACAGTATCATTTTAAATAAAGATTCAGAAATTGCCTGTAATGATGGGTATTTTTGTAATAGTATAATGCAAAAGGTATTTAAAAATCATGAAACATTTGTCATTTCTGATATTGAAGAATATGGTCTACATACAAACAAAAATCCTTTTTATCAAAGTATGCATGATTCTGGAATTAAAAGTATCATCTTAATTCCTATCAAGGCAACTGATAATAATGACCTAGCTTTGTTAGAAATTGCCTCACCAAGAGCTTACGAATTAAACTCTGTAAACATCAATAAACTTAAAGACATTATCCCTGTGTTTGAAGCTGCTGTAAAAAGGGTTTCAGAAGAACGTCAGAATGTTTTAGAAGCTACCATTCAAGAAAATTACACCTCTATTCATAATTCTGTAAAGTGGCGTTTTTATGAATCGGCAGAAAAATATCATTTTGAGAGTCAAACAAATGACAATGCAAAATTAGATGAAATTGTTTTTAAAGATGTATATCCTCTTTACGGTCAAAGTGATATTAAAGGTTCTTCTATTGCTAGAAATAAGGCCATAAAAGAAGATTTAATCACTCAATTAACCTTAGCAATTTCTGTACTTGAAGATGCATGTAAAACAGAGCAACTACCAATTTACAACGAATTAATGTTTCGTGTTTCTTCTTATTTAAATGATGTAAAAAGCGGATTAAATGCAGGAGATGAAGTCAGTATTTTAGATTTTCTAAATAAAGATATTTACCCTGTTTTTAATCATATTAGAGAAATTAGTGATGATCATTCAGAGAAAGTAACCATATACATGAGTCGTTTAGACAAAAACTTAAATGTGGTTTATGAGCGAAGAAAAGAATATGAAGATAGTGTTACCCTTTTAAACGATAAATTAGCCAAGTTTATTGATAACAGACAAAAAGATGCTCAAGAAATGTTTCCTCACTATTTTGAGCGATATAAAACAGATGGTGTAGAGTACAACATGTATATTGGACAGTCTATCACCAAGAATAAATCTTTTGACAAACTGTATTTATACAACTTACGTTTGTGGCAGTTACAAGTAACCTATGAAATGGAAAATGTAGCGTATTACGAACGTAGGAATATGAAAAACCAATTGCGAGTTGCATCGCTTATTTTAGTGCATAGTAATGCCATGGCTATCAAATTTAGAATGGATGAAAAACAATTTGATGTAGATGGAGCTTATAATATTCGTTATGAGATTATTAAAAAAAGAATAGACAAGGCTTACATAAAAGGCACAGAAGAAAGACTTACAACTCCTGGTAAAATTGCCATTGTATATTCTCAAGAAAAAGATGCTGATGAGTATACGAAATACATCAATTATTTACAATCTAAAAACCAGTTAGGAAAACTAGAATATTTAGAATTAGAGGACTTACAAGGTGTTTCTGGATTAAAAGCATTACGTGTAGAAGTTATTTATCAAGAAGATTTTAAAGAAAAAAACACCATTTCTTTTGATGATTTAATCAAAGAAATCGAAGCTTAAAAGCAATTTTAAGCCATTCCTTGAGTAGCAAATGCAATTGCAAAACCGATAACACTAACAATTATACCAATCATAAAAACCATGTAGGTTGATCTTAGTAGATTGTATTTTCTATTTAACACAAGACCCAAAAAATATAAGTCTTTTGTTAGAGAACCATATAGGTAATCTTTATCTTTCATCATTTCTCCCATAGCCCATTCAAAGTCTTTCAAACTCATTTGATGAAAGTTACCAAAAAATAAAAGGTTTACTTTTTTATTAGCAACATCTTCTTTGGTAAACTCACCTTTTGTAACATTTGGCCTTGTGGCTAAAATTGATAAAACCATAGAAGCAACAGTAAATCCCATAAAAATTAATGTAGGATATATCAAATATTTGTTAGAAGGATTATCTAATTTCGGTAATAAGTTAGATAAGGCTACAGAAATAATAATAGCATTTACAGATAATAAAATATTTGCTTTAGTATCTGCAATATCACTTAATGTAATATGATTTCTCAACGCAACTCTAAACATCGTTTCTATACCACGTTCTGGAGCTTCTATCTTTTCTTTTTTTAGTTCTAATGCTTCTTGCTTCTGATTAAATTTTCGAAGATCTTCTTGTAAACTTTTAAGGTTTTTTATCTGTTTAGAAAGATTTTTCTCCTTTCTTTTAGTCCAGTTTTTTAGAGCATACTCTGTATTAAAACGATGTTGAACAGTAAAAAAAGTAATATTTTCTTTTATCCATTTTTCATCAGAAACCTTTTTAAAATCAGTAAGTTCCCATTCTTTTCTTAACAAAGAATTATAATCAAAAAAACTCTTAGAAGCCAAATGAGCACAATCTGCATCAGTAATAATCTTTTCTAATTCATCTTTAACTTCGTGATTCATTTTAGTCGCTAAAATCAATTGAGAAATAGCTGCTATTCTTTTTGGTTCAGTTTTCTTTTGTTGTAAAAAATCTGTTGCAATGGCTACACTAATCTCCTCATGTCCCATTGCCTCTTGGGTAAAACCTGTATCATGAAACCAAGCTGCAATTTCTAAATTCTCAGCATCAGATGCAGTAATATTAGAGTTTTCTATAAGTTCTTTTGTTTTCTCAACTACTCTTTGTGTATGCGCTAAATTATGATATACATATTTCGTATCAAGCTCGTTAGTTAACAAGTTAAAAACAAATTTTTCAGCATCAGCTATTAGTGTACTCATATAAGATTATTTTATAAATGAATCGAAAGAAACTACAATATAAGTCTTCTCTTGATTGATATTCGTCGTAAATTTATACATTGCTTTCAAAGGCATACAAATTAAGAATTATTTGTAAGTTAACAACGTTTTTTGCGTCGAAAAGAGAAAGCATATCAATATTAACTTAGAAAAGAAAGGATACGAAATATGCTAACTTGGAAAGAAGTCATCAACTTCACAACTAAAGGAAATCCAACTCCAGATAAAAGAGTTGAGAAAACCGAAACAGAATGGAAAGCGCTATTAACTCCAGAACAATTTAGAATTACAAGACAAAAAGGAACTGAAAGACCACATAGTGGAGCTTTATGCAGTATTTACGATGAAGGCCAATACAACTGTGTTTGTTGTAACACGCCACTGTTCGATTCTACCATAAAATTTAGTTCTGGAACAGGATGGCCAAGTTTTACCCAACCCATAAAAGAAAATGCAATTAAATACCACAAAGACGTTTCTTTTGGTATGATTAGAGTTGAAGTACTATGCAATACTTGTGATGCGCATTTGGGTCATATTTTTCCAGACGGACCAGAACCAAGTGGATTGCGTTATTGTATCAATTCAGAATCTATGAAATTAGAGCAAGGAGATAAAAATGAGTAAAAATTTACAAATCGCCACTTTAGGAGGTGGCTGTTTTTGGTGTACAGAAGCTGTATTTCAAGAAGTAAAAGGTGTAGACAAAGTTGTCTCTGGTTATTCAGGAGGTATTGCTCCAGGAAAACCAACTTATAGAGAAATTTGTTCGGGTTTAACAGGACATGCAGAAGTTATTCAAATTACATTTGATGCAAATATCATTTCGTTTGAAGATATTTTGGTAATATTTATGACCACGCATGATCCCACAACATTAAACAGCCAAGGTGCAGATAGAGGAACGCAATACAGGTCTGTAATTTTTTATCATAATAAACATCAAAAAGAAATTGCTGAGGTAGTATTGAAACAAATTCAACCTTATTTTGATAATAAAATTGTCACTGAAATTAGTCCTTTAGCTATTTTTTATGAAGCCGAACAAGAACATCAAAATTATTACAGAGAGAATACCCAACAAGGATACTGTAGTTTTGTAATTGCCCCAAAATTAGCTAAATTAAGAAAATTACACGCTGATAAATTAGCATGAAACTAAACATCAAAAATACATTTACATCAGCATTACCTGCTGATTCAAATCTTGAAAACTCAAGAAGACAAGTTACTCAAGCTGTTTTTTCGTATGTAAAACCAAAACAAACAAAAGCTCCAAAAGTAATTCACACTTCACAAGAAATGGCGAATGAACTTGGAATTTCTCAAGAAGACATTAAAACTGAATTCTTTAAAAATATTGTTACTGGAAAAAAAGTTTACCCAAATACAAAACCCTATGCCATGTGTTATGGAGGGCATCAATTTGGCAATTGGGCAGGACAATTAGGAGATGGAAGAGCCATTAATTTATTTGAAATTGAACATCAAAATAAAAACTGGAAAGTGCAATTAAAAGGAGCAGGAGAAACACCTTATTCTAGAACTGCAGATGGTTTAGCGGTTTTGCGTTCTTCAATTAGAGAATATTTGTGTGCAGAAGCCATGTTTCATTTGGGTGTACCAACCACGAGGTCTTTATCTTTAAGTTTATCTGGTGATGATGTTTTACGCGATGTTTTGTACAATGGAAATCCTGCTTACGAAAAAGGTGCCATTGTATCCCGAATTTCTCCATCGTTTTTACGGTTTGGAAATTTCGAAATTTTTGTAGCCAGAAAAGATATCAAGAACTTAAAAATCTTGACAGATTGTACAATCAATCATCATTTTCCGCATTTAGGAGCAGCATCAAAAGAAACCTACATCAACTTTTTTAAAGAAGTTTCAGAACGCACTTTAAAGATGATAATTCATTGGCAAAGAGTGGGTTTTGTACACGGAGTTATGAATACAGATAACATGTCCATTTTAGGGTTAACCATAGATTATGGCCCTTATGGCTGGTTAGAAGGTTTCAATTTTGGCTGGACACCCAACACAACAGACAGACAACACAAACGTTACAGATATGGAAATCAGCCAAATATTGGGCTTTGGAATTTATATCAACTCGCAAATGCTTTGTATCCAATCATTGAAGAGGTAGAACCTTTAGAAGCTATCCTGAATCAATATAAAGTAGATTTTGAAAAGCAATCTTTACATATGATGAAATCGAAGTTAGGGTTGGTGGCTTCTGATGATGACGATTTAAAATTGATACAAGAGTTAGAAGACAATTTGCAATTAGTAGAAACTGATATGACGATTTTCTTTAGGAATCTAAGCAACTTTTCTGATGAAAAAACAAGTTTTGAATTGATTAAAGATGCTTTTTACGATATAGAAAACATTTCTGAGGATGTAAAAACTCGTTGGAATGTTTGGTTTAAAAATTACGAAAACAGACTTGCAGTCGAGCGAATTTCATCCGAAGAAAGAAAAAAACAGATGGATTTGATAAATCCTAAATATGTTTTAAGAAATTACATGGCACAACTAGCAATAGATGCAGCAGATGATGGTGATTATTCTTTAATTGATGAATTATACCAACTCTTAAAAAGACCATATGCAGAACAGCCAGAAAATGAAAAATGGTTTGCAAAAAGACCTGAATGGGCAAGACATAAAGTGGGTTGTTCAATGTTATCTTGTAGCTCTTAAAAAAGAGTTGGATTAGATTTTAATAAATTAAAAACGAATTAGTTTGTCATTTCGACCTTGTGGAGAAATCTAAAAGTAAAAGATTTTTCGTCTACATTACATTTCGCTCAAAATGACAAGTTTTAAAAAAAAATATGAAATTAGGATTAGGCACAGCAGCTTTAGGAAGACCACAATACATTAATATCCGCACAGAAAATTGCGATAACTCAAATTTAGAAAAATTTAAAAAACAAAGTTTTCAAGTTTTAGAAGATGCATACAATGCTGGAGTTCGTTATTTTGACACGGCTCCTGGCTATGGTTTGGCAGAAGAATTGGTCTTAGAGTGGTTGCAAACCAAAAACGATTCTGCTATTGAAGTTGCCACAAAATGGGGATATACGTACACAGCAAATTTTAACCCAAATGCAACTACTCACGAAGTAAAAGAACATAGTTTATCAAAATTAAATGAACAATGGAGTTTCTCTAAACAACTTTTACCATATGTAAAAGTATATCAAATTCATTCTGCCACTTTAGAAACTGGTGTTTTAGAAAACAAAGCTGTTTTAGAACAACTGGCTTTTTTAAAAAACGACCATCATTTAAAAATTGGGTTAACCACATCAGGTACAAATCAAGTAGAAGTCATCCAAAAAGGATTAGATGTTTTAGTTGATGGAAAACAGTTGTTTGATGTTTTTCAAGTTACGTACAACTTTTTAGATCAAAGTCTACTCACAATTGCTGATGAGTTAATCCGTAAAAACAAATCTATTGTTATTAAAGAGGCATTGGCAAACGGACGTGTTTTTAGCAATAAAAAGTATCCTCATTACAATAAACTTTATACTTTTTTAGAACAACTCGCAACTAAGTATCATGTAGGTATAGATGCAATTGCTTTACAATATTGCATGCAAACCATTCCTAAAAGTATCATTTTAAGTGGTGCTGCTAATAGCAAACAATTGCAAGAAAATGTAAAAGCAACCGAATTTTCACTTTCCAATCTGGATATTGAGCAACTACAATCATTTAAAATTACACCTGAATTCTATTGGACAGAAAGAAAAGAGTTACAATGGAATTAAAAGTAATCTCTAAACAATTTTAAAATTTCTATATTAGTAAAACATTTTTATTTAAATGATTCACGAACTCAAAGAAATTATCAATCAAGCTATCATCAACCAACAAAAAGGTTTAAAAAATGCTTTGGCTTCTGTAGTTCATTTAGAGGGTTCATCTTATAGAAAACCAGGTGTTAGGATGTTAATTTCTGAGGATTTCAATTCGGTTGGTGCTGTATCTGGAGGATGTGTAGAAAAAGAAATTATACAAAGAAGTAAATCTGTTTTTGTTGATGGGAAACCAAAAATCATTACTTACGATGGACGATACAGGTTAGGTTGCGAAGGAATTTTACACATTTTAATAGAACCTTTTTTTGTTTCTGATGATTTTTTAGTTGAATTTACCAATTCAATTTCAAACAGAGAGCAACTGAAAATAGAGAGTACTTTTACCAAACATGACGAAATTTTTGGAGGTTTTGGCTCTATAGTTACTTTTAAAAACAACAAACAATTTTCTTTTTCTAAAACATATTTACCTCAAGAAAATACTGAGATTTTCACTCAAATTCTACAACCTGCTTTTAAGTTAATCATTATAGGTGGCGAACACGATGCTGTAAAATTGTGTAAAACTGGAGCAAATTTAGGTTGGGAAGTAACTGTCATTACTTCTGCAAAAGACAGCAAACAAATTTCAGATTTTCCAGGTGCAAATTCGGTAGTTGGAGAATCTCCTGAAACCATTCAATTTTCTGATATTGAAAAAAATACAGCTATTGTTATTATGAATCATAGTTATGTACAAGATTTAAAATACGTAGTAAAATTGGCTGAATACAACGTAAAATACATTGGTATTTTGGGTGCTCCAAAACGAAGAGAACGTTTATTTAATGAATTGTTTGAATTTGTTCCAGATATTTCTGATGCATTTTTAGAATCTATTTATACCCCTGCTGGCTTACATATTGGTGCACAAACTCCAGAGGAAATTGCAGTTTCTATTGTCGCGGAAATTTTAGCTGTTATCCGAAAAAAAGAACCTTTCTCACTCCGAAAAATTAACGGTAAAATTCATACATCATAAATGAGTACGGTTGCTGTTTTAGTTTTGGCTGCTGGACAATCATCGAGAATGAAAAGCATAAAACAGCTTGCTAAAATTGATCAGAAATTCCTGTTGGAAATCACATTAGAAAAAGCAAAAAAAATAGGCTTAAAAAACACCTTTTGTGTTTTAGGTGCTAACGCTGATACCATAAAAAATCAAATTAATTTTGAAGGCATACAAACCATCATCAATAAAAATTTTAAAGATGGTTTAAGCACTAGTATCATTCAAGGAATTCATTTTTTAAGAGAAAAACACACCAATATAAAAAGTGTTTTAATTTTATTGGCAGATCAACC
>P_2C_Liq_1_UnCtyDRAFT_1000733_pt1 | contig 13588 bp, 8 predicted proteins | sample Pon2CUnioCityCA_2_FD_10234 | JGI IMG/M metagenome (IMG submission 10234)
CACACCATAGTTGTTATTCATTTCATCTACAGGACCGCAGTATAGTGTTTTACCTTTTCTTAAAACGATCACGTGAGAACACACTTTTTCTACTTCATCCAGTAGGTGAGAGGCTAGCAAAATCGTAGTTCCAGACTTTGCAATATGTTGAATAATATCTCTTATTTTTCTAATTCCTTGTGGATCTAAACCGTTAGTAGGTTCATCTAGAATGAGTATTTCAGGATCATTTAATAGAGCACTAGCTATGGCGAGTCTCTGTTTCATTCCTAGTGAAAATGTATTGAACGGGCTATGCTTTCGCGAAAGCAAGTCCACAACGGCTAATTTTTCCTCAATTTTATCTTGTGAGATATTTTTAATCTTACAGACCAATTTTAAATTCTGAATAGCGCTCATGCTAGGGTAGAAGTTAGGTCTTTCAATTATGGCTCCTATACGTTTAAGAGCGTCGTGATTAGTAGTTGTGCCTTCAAACCATTCATAAGAACCTTGAGTAGGATTTACTACATTTAGTACCATACCTAGTGTCGTAGATTTACCACTACCATTAGGCCCTAGGATTCCATACACATGGCCTTTTTCTATTTTAAAACTTACATTATCCACGGCTTTTAGACCGCTGTAATCCTTAGTAAGATTTTTTATTTCTAGAATAGTTTTCACAAGCGATATTTTTTGGTTATTATGTAAGACTTAAAAATAATAAAATTGTTACCAGATTAGGGTGAAAATAAATGATAGAAGAAAAATTACTTTCCCGTAAAAAACCTACTTATCCTGTAAGCGATGCGCTTAATGCTTACTTGAAAAGATATAATAGACAAACTAGTATACAAGTTTCTTATGATGATTTGTTGCGATTTCAAGGTTGTATTACTGTTTATGATAAGAATGAAGAAGACTCCTTATGGGTGCGCTGTTATTATTCAGACTCTGAAAGAGATATCATAGATGCAGCGCTTAAAAAGGTTTATGATATTTTACATAGTGATGGTAGTGATGATTTACTTGATTACTTAAGTGTAGATGCGGTAGATTATTGCACTTTTGGAAACACTAAACCTTTTAGGATTAAAATTAGAAACATCTTAAATGATGGGTTTACCTATTTCTATGTAAAAAAAGCTGATGCTTCTAGAGTGTATGGCTTAGAGTTAGAACATTTATTATCTCCACATCGTATTAATTTTTTAGTGTACGGTAACACTTTACTAGAGGAACATATTGCTGGTATTCCAGGAGACGAGTTCATAGCAGATTATCTCGATGATTGCACAGAGTCTGAACGTACTCAAATCGCAAAAGAGTTTGTAAAGTTTAATGAACGTTGTTTTATTAGACTATTAGGAGATATGCGAGCTTATAATTATGTAGTGATCCCTACACATGATTTTGATAGAGTTAGTTATGCGATACGCGCCATAGATTTTGATCAACAGAATTATGAAGGTCGTTTAAAAGTTTACCGACCACAATTCTTTAAGGAGAACTTACCTATGGTAAATAATGTCTCTGATCGTTTAAAGGAACAAAGTGTAGTGCAGTATAAAAAAGAAGAACGAGCCCTGATTTCTAAAAGATTGATAAATACTCAAAGTCGTTACCGTAGTCTCATGAAGTGCATGAGAGCCGATAAGATCAGTACACCAGAAAAAACAAAACAATTAAGTAGAGAGTTACACGAGTTCACAAAAGATATAAAATTTAAGAGATCCCGTAATATGGGAGCTATATTAGCTAATGTCCTTGATTTTGTGAAACGCAACTATCAACATACTCATAAAAATATATTCTGATGAAATCTGATTACTTATCACTTGGTTCTAGAAAATCAGGATCATTTTCTATGGCGCGATGGAGTAGATTTTCATTGAGATTTTTATTGGCTTTAGCACCTAATTTTTTCAAACGTTCTACGCGACTTACTAGGTTTCCTGAGCCGTCAGTAAGTTTCTTCATGCTTTGTGAGTAAGTCTTGTTTACGGTGTTGAGCTGGGTTCCTACTTTAATGAGATCATCTGTTAGTAATACAAACTTATCATAAAGACCACCAGCAGCATTTGCTATGTCTAGCGCATTTTTTTGTTGTTTTTCATTTTGCCACATAGTATCTATGGTACGCAGTGTTGCCAGTAACGTAGTAGGAGTGACTATGACTATGTTTTTATCAAAAGCATCACTATATAAATTCCCATCGGCATTTAGTGCCATGGCAAAGGCAGGTTCTATAGGTACAAAAAGCAATACAAAATCTGGGCTTTCTATTTGATAGAGTGAATGATAGTTTTTGCCAGACAGGTCACTCACGTGTTTTTTAAGTGCACTTACATGCTCTTTTAAATGACGTTCTTGTAATTCCTCATCTTCTTCATTTACGTAGCGTTCATAAGCATTAAGCGATACTTTTGAATCTATAATCATTTTTTTGCCTCCAGGAAGGTTAATGACTACATCTGGGAAAACGGTTTTACCATCTTCGGTCTTAAAGCTTTGCTGTACTTCATATTCTGAACCTTTTTCTAAACCTGATTTTTCTAGAACACGTTCCAGCACTAACTCACCCCAGTTTCCACGCATTTTTGCATCTCCTTTAAGAGCTTTAGTAAGGTTAGTGGTTTCTTTACTCATTTGCTCGTTGAGTTCTTTGAGTCCTATAATTTGCTGTCTTAGAAGACTTTGTCGTTCTATGGTGTCCTTGTGAGTATCTTCTACACGCTTTTCAAACATTAAGATCTTCTCCTGCAGCGGATTCAATATTTGTTCAATATTCTTCTTGTTTTGATCGGTAAATTTGGTGCTTTTTTCATCCAGAATTTTGTTAGCAAGATTCTCAAATTCCTTAGTGAATTTCTCGTTGAGCTTATGGATCTCTTGTTGTGCCTCAGAGTGTTTTTCTTCTGCTTTAGCATATGCGGTACGTTGCTCAGCCAGTAGAATTTCCAGATTACTTTTCTCTCGATTTACTTCTATATATTGTTTCTCTAGTTTATCGATTCTATGATTAAGATCTTGCTGGGTTTCTAATTTAGAATCGAGTTGAGCTTTTAAATTTCCAGATTCTAAGCGCAATTGATCACGCTCCATAATGGCCTGTTGCTGTTGAGCAAGTTGAGCCTGTAACTGTTCCTTTTCAGATTCTAAAAGCTTTATAGCACCGCCTAAACGGGTTTTCATAAATAACCACGTTACCGCAGCACCTATGAGAATACCCAGTAAAACAATTCCTAAAACATACAGATCAGACGACATAAAAAAATGATTTATGTAAAAGTAAAAAGGAACGAGTGTCCTAGAAAATGAAAATCCATCAAGTTATTAAAAAAGTGTTTCTTCAATCACATTTTTACTCTATGCATTATAAAACACAATCCTTTTTTAATGTAAACAAGCTCCTGTAAACGTAGAGATATTATTAATCTATTAAAGTTTAATAATATACTCTACGTTAATATGTTATCTCAGTAAAAACTTTAAGAGTTACGAGACTTAAACCATTGTGCCAAGTTCTAGATCTACAGGAACTTGATGTTTTAAGATATCTTCCATAGTCTCGCGTTCTCTTATCAAGTGTGCGGCTCCATTGTGCCAAAGTATTTCTGCTGGACGGTAACGTGAGTTATAGTTACTAGTCATGGAATAGCAGTAAGCGCCAGCGTTTGCAAATGCTAGAATATCTCCTTCGGTGATTTCGCTTATTTGTCTATTTTGAGCAAAGGTATCTGTCTCACATATATAACCTACTACACTATAAAAACGGTTACGACCATCAGGATTAGAAATGTTTTTAATACCATGATAAGAGCCGTATAACATAGGACGGATTAGGTGATTAAAACCACTATCTATACCAGCAAAAACTGTAGAAGTCGTTTGTTTCACCACATTAACTTTGGCTAGAAAATATCCAGCTTCACTCACTAGAAATTTACCAGGTTCAAAAGCCAGTGTGATATCACGTCCATAATCTTCACAGAACTGGTTGAAACGCTCACTAAGTTGCTCGCCTAGATCTTCAATATCTGTAGAAACGTCTCCTTCTTTATAAGGTACTTTAAAACCACTCCCAAAATCTATAAACTCTAGGTCTTTAAACTTTGCTGCTGTTTCAAAAAGAATTTCAGTCGCATAAAGAAACACGCCTATGTCTAGAATATCACTACCAGTATGCATGTGTACACCATTTACCGTCATATTGGTATTTTCTACTATGCGTAACAAGTGCGGTATCTGGTGTATAGATATACCAAATTTAGAATCGATATGACCTACAGAAATATTTGCATTTCCACCAGCCATAACATGAGGATTAATACGCACACATACAGGAATAGAAGGATGTTTAGAACCAAACTGCTCAAGAATAGAAAGGTTATCTATATTTATTTGCACGCCCATAGCGGCCACCATTTCAATTTCTTCTAGAGAGACTCCATTAGGTGTATAAATGATTTTATGTGGCTCCACACCAGCTGCGAGTCCTAACTGTACTTCCTGTAGACTCACGGTATCGAGTCCAGCGCCTAACTGTTTAAACAGCTTTAAGATAGATAGGTTTGAAAGTGCTTTTACAGCATAGTGAATTCTTAGAGATCTCGCTTTCGCGAAAGCGGAATTCAAACGTTCATACTGCGACACGATACGATGCGCGTCGTACACATAGACAGGACTACCGTGTTCCTGAGCTATGGCCAATAAATCTTGTGATTGCATGTTTAAAAAATTTAAGTTGACAAAATTACTAGGTTAGGACTTATAAATAAATAGTAAATGATAAAGTTTTTCTTCTAATTATTTTGAGATGATGGTAAAACCAATTTGTGTTTATAATGTCGTTTAAATAAATTGAATTATTTTTTTGCTTAGTTGAAGCTTAAAATACTTTAAGATGCATGATAACTAGATGAAATTAAAAAGCGTTACAAGATCAGTAGATTATCAGATCATAAGGAGTACTTATTCACAACCTGTTCCTAAAAAAAAAACATTTATTTCAAATTGAAGTTTCACTTTCTTATTTTTGCTATACAAAATTTGAATTTTAAAGAACATTTATGAATCTTCACGAATATCAAGGAAAAGAAATATTAGCGAGTTATGGTGTAACTATACAGCGCGGTAAAGTAGCAACAACTGCTGCAGAGGCTGTTGCCGCTGCAAAATCATTAACTGAAGAAACCGGCACTGGATGGCATGTTGTAAAAGCCCAAGTACATGCAGGTGGACGCGGTAAAGGTGGTGGAGTAAAACTTGCCAAAAATCTTGAACAAGTAGAAGAAATAGCTGGAGAAATCATAGGAATGGATCTAGTAACACCACAAACTAGTGCCGAAGGTAAACGTGTTCACCAAGTACTTATCGCTGAGGACGTATATGAACCTGGAGAAGCAGAGATAGAAGAATTCTACATGTCTGTTCTTCTAGATCGTGCGCAAGGTAAGAATATGATCATGTATTCCACAGAAGGAGGAATGGATATAGAGACCGTTGCTGAGGAGACACCTCATTTAATTTTTACCGAAACTATAGATCCTGCTCATGGTTTACAAGGTTTCCAGGCGAGACGTATCGCTTTTAACTTAGGATTAAGTGGTAAGGCTTTTAAAGAAATGACCAAGTTTGTAAGCGCTTTATATAATGCTTATGTAGGTTCAGACTCAGCTTTATTTGAAATAAACCCAGTTCTTAAAGCGTCTAATAACACGATCATCGCAGTAGATTGTAAAATCACACTAGATGAAAACGCTTTATTCCGTCATAAAGACCTTGAAGCATTAAGAGATACCAGAGAGGAAAACCCTACTGAGGTAGAGGCTAAAGCCGTAGGATTAAACTATGTAGATCTAGATGGTAACGTAGGTTGTATGGTAAATGGTGCTGGTCTTGCTATGGCAACTATGGACTTGATCAAACAAGCTGGTGGTGATCCTGCAAACTTCTTAGATGTAGGTGGTACTGCCGATGCTAAAAGAGTAGAAGAGGCTTTTAAAATTATTTTAAAAGATAAAGGAGTTAAAGCGATTCTGGTAAACATATTTGGTGGTATAGTACGTTGTGACCGTGTGGCACAAGGAATTATAGATGCTAAGAAAAGTATGGGTGATGCTATGAATGTTCCACTAATTGTAAGATTACAAGGAACTAACGCTGAGATTGCAAAAGAGCTGATCGATAATTCTGGAATGGACGTACAGAGTGCAATAGAATTTCAAGAGGCAGCCGATAAAGTACAGGCTGTAATAGGATAGTATTTTATTAAGAGATTTATTGCTCTATAAAAACCAAAAAAGACCGCTTAATGTATTTAGGCGGTCTTTTTTTATGGTCTAGAATTATTCATAAATTTTATCATCTAGTCAAAAAATAATTCAAATTAAGAATACGGTATTAGAAACATAAATTGGTTTAAGTCCATAACTAGGTGAAAAATGATCCATATAATTTAAACTAGATTAAATCACCAAATGATATTAGTGCTGCTGAATGAGTTTGTTTTTATAGTCTTCTTTTGGCAAAATCGAAATCAACAAACATCAACTCAACAGATTAGAAAAATGGGCTTTTAACCTTTTTGTAATAATACTTTAGCCTGGTTGAATTCAAAGGCTGCGTCTAACCAAGGAGTCATGTCTTTCCATTGTTCACTTTTAAGATAATTGCTCTTATAAGTTTTAGTGGTTTTTACTCTTAGAATATTTTCTTCCATAACGGCCGTAGTAATAAAATTACCGGTGGTATTATCTATAGATGTGTTTAAAGCGTCTACTCCTTTAACAGTATAGCCTTCAGGGATTTCTAGATTGATTTCATAAATAAAAGTTTTTGCAAAACCTAAATAAACGTCTACAGAACGTTCTCTTTCTTTTTTCTCAAGCTCTACTTGACTACCTATAAACTTACCTAGTTCTATGATTAAATTACTACCGGCTTTTTTAATGTAACCGTCTTTAAGAGTCATGTTTTCTGTCACAACTAGTGGGCTATTATTACCATAACGCCCTGTTTGAACCACTTGTGTGGTATAATCTTTTACTGTTGCTGCACTCCATTCACGATCAGTAGATTTTTCTCTACGTTCCCTGAATTCTTCTAGCTTTTTGCTCTCGAGCGCATTGAATTGTTCAGTGTAACGTTTTATCTCTTTTTTACTACCACATTCATAAAAGTGTTCTTGATCTTTATAAATACTGTAATCCTCTTTTATAAAGTCGCTCCAGTGAATCCATGAAAACATATACTCACTTTCAAAATGACCTGATGCAGACAGGTCTCTTTTCATATTAAAACCTTTCTTATCATCGCTAAGACTTAAATCTATAGTTTCCTTATAAACATTATCTGCGGCTGTAGATGTAGATAGAATAGTGCGTTTTACTGATGATATTTTCTTTTTCTTAATAACAGAACCTATATACGCTTCAGCTCCTTCTAAAATTGCAGGGAAACGTTCTAAGGTCATATTTTCATTAAAGTCAAAGAAATATAAAGGCTCTTCTGTATTAAATCTAATCCCTACACGAGCATTAGATTTAATTAATAAATCATCTAATTTACCATCATACCTCGGTTGTGCTAGAACGATATCATAATCTATATTAAAGGCCTCACTGATAGCTCTGAGGTCATTAATAACCTGCGCATCTTTTTCATAGATACCATAGTACAAACTAGAACATTTATTGCGTGTATTTCCTGCAACTATTTGTGCTTGATAAGCAAAAATGGGTTCAAAGAATCTGGTGTATCTATTAAACCTTATATATTCTAAACCTGCTTTAAGTTTTGCAGACTTAGTTTTAAATTTTCCATTTTTGATATGAGAAATGACTTCTTTTGCACTACCACTATAGGTCTTATTGAATTTACGATCAAAGTAATCGAGTACATCTTTTTGAGTAGCGGTAGCTTTGCGCTCACCATCTTCACCTTTAAAGATTTCGGCAGCGTTTTCATTTATTTTTTTACGAGCAAATGCGACCTGTAGTTTAACAGATGGTTCTTCAACCAGTGGATAATACCACCTGCTGGTTTCTAGTTTCTCCACATTTTGTGCCTCTACTACATACATTTTTGTAGCCCTTCGTTCCGTTTCCTCTTCTTTTACTGGTGGAGCACCATTATAGGTGTTCATGTTTAAGAAAAAGTCATTTTCTACTTCTACAGCGATGCGGTAATCTAATATAGGGTAGTTATCTTTAATAGTTGTTTCTACTGCAGGATAAATATCAAGACCATCATAGTCTCTTTCTTTACGATCTGTCTGTATAAATAAATCGATAATATCTCCTATTTCTAAGTTAGGTATAGCAATTTTACGTATATCATCTTCTATAACTTCCTCTTTTTCAATATCTACAAGGGTGATTGCCCCATCGGGTTTGATGATGCGTATTCCTATAGTAGTTTCTTTGCGAGAGGTTGTGGTCCACCCAAAAGAAATTTTAGAATCTTTACTTAAAGATATTTCAGAAAAACCTTCTAATGATGCTTGATCCTGGATCTTAATCATCTGGTGTTTATTAGATTTAAAGTACACTACCTTACCGTTATTTATGTACTGAATGTAACGGTGGTCTTTAAGTATGACAGCACTTTCCTCATTCCATTTTTTTGGAATGGATATAGCAGCAATGTCATTTCCTGGTTTATTCCAAAACTTTTCTTGTAATTCTTTTTCAAGTTTGCTTTGTCCCTGTGCGAGTATGGTAAGACAAAGGGCAATAGTAGTTAATAATGATGATCTCATAAATGGTCTTTATTGTAATTTATTGTGGACTGGTATTATCCTTTTTTCAAAACGATTTGCTCGTCATAAAAGTTTTTAATTTTTTCTATGGCTGCGTTCCAAAGGGCAAATTCACTTTTTTTAATCAACCTGCTTTTGATTTTAATTTGTGAGCTGTAATCTATTTTAGATCCCTTAAAGCTATAATGAGCATCTACTTTTAGTAGCTTATTATCTATTGAAATACCTTTAGGTAAGGATTCAATGGAATAACCAGCTGGTAGGTCTAGGGTAATGTTCTTATATTCAACTCTAGTATTTCTCATTTTATAAGAGTTCTTGCGATCTTCTTCCATAGTCCAGTTTGCTAGGTAGCGTACAGGATCTAGTTCTAAATATAGACTATTATCAAAACTACTTACCGCATTTGATACCTTAATATCATAATTGAGCTTAAGAGCAGCATCTCTATCTGTAGGGTCAAAATTACTCACGTTTTGCACCACTGCATTATCATTCCCATCAGTAAGAACTTTTAACATGGTTTCCTCTCGTTTATTTTGTTCCATACCTGTAAAACCATATAAAAAACTACTGGCTTGTTCTCCAGTAAGTTCTTTATTCATTTTACCTATGAGATCATTGCCATCTATTTTAAAAGTAGCTCGATACACTTCTTTATTGAACTCTGGGTTTGCTTGTGGTACTCTTTCAAGAATATAAGAATCTCCATTTTCTATGAGTGCTTGTTTCCCTTGAATACGAGTAGCAAAAGTTCCAAAAGAATTGAATTTTTCAGTACCATCTATAAAAATGGGTTTACCGTCTATCATAACAGCAGTAATCATGTGGTTATCTACACTTAACGATGGAGTAGAGTAGTCATAAGAAATATGATCTGTACCTATCCATACGAGTCTCGCATCATAACCAGCCTCCACTAGCATGGTTTTTAAAAGAATAGCCATTCCTTTACAGTCTCCATACTTCTTGTTAAATACATTTTGAGGACTATCTGGTTGGAAACCAGCAATTCCATCTTCAAATGCTATGTATTTTATACGGTCTTGAACCCAGTAATAAATGGCTTTAATTTTCTCATCATCAGTATTTAAACCAGTAGTGAGTTCTTTTACTTTAATAGCAATATCCTGAGTATCTATATTCACTCCTTTTACAAGTGTAGCGTACCAGTTATATAAATCTTGAGTCTCTTTAAATAAGGTCACTTCACTTCCTTTATTATTTTTAAAAGACTTAGGAAGATATAACACATGCGGATAGATGTAAGAGTTACCAGGCATGCGGTATTCCCTTTTCATAGGTTCTAAGTTTGTGATTTTAAATGTTACCACTTCATCACTACCTACTTTTTTAGATGAGCGCTTAATATCATTTGTACTAAAATGATATTCCTTTAGATCCATTTCTAACCATTCTGGAATAGTAATGGTCATTTTACCTTTCATAACTCGATAAGGTTCTACAAAGTAGTCTGTAGTAAAATATTTTACATCTTTATATTCCTTTATCTCAGTAACCTTACGTTTATATCCTTGTAAAGGGAAAGTAAGCGGTGCATATTTTATGCGATAATCATTATGGAAAATAGATTCTGTAGAATAAGCTTCATCCTGAACATACCAGTCCATTTTCTTGTTGCGCTTATCTCTTAGTTCCAGTTTTTCTACACTAGATTCATTATCATAGCCAGTGCTGTATCCTATATCTGCTCGAGAAGCTATGGACATAAAAGTTGTCGTTATTTCTTCACGCACTTCTACTTTCTGTGTCTTATTATTGCGAGAAAAGTTAATTTCTACAGATTTATCTGCGATAACTACATCTTCTTCTTCATATTTTTCTTTTAATGATTGTGCTATTGCAACTTCTTGAGAGGTAGGTTTATCTTTCTGAGCATTTACGTTTAAGATGAAAATTAGGAATAAGAATAAGCTTGTTACTGGTGTAGATATTTTCATATAATTAATGTGTGAAATAGTAAAAATAGGTTAAGGCGGTTACTTCTGGTCTTATATGTTTAATGGAATTGTGGTGCTGTTGTTAAAACGCTTTCGCGAAAGCGTATAATTTACATCTAAAACGCTACTTAAAAAGCTATTAGTCTAAATGATAGATCTCCATGATATCTTCAAGAATCTTAGCAAAGTCAATTTTTAAATCAATTAACTCACCAGTGGCGAGATCAAAAACCCAACCATGAACTGTGATGCCGCGACGTTTAAAAGCGATTTGAACATCACTGGTTTTAAGCACATTAATACATTGCTCTTCAACATTAAGTTCAATAAGCCTGCGGTATCTTTTATCTTCATCACTGATAGCGTTGAGTTCATTTTTATGCATTCTGTACACATCGCGTATATTCCTAAGATATGGGTTTAATATCCCTAAATCTTGTGACTGCATAGCTGCTTTTACACCACCGCAGCCATAATGACCACAAACGATAATATGTTCTACCTTAAGGTGTTCTACTGCATAATTAATCACACCCATGGCGGTAAGGTCTAGATTTGATGCCATATTTGCAATATTTCTATGCACAAACACTTCACCAGGACCTAATCCCATTATTTCTTCGGCAGTAGCGCGGCTATCTGAGCAACCTATATAAAGAATATCAGGATCCTGACCTGAAGCCAGTTTCTCAAAATACTTGTTATCTACAGCGAGTCTAGACTTAATCCACTCTTTATTATTATCAAAAATTTTATTGATATTCTTCATGGTTGATTCCTTATGGAGCATGAAAAATAAAGAATTAGGTTGACTTTAGAGCTTATTAAAGGTTAGAATAGTTTCTTTTTCACTTACTTTTCACTTAAAATTATTTCCGTAGCTATGGCTATGAAAAGAATTTTTAACTTCAACTAAGCAAAAAATCGAGTAATAATTTATTAATTTCATGTTTATGAGTAACGTATAACCCGTGAGGAGCACCTTTTACAATCTCTAGTTTTGAGTTTGATACTATTTTATGACCTTGTTTTGAACTAGGTTCCATGGGAACGATCTTATCTGCGTCTCCATGTATAAATAGAGTAGGTACATCTATCTTTTTAAGCGCATTTCTTAAATCAGTGCGTCCAAAGGCGTTTATACAATCCAGAGTTCCTTTAGGACTTGCATCTATAGCGATCTGGAAATTATAGTTGAGTTGAGCTTGTGAAATACGATCTTTAAGTTCCTCGTAATTTACAAATCCAGGTCCAAAACTTGCCAAAAATCCAGCGCGATTATTCTTAATTCCTTCTTCCATTCCTTTAAAAACATCATCAGGTGCGCCGTGTGGATTATCGTCTGTTTTAAGTAGGTAAGGAGCGATAGAGCTCATAAAGATTAACTTATCCACTTTACTGGTGCCATATGTGTCTACATATTGAGCTAACTCGCCACCACCCATGGAAAAACCTACTAAAACCACATTTTCTAACTCGAGTTGTTCTATAAGGTCTTTTAAGTCGGCTGCCATGGAGTCATAGTCATATCCATTCCATGGTCTAGATGATTTACCGAAACCTCTACGGTCATAAGTTATAACTCGATAACCATTTTCTACGAGAACTGGTACTTGATATTCCCACATAGCTCCACTGAGCGGCCATCCATGTATAAGAATAACGGGTTGTCCTTTTCCTTGATCTTCAAAATATATACTCACATCAGCATCGTGCTGTATTGTTGTTTTTTCTAAATAAGGCATAATTTATAAAGGTTAAAAAGATTTAATAGCTGTTAACTAGATTTATATAGTGTCCCTAAATCGAGTACGTTCTCTTTCTGAAATAATGAAACACAAAACCTAATAACCCAACAGCGATTAGAGGTAGTAGTACATTAATGAGCTGCCATTTAGTACGTTCATCATAACTTCTTTTTGCGTCTAAGAAAGGAATAGTGATGTTTTTACTGCGCAGTTGTATCAAACCAGTGTCATCCAGCAGGTAGTTCACGGTGTTCATTAGAAACTCTTTATTTCCATAAAGAGCACCAGTACGCATGTCATAACCTAGTTCCTGTGCTTTACCTGCATAAACTTGGTTTTTCATCACATCACCATCGGCTATGAGAACTATAGCGCTATGAGTTCCTTCATCGATGTGGTTGGGTAATTTAAAAGGTTTAATTCTGTTTTTAAAAGCACTAGTAAAGTTCCCTTCGGCGAGGACAGCTAGTGGTTGCTCACCAGCTTTAGTAGCTAGAGGATCTATAGGTTGATCCAGTTCTGATAAGGAAACACTTGCCGGTAAAATCTTAATTTGTGAATCTGGCGATGTGCTCAGCAATATGGTTTTATGGATTCCATTTTTAAGCGTGTCTATGGTTCCTGTATATTCAAATTTTACTTCTTCTAGATTCTTAGTGATCGGGTGATCACTCTCTGATTTTGAAATAGGAAAGTAAGGCCAGTCAAAGGCTTGGTATTGCGTGTTACGACCTTGACCTGTCGCCAGAGCAAGCCCACCAGCACGTTCATCTTTAACGATACCATTATTGAGACGTAAACCATATCTAAACAGGAGTTGATCCATGTTAAGCTCACGTGCGAGCGCATAACCTTTGCGCTCTTCATTAGACAAGCTATCAGTTTCCATTGTTATAGGGTCTACTGCTAGTAACATTTTACCGCCATTCATTAAGTACTGATCTAGTATATAGTTTTTTGCGTCGCTGAAGGCAACTGTAGGTTTAGGTTCTATTATAAGGTCAAAACTGTTAATGCGGTCCAGCACATTTTGCTTAGGTAAGCTGTCATTATTTATAATAAATTCAAATCCAAAAGGAGCTACTTTATAATATTGCTGCAAGGTTTTTCTAAAGTCCTGAATTTTTAAGTCA
>P_2C_Liq_1_UnCtyDRAFT_1000734_pt1 | contig 13586 bp, 13 predicted proteins | sample Pon2CUnioCityCA_2_FD_10234 | JGI IMG/M metagenome (IMG submission 10234)
GGCGGGGCGGCTTGACCCGGAAAAAGTGGATGAGGAAACGCTTCCAAAGTATTTGGATACATACGTTTTGCCTGATCCGGACCTTGTCATTCGCACCAGCGGCGAGGCGCGGATTTCGAACTTTTTGCTCTGGCAGTCGGCCTATGCGGAATATGAATTTATTGACACGCTCTGGCCTGATTTCAGCCCTGAAATTTTTGCGGGGCTGGTCAACAACTATGGCAAGCGCGAGCGGCGCTTTGGAGGGGTTGTGGCATGAAAATCGAGGCGGGCAAGTGGGGAGATCTGCGTTTGAGGCTGATATCGGCGGCTGTAATGGCTGTTGTGGCGAGCGTAGATATCTGGCTTGGCGGCCCTTGGTTTTTGGCGCTTCTGGCGCTGATCTCGGCGGGCATGGTCTGGGAGGCGGCGCGGCTTGGCGGCGCTGTGCGCGGGCCTTTGCGCGATGTGGCGCTGCCGATTGCGGGCGGCGTGGCTCTGATTGCGGCCGAGTGGATCGGCGCGCCCTTGGGGTTTGTTCTTCTGGGCGCGGTTGCGGGCGCTGTTTGGGCTTTGGCGGCGCGCTTGCGGCATCGTCTCGCATTTTATGCGTTTTTTTGCATGATCGCGGGTCTGGCGCTTTATGGCATTCGCGATCTTTTCGGAATGGTGGTTCTGATCTGGGTGATCGGGGTTGTGATTGCCTCTGATGTCATGGGGTATTTTGCGGGGCGCGTTTTGGGCGGGCCGAAGTTCTGGCCCAAGGTCAGCCCCAAGAAAACATGGTCCGGCACGGTTGCGGGCTGGGCAGGGGCTGCGCTTTTGGGCTGGCTGCTCGGCGACAGGCTGTTGGCGGGGGGACTCGATTGGCCTATTTCGCCTGTCCTGTTCTCGGTAATTTTGGCTTTTGCGGCGCAGATGGGCGATATTGTCGAGAGCGCTTTGAAGCGCAAGGCCGGTATCAAAGACAGCTCTTCTCTGATCCCCGGGCATGGCGGCGTTTTGGACCGCTTTGACGGGATGATCGGCGCGGCGCTGGTCTTTTTCCCTGTGCTGACAGTGGCAGGGCTTCTGGGGTGAGGCGCAGGATTTCTATTTTCGGGGCCACAGGCTCTATCGGGCAATCGACGCTTGATCTGATCGGGCGCGCGCCTGAGGCCTATGAAGTTGTGGCTTTGACGGGCGGGAGCAATGTGGCGCAGCTGGCGGCAGATGCGCGCAGGTTTGGCGCGGATGTGGCTGTGATTGCCGATGAGGCGCGCTTGCCTGACTTGCGTGCGGCGTTGGCGGGGAGCCAGACAGAGGCCGCTGCGGGGCAGGTGGCGCTGATTGAGGCGGCGGCGCGGCCTGTGGACTGGGTGATGAGTGCGATTGTGGGCGCGGCTGGGCTGGAACCTGGGCTGAAGGCGCTTGAGCAGGGCGCCACTCTGGCGCTGGCCAACAAGGAATCGCTGGTGAGCGCGGGCAAGCTTTTGATGGAGACAGCCGAGCGCCACGGGGCACAGGTTCTGCCTGTGGACAGCGAGCATTCGGCTGTGTTTCAGGCGCTGGTGGGCGAGGATATGGCGGCTGTCGAGCGGGTGATTATCACGGCCTCCGGCGGCGCATTTCGCGACTGGCCGCTTGCGCGGCTTGCAAGCGCGAGTGTCTCGCAGGCCAGCAGCCATCCCAACTGGGACATGGGCCAGCGGATCACGATTGACAGCGCGTCTATGTTTAACAAAGCCTTGGAACTCATTGAAACACGTGAGTATTTTGGTATTGAACCTGAAAAAATCGAGGTGCTGGTGCACCCGCAGTCGCTTGTTCATGCGCTGGTCGGGTTTCAGGATGGCGGGCTGATGGCTCATGTCGGGCCGCCCGATATGCGCCATGCGATTGGCTATGCGCTGCATTATCCCGTGCGTGCGAAGCTGCCTGTGGAGCGGCTTGATCTGGCGCGCATTGGGCAGCTTGAGTTTAGCGAGCCTGACCCGCAGCGCTACCCAGCTTTGGGGCTGGCCTATGAGGTTATGGCGCGCGGCGGGCTGAGCGGGGCAGTGTTTAACGCTGCCAAAGATATGGCGTTGGACAGGTTCTTGGCGGGGCAGATCGGCTTTACCGACATGGCAGATGTGGTGCGGGCCACTTTGGACCAGCTCTTGCCTGACGATAGCCTGATCGATGCGCCAATGACCCTTGATACCCTGCGCCGAGCAGCCCATTTAGGGCAGAGCACCGCGCAAAGCGTGACACCGAAATAAGACAGAAAGACAGGTAACCCTTTGGATTTTATGACCCTTCTGCCAGAATTTGGCAATGTAATCCTCACTCTCATTTCTTTTGTCGTTGCTTTGTCGATCATCGTGGGGGTGCATGAATACGGCCATTATATTGTCGGGCGTTGGTCGGGGATCAAGGCTGAGGTTTTCTCAATCGGCTTTGGGCCGGTGCTTATTGCACGCGAAGACAAACATGGCACCGTCTGGCAGATCGCGGCGATCCCGTTTGGGGGCTATGTCAAATTTATGGGTGATGCCAATGCGGCGAGCGGTAAGGATGGCGAGGCTATGGAGGCTATGCCTGTGGAGCAGCTGCGCCACACCATGCATGGCGCGCCGCTTTGGGCGCGGGCTGCGACTGTTTTGGCGGGGCCTGTGTTTAACTTTATCTTCTCGATCGCGGTGTTTGCGGGGCTTTTGCTGTCGCTTGGCATGATGTCTTCGCCCCCCAAGATTTCGACGCTCCATCCGATGCCCTATGAGGGTGTGACGATTGAAGCGGGGGATCAGATCGTGGCAATTGCGGGCACACCCTTTCCCGAAGAGCCGAGCCGCGCCTATTTTGATGCGCTGCCAGACGGGCTCTTGCTTGATTACACCGTGAAACGCGGCACCGATACGCTGATCGTGCAGGGGCCGCAGTATAGCCCCGCGCGGATCGGGGGCGTGCAGCCGCGCTCGGCGGGCGAGGCGGCGGGCCTGATGGAGGGCGATGTGATCTTGCGCGCGGACGGGCAAGACCTGAGCAGTTTTATGCAGCTTGTGTCTGTTGTGAAGGCCGCTGAAGGCGCGCCTGTCAGGCTCAATGTCTGGCGCGACGGGGCGGAAAAGGAATTTGTCATCCAACCCGAGCTTCGCGATGTGCCAACGGCGGACAACGGCTTTGAAAAGCGGTTTCTCATCGGCATTTTCAGCTCGACCTTCTTTGAAGCAGAGACCGAGCGCCCGGGAGTGTTTGAGGCTGTGGGGCTGGGCGCCGAGCAGACCTATAGTGTTGTGACGCGGTCTATTTCGGGGCTGTATCATCTGGCATTTGGCAAGATCAGCTCCTGCAATATGTCGGGCGCCATCGGCATTGCGCGGGCCTCAAAAGCCCAAGCGGAGCAGGGGCTTGCCGAATTTATCGGGTTTCTTGCACTCTTATCGACGGCTGTGGGCTTTCTGAATTTGTTGCCCATTCCCATGCTCGATGGCGGGCACCTGATGTTTTATGGCTATGAGGCCGTGATGCGCAAAAAGCCGAGTGACAGGGTGATGCAGGTTTTGATGAGCATGGGGATTGCCCTTGTTTTGAGCGTGATGGTCTTTGCCCTTTGGAACGATATTTTCTGCTGATCGGTTTCAAAACGGGGCGCTGCCCCAGAAATGCCACAATTGTGCCGCGCTTCCTACACAATGCTTTGTCAGGCTGAGCCTGTAAGAGTGGAGTATGGGTATGGATACGATTGAAAAAGGTTATCGCGGGCTGCATCTGCTTTGGGATTTGAACTGGGACCGCCTTTTGTATCTTGCGACGATCACGGTTGCGCTGTTTGCGGGCGCATGGATCGGCAGCTTGTTTCTTTAAGGGGTTTGGGCCTTGACCGCACACGATAGCTTTTGCGCGCCCCTTTCGGGGCGCTTCTCGTTTTGACATCAATTGCCAATGCGATTAGTCAGTCAGGATAGGGGTGTCTGACTGGAAATGAGAATATGACAAGCAGTGTCACGAAGCGCGCCGCGCGCAGAGGATCAAACCACACCATTGGCAAAGCGCTGAAAATACTGGCTTGCGCCATGTTTTCAATGGTTTTTGTCTGGGGTGTCATGCGTGTTGACGCGCAAAATTACAGTTTTAATTCGGTCGCTGTTGAAGGCAACAAGCGGATCGAAACAGACACGATCCTGACCTATGCGGGAATCGCTCGGGGGCAGGCCGTGTCTGCTGGCGATTTAAATGAGGCCTATCAGCGGATTTTGGCGTCGGGGCTGTTTGAAACTGTTGTGATCGAACCCAAAGGTGGCACACTTGTGATTGTGGTTGAGGAATTCCCGACCATCAATCGCATCAGTTTTGAAGGCAACCAGCGCCTGAAGGATGACGAGCTGTCTCGCTTTATCAAGCTGAGACCACGCCTTGTCTTTAGCCCGACACAAGCCGAGCGGGATGCGGCCACGCTGACGGAGGCCTATGCCGAGAATGGCCGTTTGGCGGCCAAAATCACCCCTCAGATCATCCGCCGCAGCGACAACCGCGTCGATCTTGTGTTTGAGATATTTGAAGGCGGTAACACAGAAGTCTCGCGGATCGGCTTTGTGGGCAACCAAGTTTTCTCTGACCGACGTCTGCGCCGTGTTCTGGAGAGCAAGCAGGCCGGCGTTCTGCGCGCCTTTATTCGCAAGGACACTTTTGTTGAGGATCGTCTGCAATTTGACCAACAAGTCTTGCGCGATTTCTATTTGTCACGCGGGTATGTCGATTTTCGCACAACCTCGGTGAATGCCGAGCTTGCGCGCGAGCGTGACGGGTATTTTCTAACGTTTACGCTTGAAGAGGGCCAGCAGTTTGCCTTTGGCGAGATTACAACTGTGAGCGAAATGGCCGAGGTCGATAGCGACGACTATCAGGAGACCGTCAAGCTGCGCTCTGGCGATGTTTACTCGCCAGCCTCAGTGGAAAACGCGATTGCACGGATGGAACGTCTGGCAATCCGCAATGGCCAGCCGTTCTTGCGCGTTGAGCCACGGATCACGCGCAATGATCGCGATCTTACGCTGGATATCGAGTTTGTTCTGGGGCGCGGTGAGCGTATTTTTGTCGAGCGGATCGACATTGAGGGCAATGCGACTACGCTTGACCGCGTGGTGCGCCGCCAGTTCCGCGTGGCGGAGGGCGACCCGTTTAACCCGCGCGAAATCCGCGAGAGTGCGGAGCGGATCCGCGCGCTTGGTTTCTTTGGCGACGCTCAAGTCAATGCGCGGGAAGGCTCGACGCCCAACAGCGTGATTGTTGACGTGGATGTGCAAGAAAAGCCGACCGGCTCGCTTAATTTTGGCGGAACATTTTCGACCGACAACGGCTTTGGCCTCGTGGCGCAATATACGGAGACGAACTTCCTTGGCCGCGGTCAGACCGTGCGCTTTCGGGCTTCGGGCGCGACGGATAACACCAACTACGGGCTTTACTTTGAAGAGCCGGCTTTCCTTGGGCGGGATGTGAAGTTTTTCTTTGATATTGGGCTTGTGGAAACAACGGCCGCAAATTCGAATTACAACACCGACAAGGGAAACTTTGCAACGGGTCTTGAGTTTGCGCTCGGGGAGCGCGCGCGGCTCGGGGTGAACTACAAGTTTGATGCGACCAAGATGACGGTGGATAATACGACTGTTTTGTCGGGGCCTGCGCCGAGCACTTGTAGCAACCTGTTTCTCTGTGTGGGAGATGTTCTGTCAGCGGAGATCGCTCAGGGGCGGCGCAAGCAAAGCTCTGTTGGGTATACCTATTCATGGGACTCGCGCAAAACCTCGCTGGATGACAATGAGGGGCTGCGTTTTGTCGTAAGTCAGGATTTCGGCGGCTTGGGCGGCGACGATACATTTGTGAAGTCTAAAGCCAAAATGGTGGCTCAGACCCGTATCTTGAGCGATGAAATCACCCTGCGGGCCACGATTGCGGGCGGGGCTGTGAACTTCTCTGGCCCTGGTAGTCGCGCGACAGACCGCTGGCTGTTTGACGAGGATATCATTCGCGGTTTTGCACCCGACGGGATTGGCCCACGGGATTATAACGCTGGTGCAAACATGAACGACGCTTTGGGCGGCAATTACTTTGTTTCGGCCAAGTTTGAGGCGCTTTTCCCGCTGGGCTTGCCTGAGGAATACGGGATCACGGGCGGCGTCTTTTATGACATCGGCAATGTTTGGGGGCTTGATCAGGTTAGTTCTACCCCTGGCGTTACGCATTATGAGAGCGGATCGGTCCGCCATGTGGCTGGTATCTCTGTCTTTTGGGTGACGCCGATTGGCCCGATGCGTCTGAACTGGAGCAAGGCTCTGGAAAAAGAAGTGCAGGACAAAGACCAGAGCTTTGAGTTTACGATCTCAACCGAGTTCTAGGATGGCTGCGCCGCTCAGATCATATGTCTTTCCGCTCGCCCTTGGACTATGTCTTTGGGCGGCGGGCGTTTTTGCTCAAGGGTTGAGCGCACCACGGGCCGAAGTTGTGATTGTTGATCCCAACAGGCTTTTTGCAGAGACCCTTTTTGGCCAGAATATTTCGCAGGCCCTCGAGGCCGAAGCCGTTGAGCTGTCGGCCAACAACCGCCGACTTGAAGAGGAATTGCGCGCCGAAGAGAAAGAGCTGACCGAAAAGCGCCCGAGCATGGCGCCGGTTGACTTTCGGGATGCGGCGGAGGCCTTTGACAAGAAAGTTCAGGCCATTCGCCGCGAGCGCCAAGACCGTGCCCGCGCTCTTGAGGACAAGCGCACCTCAGCGGAGCAGCGTTTTTTGGCGACAGCTCAGGGCGTTCTTGTCGAGCTGATGAATGAGCGGGGCGCAAATGTTTTGTTGGATATGCGGGCGGTGATTTTGCGCGATAGCGCGATTGATATTACCAATGACGCTGTGCGCAAGATTGACGAGGCGATCGGGCGTGGCGAAATGCTTGGCAAAGCCGAGGCGGCCCCGAAAGAGGAATAATGCGGCTCTGGCCTGCGCCGCTTGTTTCGCGACGGCGCTCTTGCTACTGAGAGTGCAGATTGACTGGAAGGAATACCAATGACAACCGAGGTTCTGCGCGCCGATATCGGCCTTATCCAGCGGATTATTCCGCACCGCTATCCGTTTTTGTTGGTGGACCGTGTGGAAGACATTATCGGCACAGAATCAGCCCGTGGCATCAAGAATGTGAGCATGAACGAGCCGCATTTTCAGGGCCATTTTCCGGGCAAGCCGATTATGCCCGGTGTGACAATTGTCGAAGCTATGGCGCAGACGGCGGCTGTTATGGTGGGCGTTGCGCTTGATATGGCGGATAAAGAGCTGTTGGTCTATTTCATGGCGATCGAGAAGTGCAAATTCCGCCGCATGGTTGTTCCGGGCGATGTGCTTGAAATGCAGCTGACCACATTGCGCGGCAAACCCGGTGCCAAAGTCTGGCGCTTTGGCGGGGTTGCGACAGTTGAGGGCGAGATGGCCTGCGAAGTCGAGTTTACCGCGATGATGGATCTGCCGAAGGTGGCCGCAGAGTGAGCCGCGATATTCACCCCAGTGCCATTGTCGAAGAGGGCGCCCAGATTGGCGAGGGCTGTATCATCGGGCCGTTTTCGCTGATCGGCGCTGATGTGGTCTTGGGCGCCAATGTGCATATCAAGAGCCATGTTGTTGTGACAGGGCAGACCGAGATTGGCGAAGGCACCGTTGTGTTTCCTTTTTCGGTGATCGGGGAAGTGCCGCAAGACCTAAAGTTTAAGGGCGAGAAGACCGCGCTGAAAATCGGGGCGCGCAACCGTATTCGCGAACACGTCACCATCAACTGCGGCACCGAGGGCGGCGGCGGGCTGACGCAGATTGGAGATGACGGGCTGTTTATGGCGGGCTGTCATATCGCACATGACGCCCATGTCGGGGACCGTGTGATTGTGGTCAATTCCTCGGCTGTGGCGGGGCATTGTGTGATTGAAAATGATGTGATCATCGGGGGGCTTTGTGGCATTCACCAGTTTGTGCGCATTGGTCAGGGGGCCATCATTGGCGCTTTGAGCATGGTGACCAATGATGTGATCCCGCATGGGCTTGTGCAGGGGCCGCGCGGAGAGCTTGACGGGCTGAACCTTGTGGGCCTCAAGCGACGCGGTGTGGCGCGGGCCGATATTACGGCGCTTCGGGCGGCGTTTCAGATGCTGGCGCAGGGCGAAGGCACGTTTCAGGAGCGTGCGCGACGCTTGGGCGAGGATAGCGAAAGCGACTATGTGCAGCAGATCGTCGGCTTTGTGACAGGCGCGAGCGACCGCTCTTTTCTCACGCCAGGGAACTGACGTGCTGGCGCTGATCGCAGGGCGCGGGGCATTGCCCAAGGCGATTGCTGATGCGCAACGCGAGCGGCCTCTCATTTGCGCTTTGGAGGGCTTTGCGCCAGATGCCCTTTCTGTTGACCTCACATTTCGGCTTGAGACTTTGGGGACATTTCTAGGCGCATTGCAGACGCGTGGTGTGACGCAGGTCTGTTTTTGTGGCGCGATTGATCGGCCACGGCTGCGCCTTCGCCAGCTTGATTTCAAAACGCTGCCGCTGGTGCCGAGGTTTTTGCGCGCTTTGAGGCTTGGCGATGACGGGGCGCTGCGCGTCGTTGTCTCGCTGTTTGAGGCGAAGGGGTTTGATGTGCGCGCTGCGCATGAGCTATTGGCGGGGCTGACCATGGCGGCAGGGGTTGCGACCCGGAGCCAGCCACAAGAGGCGCATCAGGGCTTGCCTGCACTTGGGCGCAGTCTGTTGGCGGCCATGGGGCAGGCCGATCTGGGGCAGGCCTGTGTTTTGCGGGGCCAAGATGTTTTGGCCCAAGAGGATGTGAGCGGCACAGATGCGCTGCTTGCGCGTTTTTCGCGGCACGGCGAGGGCAAGGGGGCTGTGCTTTATAAGGCACCAAAGCCCAATCAGGACCGGCGTGTCGATTTGCCCACGATTGGGCTGGCGACGGCTGCGGCCGTTGTGGCGGCTGGCTTTGACGGGATCATTCTGGAGGCGGGGGGCGTGATTGTTCTGGAGCAGGACCAGGTGATTGAGACGCTTGACCGCGCGGGGCTGTTTTTATGGCTGGTGTGAAGCGTATCTTTATCGTGGCGGGCGAAGCCTCTGGCGACAAGCTTGGCCAATCTGTGATGCTCGGGCTGAAACGCCTTTTGCCTGACGTTGAGTTTGCGGGCGTTGGCGGGCCGCTGATGGCGGCCGAGGGGCTGGTCTCTCTGTTCCCTATGGATGAGCTGAGTGTCATGGGGCTGGCGGAAGTTTTGCCAAAATATCGCGCGCTGCTGCGGCGCAAAGACGAGACTGTGGCGGCAGCGCTGGCGTTTGAGCCTGATATTTTGCTGACCATTGATAGCCCCGATTTTTGCAAGCGTGTGGCAAAAGAGGTGCGCGCGGCCAATCGGGCGATCAGGACGGTGCATTATGTGGCACCTTCTGTTTGGGCATGGCGCCCCAGGCGCGCCGCAAAGCTTGCGCGCTTTACCGATAAGGTTTTGACTTTGTTGCCTTTTGAGCCTGAGCTTATGCAGGCCGCAGGGATGGAGGCCGCGTTTGTCGGCCATCCTGTGGTGGCGGAGCCTGAGGCGACGGATCTCGACATCGCGACGTTTCGGGCAGCGCATGGTCTTGGTGATGCGCCTTTGCTTTTGCTTCTGCCTGGCTCGCGTTTGGGCGAGGTGAAGCGGCTCTCGGAACGCTTTGGCGCGGCGGCGCGCGCGGTTTTGGCCAAGCGTGCAGGGATGCGAGCTGTTGTTGTGGTGGCGGATGGGGTGCGCGGGTTTATGGCCGAGCATCAAGAGCTGTTTCCAGCGGAGACGCGTTTTGTGACGCCAAAAGACGCGACCGAGAAGCGCGCGGCTTTTGCTACGGCGGATGTGGCGCTGGCCGCGTCGGGGACGGTTTCGCTTGAGCTGGCAGCGGCGAAAACACCTATGGTGATTGGCTATGATATGGCGTGGCTGAGCCGTATGATTATGGCGCGGATGCTCCTTATTGACACGGTCACGCTTGTGAACCTTGTGAGCGAGACCCGCAGTGTGCCTGAGCGGATCGGCAAGGCCTGCACGTCTGAGGGGCTGACCGAGGCGGTGCTTGAGGTCTTGCGCGCGCCTGAGGCGCAGGCTGAGGCGATGCGGCTGACGATGGAGCGGCTCGGCGGGGACGGGGAAGACCCGGGCTTGCGTGCGGCCAAGGCGCTGCTCTGTTAGAGGCGGATATAGGAGACGCTTTCCCCGACTTCGCGCGCGCCGTCATGGGGCGGGCGGATCAAGAGCGCGTTGGCTGAGGCCAAGACCGAGAGAAGGGCCGAATCCTGACGGGTTTCGGCGCGAAGCTGGCCCTTGGTGACGCAGGCGCGCATATAGTGCTCGCGTGGGCCATTGGCGGGCAGGGGCTCGGACAGCTCGGCTGTGAAACGCTCGGCGGGTGCTGCGCCAAGACCTGTCATGGCCCGCAAGACAGGCAGCAAGAAGACATGACCACAAACCATGGCAGACACCGGGTTTCCGGGGAGGCCGATCATCACAGCGTCGCCCATTTGGCCCGCCATGAGGGGCTTTCCGGGGCGCATCGCGACTTTGTAAAAGCTCTGGTTGAGGCCAAGGCGTGCGGCCACATCGGCGACGATATCATGATCGCCGACGGAGGCCCCGCCGATTGTGACAATGAGATCAGCGCCGTCGCAGAGCGCAAAGACCGTCTCAAGGCTTGAACGGGTGTCACGCGCAATCGGCAGGATGCGCGCCTCTGCGCCGTGAGCTTCAAGCAGGGCTTTGAGGCCATAGGTGTTGGAGGCGATGATCTGGCCCTCTGCGGGCGTCTCGCCGGGCTGCACCAGCTCGTCACCTGTCGAGACAAGGGCCACCACGGGGCGCTTGTAGACGGGCAGCTCGGCGTGGTTCATCGAGGCGGCGAGGGCGATATCGGAGGGGGTGAGCAAGCGCGGCGCGCTCATCTCGTCGCCAAGGGCGAAGTCTTGGCCTGCGGGGCGGATGTTAGGCTTGCTGGTGTCGTCGGTGAGCAGCGTGATCAGCTTGCCGCGGCGCTCAACCTCTTCCTGAATCACAACGCAATTGGCCCCTTCGGGCACGGGCGCGCCCGTGAAGATGCGCACCGCTTGGCCCGCGCCGACACGGCCTGAAAATCCGTGGCCTGCAGCGGCTTCTCCGATGACCACAAATTGGGCGTGCAAATCGGCCTCAACGGAATTGAGCGCGTAACCGTCCATGGAAGAGGCCGCAAACGGCGGCTGTGTGAGCTTGGCGGCTACCCGGCGCGCCAGCACACGGCCTGACGCCTCAGTCAGGGGGCAAAGCTCTGTTTCCACAGGGCGGGCAAGGGCGAATAACTGGTCGAGGGCCTCTTCAACTGAGATCATTTTTCTTCATAACGTCCTGATTTACCGCCGTCTTTCAACACAACGCGGGTTGCCCCGATCTCCATCGCCTTGTCGACGGCTTTGACCATGTCATAGACCGTCAGTGCGGCCACAGAGACGGCTGTGAGCGCTTCCATTTCGACACCTGTCTGGCCCGTGGTTTTAACTGTGGCTGTGATCTGCACGCCCGGGAGGCTTTCGTCTGGCTCAAGGGTGAGCGCGACTTTTGTGATGGGCAGGGGATGACAGAGGGGGATAAGGCGGGCCGTTTCTTTGGCCCCCATGATGCCTGCGAGCTGTGCCACAGCGAGAACATCGCCCTTCTTGGCGCGGTTCTCTGTGATCATGGCGAGGGTTTCGGGAGCCATACGGATATGGCCCTTGGCTGTAGCGACACGAGAGGTCACAGCTTTGTCAGACACATCGACCATATGGGCGTTGCCTGTGGCGTCAAAATGGGTGAGGCCTGACATCAGGCACCTGCCGCACTGAAGGGGTTTGCCAGAAGCGTGCGCGTGGCGGCTTCGACATCCTCCTGACGCATCAGGCTTTCGCCGATCAGGAAGCTGCGCGCGCCGTAGCGGGCGATGTCGGCGAGGTCTTCGGGCGTGAAAAGGCCGCTTTCGCAGACGATCATGCGGTCTGCCGGAACGCGCTTTGAAAGTGTGCGCGTGACATCAAGAGAGGTCTCGAAGGTATTGAGATTGCGGTTGTTTATCCCGATCATACGTGACTTGAGCGCACTGGCGCGTTCCAGTTCCTCGGCATCATGGACCTCCAGCAGCGCATCCATGCCCCATTGGCTTGCAGCCTCTTCAAGCTCTTGGGCTTGGGCATCAGAAACAGAGGCCATGATGATCAGGATACAATCTGCCCCCAAAGCGCGGGCTTCGGCGACTTGATAGGTGTCATACATGAAGTCTTTGCGCAGCGCGGGCAGGCGACAGGCGTCACGGGCCGCTGTAAGAAAGCTTTTGTCGCCTTGAAAGCTTGGTGTGTCGGTGAGCACGGAGAGGCAGGTTGCGCCGCCTGCTTCATAGGCTTGAGCGAGGGCGGCGGGGTCAAAATCGGCGCGGATGAGGCCCTTGGACGGGCTGGCCTTCTTGATTTCAGCGATCAGGCCATAGCCTGCTTTGCTTGCTTCAAAAAGCGCGTCTGCAAAAGGGCGCACAGGGGCGGCTGCGGAGGCAGCGGCCTCGACGGCCTCCAGAGGCACTGTCGCTTTGTCTGCGGCGATTTCTTCAAGCTTGTAGGCTTTGATTTTGTCTAGAATGGTCGCGCTCATGAGGCCTCCGATGTGAATTTGGCAAGGGCGGCGGTTTTCTGCGCCGCGCGGCCACTGTCGATACTGTCGCGCGCCATTTCGACGCCTGCGCGCAGTGTATCAGCTTTGCCAGCCACGTGAAGGGCGGCGGCAGAGTTCAGCAAGACGGCGTCGCGGTAGGCCGAAGCCTCCCCTGCCAGCAGGGCGCGAAAGGCGGTGGCATTCTCTGATGGTGTGCCTCCGATGATGTCTTCAAAGGGATGCACGGGCAGACCCGCTTCCTCGGGGTGCAGCTCTTGCTCGGTGATGCTGCCGTCCTCGTTGAGGGCGGCGATCCATGAGACGCCTGTGATGGTCAGCTCGTCGGTTCCGTCAGAGCCGTGGACAAGCCAAGCGCGTTCGCTGCCGAGCTGGCCGAGCGTTTCGGCCATAGGGCGGATGAGATCGCGGCTGAATGCGCCTGTGAGCTGGCGCTTGACGCCTGCGGGGTTTGTCAGCGGGCCGAGAATATTGAAGATGGTGCGGGTTCCAAGCTCGGCACGGGCCGGGCCGACATGGGCCATGGCAGGGNGGTGCATGGGGGCCATCATGAAACATATGCCGCAGCTTTGCAGCGCTTTTTCAACGAGGTCTGCGCCGATCATGACATTGATGCCAAGTTCGCCGAGCGCATCGGCTGCGCCTGATTTGGAACTCAGGTTGCGGTTGCCGTGTTTGGCCACAGGCACGCCAGCGCCCGCCACAACAAAGGCGGTCGCGGTTGAGATATTAAGCGTGCCTTTACCGTCGCCGCCTGTGCCGACGATATCCATTGCGCCTTCGGGGGCTTTGACGGCGTGGCATTTGGAGCGCATGACGGCGGCGGCGGCGGCGAACTCTTCGACTGTTTCGCCGCGGGTGCGCAGGGCCATGAGAAAGCCGCCGATCTGGGCTGGGGTGGCCTCGCCATTGAAGAGCTCGGTGAAGGCCGTTTCGGCTTCAGCA
>P_2C_Liq_1_UnCtyDRAFT_1000737_pt1 | contig 13574 bp, 8 predicted proteins | sample Pon2CUnioCityCA_2_FD_10234 | JGI IMG/M metagenome (IMG submission 10234)
CCCCTCGACGGCCAGCTGTCGGGGTGCCGGCGGATCGCGCCGGCCGGCGGACACGAGGGTTTTTTTGTCGCGCGGTTGCGCAAGTCTCCAGAGCGGGCCTCCCCGGCACCCCCGGCTAGCCGAGAGGGTAGGGGTGCCGCGCGGTGATCGCATCGATGGCGGCGAGCACCTCGTCCGGGAGGATCAGGTCGCGGGCCTGAAGGCATTCTTCCAGTTGCTCGAGACTCGTGGCCCCGAAGATCGAGGAAGCGACGAAGTCGTGTTGGCGGCTCCAGGCGAGACAGAGGGGGACGAGACCGTAGCCGGCGCTTGCGGCGAGTTCACGGAGCTCGGCGACCGTGGCGAGGCTCTTCTCGTTGACGAAGCGGTGGGCCATGGACTGCTGCCGCTCCCCGCCGGCGTGCAGGTACTCGGAAAAGCGGGCACCCACCGGCCGTCCCCCGTCGTTGTACTTGCCCGAGCAGACGCCGCCTCCCAGGGGGGAGTAGGGCAACAGGTGGATTTGCTCCTTGCGGGCAATGAAGGCCAGCTCGTCCTCGAAGCGGCGATTGAGGATCGAGAAGTTGTTCTGGACCGTGTCGTAGCGGGCGAGCCCGCNCTCGCGGGAGACCGCCTCGGCCTTCATGAGNCCCCAGGCATTTTCATTGGAGGAGCCGATGACCCGGACCTTNCCCTCCCGGACCAGTTCGTCGAGNGCNTCGAGGGTATCCTCGTAGCGCATGCCGTGGTCGGGCCAGTGGGTTTGGTACAGGTCGAGGTAATCGGTGCGCAGGCGGCGAAGGCTTCCCTCGACGGCCCTCCGGATATGGTTGCGGTCGAGGGCGCTGTGGCCGCGGCGGAGCGGCGGCCGGAACCAGCCATGGGCGGGCCCGCCGACCTTGGAGGCGAGCAGGATCTCGTCCCGGTTCCGGCCGGCCAGCCATTCCCCGACGATCTCCTCGGTCCGGTGGACATGATCGGCCCGCGGGGGGACCGGATAGACCTCGGCGGTGTCGAAGAAATCGATCCCGGCCTCGAGGGCGCGGTCCATGATCGCGAAGGCCTCTTCCTTCGTGTTGCGGGAGCCGAACATCATCGTGCCGAGGCAGAGATCGGTGACGACGAGGCCGCTCTTGCCGAGACGGCGGTGTTCCATGAGGCGAGGTTGCCAGACTCCGCGAGTGGGGGGAAGGAGGAATCGGCCGGGCGAAACGCGGCCTCGGGAGGGAGCGGCGCGACCCCTCCCGAGGGCCCGGCGGGTCAGCCCGCCTTCCGCTGCTCGCTGCGCACGGTGTCGGCAAGGGCCTGGCGGAGGAGCAGGAGATTGTGGTTGCCCGGCGAGTGGGCGGTTGGCTCGACCCCCTCGATGTAGAAGGTGTCGTTGGCGATCCCGTTCTCGGTGTCGATGCGGGCGAAAGTGATGTCGAAACCGTGCTCGGTGATGACCCGGCCGAGTTTGTAGAGCAGCCCGAGCGTGTCGGGAGCCTGCACCTCGATGATGGTGCGCTGGAGGGTGAGCTCGTGGTAGACGTTGATGACCGGATCGATGTGGCTGGCGAGGGTGGCCCCGTTGCGGCGGAGGTATCCGGACTCGTACTTGCGGGCCTCCCGCTCGATGGCCTCGAGGAGATCCCGGTTCTCCACAAGGGCCTCGTGGACATGGCTCTCGAATTTCGAGCGGGCGGCCGGGTCGGAGACTGGGCCGCCGTCCGGCCCGACCACGGTAAACGTGTCGATGGCAATATGGTCGGCCCGGGTGACCGCCTTGGTGCTGAGGATGTTCAGCCCGGAGACGGAGAGCGCCCCGGCGAGGTTGAAGAAGAGCCCGCCCCGGTCCCAAGTCACCACGGTGACTGTGGAGAGTCCCTGGTCCGGGCTGTCCTGCCAGTCAATAATTGGGGCGAGCGCGCCTACGGAGTCGGCGGTCTGGATGCGGACCAGCAATTGGTGGACCATATCGAGGTGGAGGACCACCTCATCGAGGCTGTTCTGGACAAAGTAGCGGTCGGGTAGGCCGTTGAGGTGGGCCTCGACCTCCTCCCTTTCGACGCGGGCGGCGGCGCCCTCCCCGAGGAGCTGTTCCTCGAGGTGCTCCCGGTATTCCCGCTCCATCAGGCTGCGGTCGGCCCCCTTCTCGAGGAGGGAGAGGGTCTTCCGGTAAAGGGATTCGTGGAGCAGTTGCTTGTATCCGTTCCAGAGGTTCTCGGCGGTGCCGAGGGCGTCGCAGTAGGTATGGGCGTAGAGGTAGGCCAGGCGCGTAGGGGTACCGGCAAAGCGGGCGAAGGACTGGATGGTGGTGGGGTCATCGAGGTCAAACCGTTGCGAGAATCGTGCCATCTCCAGGTGATTCTCGATGAGGAAGAGGATTTCCCCGTGCAGAGGTTCGGGGAGACCGATTCTCGAGAGGATGGGAGCGGCGAGCACGGCTCCCCGTTGGGCATGACCGCGAACGCCGTCGGCCTTTCCGATGTCGTGGAGAAGAAGGGCGAGGTAGAGGAGGGTGGGGTACTCGGTGCGGCGGAGGGCCTCGAGGTAGCTGTTCCAGGGGGGCTCCGTCCGGGCGAAGACCCGGTCCAGCTGGTGGAGCGTCTCGAGGGTGTGCATGTCCGCCGTGTAGCGGTGGTAGTACTCGTGCTGGACGAGGCAGGTGAGCCGTCCGAACTCCGGGAGGATGTGGCCGAGCACCCCCACCTCGTGGAGCGAGGCGACCGCGGGGAAGACCCGGCCGGCGTCGTTGAGCAGGGCCCGCATGATCTTCTGGAGGGCGGGTTGCCAGGGATCCGTCACCTCGAGCAGTCCGAGGGACTCCTCAATTTCCTCGGCAAGTTCATCGTGGAGGTCGGCCCCGAGTTGCTGGGCGTGGCGGAACACCCGGACCAGCCGGAGCGGATCGGCCTGGAAAGCGCCGGGCTCGTCGCGGTGGAGGAGACCCTTCTCGAGGAGGAAGCCATCGATCCTCCGCTTGCGCTGCGGGCGCCGGGAGGCGAGGACATCGCGGAGGTGGAAGCGGTCCCCGGCGAAGGGCAGGTCCCGGCGGAGGATGCGGCTCTCCACCCGGCTCGCCGTGCGGAGGATGCACTGGGCCCGGGCATAGTAGTCCCGCATGAAGGCCTCGACCCGCTCGACGAGGTCGACCTCAGGGTAGCCGAGGTGCGCGGCGATGGTGGGCTGGCGGTCGAGGGAGAGCAGGTCAGTCGCCCGGCCGGCGAAGAAGTGGAGCTCGTTGCGGACGCGGAGGAGAAAGTCGTAGGCCTCGTGGAACTGCCGAAGACGGGCCGGCGAGAGGATCCCGTTTTCCACGAGAACCTCCGGGTCGCCCCGGTCGAAGCGGATGTGGCTCATCCAGAGCACATTCTGGTAGTCGCGAAGCCCACCGACCCCGTTCTTGATGTCGGGTTCCTGGAGGTAGAGAGAATCCCCCTGCTGGGTCCGCCGGTCGACGGCATTCTCGATCTGGCTCTGCAGGGTGAGGGCGGAGCGACGGCGACGGAACCTTGAGCGGAAGCGGCGGTTCAGCTGTTCGGCGAGGGATTCGTTCCCGAAGAGGAAACGCATCTCAAGGAGGGCGTTGCGGGACTTGGGTTCGCGGTCGGCTTCGGCGAGGGCTTCACTGACCGTACGGGTGGCGTGCCCGACCTTCAGCCCGAGATCCCAGAGCGGGTAGAGCATTTCCTCGGCGAAGGCGGCCGGCAGGCCCCGGGCGGAATCCCGGGGGCTGTCCGGCGGGTGGAGGAGGAGGATGTCGACATCGCTGAAGGGGCAGACCTCCCCGCGACCGTATCCTCCGAGGGCGAGGACCGCGATCCGTTGCCACCGGCTCCCGTAGTCCGGGGCGAGCACCTTGCCGGCGGCGTCGTAGAGGGCGGTGAGGAGGGCGTCGATGAGGAGGGCACCCTCCCGGGAGACGGACAGGCCGCTGGCCCCGGCCCGGTGGTCCGCGAGGATCCGCTCCCGCTCGGAGGTGAGAAAGGTGCGGTAGGCCTCCACGCGATCGGCGCGGGCGGGCAGGGACCCTGCCGCGAAGTGGAGCTCCCGGCGGGCCCGCGCGGCCAGCCCGGGCGGGTCTCCCGGGTGGGCATCCTCGGAGGCGGCATTCGGGTGGCCGGCGGCGTGGGACTTCATGGCGNCGGTACGGAGCGTGGAGCTTGGGGCAGGAATCGCCAACCGTCGAGTTTCCCGGCGAGGGCCCAGCGCGGGTGCGGCGGAAGGGCGCCAGACTGTTGTGGCGGAGCGGAAAGTGTGAATGATTGGCCGCCATGTGGTTAGAAAGCCTCGCCTGTGTGCGCCCCGAACCTTTCTACACGCAGGCCGAATGCTGGGAGGTGCTGCGGAACAGTTCCCGTTTCGCGGAACTGCGCCCCGGTTCCCAGCGGCTTCTCGAACGGATCCTGAAGGGTTCCGGTGGCATCGATCGCCGACACTTCGCGATGCCGCAGGTGGAGGGGCTGTTTGACCTATCGGCGGAGGAGCTGAACCGGGGCTTCGAGCGGGAGGCCCCCCGGCTGGGTGGAGAGGCCCTCGGCCGGGCCCTGGAGGAAGCCGGCCTGCGGGCCGGAGAGCTCGACGCCCTCCTCGTGTGCACCTGCACCGGTTATCTCTGCCCCGGTCTCTCCAGCTATATCGGGGAGGCGGCGGGCCTCCGCCCGGACGCCTACCTCGGCGACCTTGTCGGGCTGGGTTGCGGGGCGGCCCTTCCCCTCCTCCGGCAAGCCGCGGGCCTGCTCGCGCTCGATCCGGACGCGAAGGTGGCCTGCGTTTCCGTGGAGGTGTGTTCGGCGGCGTTCTACATCGACGACGACCCCGGGGTGCTCGTGAGCCTCTGCCTGTTTGGAGACGGGGCGGCGGCGAGCATCTGGAGCGGGGACCGGGCCGGGGAGGATGCGGGAAAGGTGCGCGCTTACGGGTTCGACACCCTGCACCGCCCGGAGGCGCGGGAGCAGCTCCGCTTCGAGAACCGCGGGGGCAAGCTGCGGAACCGGCTGGAGCGGACCGTCCCGGCCACGGCGGCCGCGGCTGTCCGCGAGCTGCACGCGCGCTCCGGCGCGAACGGGGCGGAGGTGATCACGCATGCCGGCGGTCGCGATGTCCTCGACGCGGTGGCCGACTCCCTGCAGGTGCCGGACCTGCCGACCTCGCGGGAGGTGCTGCGGGACGGGGGCAACATGAGCAGCCCGAGTGTCCTTTTCGCGGTGGACGAGGTCCTGCGGGCCCGGGCGGGCCGGCCCGTCGACCTCTGGGCCAGCTCGTTCGGGGCCGGGTTCAGTTGTCATTCCTGCCGGCTGACCGGCGGGAATAGCTAGGCCTCGCCCTCCCCGCCAACCCGCTGGAACCCGGCGAGGAACTCGCGGTTGCCGTCGGTGCCGGCGAGGGTGGACTCGCGGACGGAGGCGAGCCACGCCCCCGGAAGGTGGGCGAGGATCCAGGCGACGACCTCATCGCGGACCCGTGCGCGCACTTGCGGGTCGCGGATCACCCCGCGGCCGGCATCGGCCTCGGCCCGGGAGGCCTCGAACTGGGGCTTGACGAGCACGACCATGCGACCGCCCGGGGCGAGCCGCGCCCAGACCGCGGCGAGCACCTTGCGGAGCGAGATGAAGGAGAGGTCGACCACGACCCAGTCGTAGCGGTCGCGGGGAAGATCCGCGGAGGCGAGGGTTCCCGCGTGGACGCGCTCGAGGTTGGTGACTCGCGGATCGCGGCGGAGTCTCTCGTGGAGCTGGCCCCGGCCCACGTCGACGCAGGTGACTTCCCGGGCGCCCCGCTGGAGCAGGCAGTCGGTGAAGCCCCCGGTGGAGGCGCCCACATCGAGGACGGTGGCGCCGGTGGGGGACCAGCCGACGGCCTCGAGAAAGCCCTCCAACTTCTCCCCGGCCCGGCTGACGAAACGGGGAGGATGCTCGAGGGCGAGGGGCAAGTCCCGGGGGACCGCCCGCCCCGGCTTGTCCATCCGCTCCGTGCCGTTCCACACCTTCCCCGCGAGGATGAGGGCCTGGGCCTGGGTGCGGCTCGCGCAGAGGCCCTTCTCGACCAGCAGGTGGTCGAGGCGGATCCTGCGGAGGGGGCGTTCGCTCATGGCCACTCGATAGGCAGCCGGCCCCGCTGCGTCCACGCGAAAGGGTAAATCCTTGCCGGCCGGAACCCGCCCCCGGTAGCTTGCCGGCATGGAGGACTCCGCCACCGCCCGCCACCCCGAGCTCGACCTGGAGGCACTGGGACGCCTCGCCCGCATCCGCCTGCGCGACGAGGACCGGGCGGAATTCCAGCCCCAGCTCGCCCGTATCCTCGGCTACGTGGAGCAGCTTTCCCGGGTGGAGGTGGAGGGAGTCGAGCCGATGACCCACCCCGTCCCCCTGGAGAACGTCCTCCGGCCGGACCGGGCGGTGGCCCCCGATTCCCGGGAGGCCTACCTCGACAACGCGCCGGCCACCCGCAACGGGGAGGTCATCGTTCCGCGGGTGATCGAGGAATGACGGCCCTGCACACCTGCACGGCCGGGGATCTCGGCACCCTGCTCGACCGCGGGGAGGTGGGTAGCCTGGAAATCACCGAACACCTCCTCGCGCGGTTGGAAGCCTGCGAGCCACGGATCCGCGCCTTCCTCTCCTGGGAGGGGGAGGACGCGCGGGCGCGGGCGCGGGCCAGTGACGAGCGCCGCCGGCGCGGGGAAAGCCGCGGGCCGCTGGAGGGGGTCCCGGTGGCCCTCAAGGACATCGTGGCCGTGGAGGGCCAGCCCCTCGGCTGCGCCAGCCGGATTCTCGAGGGATTCCGCAGTCCGTACACGGCGACCGCCGTCCGTCGGCTCGAGGAGGCCGGGGCCGTGGTCTTCGGGCGGTTGAACATGGATGAATTCGCGATGGGTTCCTCCACGGAGAATTCCGGCTACCACCCGACGGCCAATCCCTGGGATAACCGGAGGGTGCCCGGCGGCAGCAGTGGGGGCAGCGCGGCGGCGGTGGCGGCGGGAGAGGCCCCCATCGCCCTGGGCAGCGATACCGGCGGGTCCATCCGCCAGCCGGCGGCCTTCTGTGGCACGGTGGGGCTGAAGCCCACCTACGGGAGAATTTCCCGCTATGGCCTGGTGGCCTTTGCCTCCTCGCTGGACCAGATCGGTCCGCTGGCCCGCTCCGTGGAGGACGTGGCCCTCTTCCTCGATGCCACCTGCGGTCACGACCCGCGGGACTCGACCTCCCTGCCCGGCGGACCGCCGGCGTGGGCGGGGAGGCTGGCACCCCCGGAAGGCCCCCTGCGCCTCGGTGTGCCCCGCGAATTCTTCGGGGAGGGCCTGGCTCCGGAGGTGAGGGAGGCGGTGGAGAAGGCCCTTCGCTTTTACGAGCAAGCCGGCCACAGCGTGGAGGAGGTGGACCTGCCCCACGCGGAGTACGGAGTCGCCGTTTACTACATCGTAGCGACCGCGGAGGCTTCCTCGAACCTCGCCCGCTTCGACGGGATCCGCTACGGGCAGAGGGCCCCCGGGGCCGAGGACGGGATCGACCTCTACTACCGCACCCGGGAGGAGGGCTTCGGCCCGGAAGTGGTCCGCCGGATTCTGCTCGGCACCTACGTGCTCTCCTCCGGTTACTACGATGCCTACTACCTGCGCGCGCAAAAGGTGCGCACCCTCGTGCAGCGGGATTTCGAGGAAGTCTTTGCCCGGGTGGACGCCCTCGTTTCCCCGACCACGCCGACGGTGGCCTTCCGGGAGGGGGACAAGATCGACGATCCGCTCGCGATGTACCTGAACGACATCTACACCATTCCGGCGAACCTTGCCGGGCTGCCGGCCCTGAGCGTGCCCTGCGGATTCTCTCCGGAGGGAATGCCGATCGGCTTGCAGCTGATGGGGCCCGTCCTCGCGGAGGAACGCCTCCTGCAGTTGGCCCGACAGTTCGAGGAGGGCCACGACTTCCGCGGACAGGTGGCCCCGGTGGAAACAGGGGAGGGCCGAAGCTCATGAGCGCGGCTTGGGAACCCGTCATCGGACTCGAGGTCCATGTCCAGCTGGGGACCGCCTCGAAGATGTTCTCCCCCGTTCCCTATCGCTTCGGGGAGGAGCCGAACACCCTGATCGATCCGGTCGTCTGGGCTCTTCCCGGCAGCCTGCCCGTCATCAACGAGGAGGCGGTGGCCAAGACCGTGCAGCTCGGGCTCCTGCTCGGTTGTGAGATCGCCCCCGTCTGCAAGTGGGACCGGAAGAACTACTTCTATCCCGATTCGCCGAAGAACTACCAGATCTCGCAGTACGATCAGCCCGTCTGCCGGCACGGCAGCGTGGAGATCGAGTTGGCGGGTCCTTCCCGGGCGGAGATGGGCCCGCACCGGGAGGTCCGCCTCACCCGCATCCACCTCGAGGAGGACGTCGGCAAGCTGACCCACTACGGCAAGGACAGCGGCGTGGACTACAACCGGGCGGGCACTCCCCTCGTGGAGATCGTCACCGAGCCGGACCTGCACTCGGCGGAGGAGGCCTATGCCTTTCTCACCTGCCTGCGCCGCATGCTCGTGCACGCCGGCCTCTCCGACTGCGACATGGAGAAGGGGCAGTTGCGCTGCGATGCGAACATCAGTCTCCGGCCGGCGGGGAGTGGCAAGCTCGGCACCAAGGTGGAGCTGAAGAATTTGAACAGCATCAGCGGCGTGCGCGACGGGATCGCCCACGAGATCCGGCGCCAGCAGCGGGAGCTCGAGCGGGGCAACGCCCTTCGCCAGGAGACCCGGCGCTGGGACGCGGAGAAGGGGCAGACCCGCGAGATGCGGGGCAAGGAGGAGGCCCACGACTACCGCTATTTTCCGGACCCGGACCTCCTGCCCGTCCGGATCAGCGAGGCATGGAAGGCGGAGCTGGCGGCGACTCTCCCCGAGCGTCCCTTCGACCGGCAGCGCCGCTACCTCGAACGGCTCGGCCTCCCGTATTCGACCGCGACCGTGCTCATCGGGGAGCGGGAGGTCGCCGACTTCTTCGAGGCCTGCCTCACGGAGGGGGGCGATCCCGTCATCGCGGGCAACCTCGTGGCCAACGATCTCCTGCGGGAGCGGAGGGGCAGCCTTGCGGAACTCCCCATCGGGCCGGCCGAGGTGGCGGAGCTGGCCGGCTTGTTGGCCCATCGGACCATTGCCCACGCCACCGCCCGGGAACTCCTCGCCGAGATCGTGCAGACCGGAGGATCGCCCTCGGCCCTCGTGCGGGAGCGGGGGCTCGAGCAGCGGTCGGATACCGGGGAGCTCGAGGCCCTCTGCCGGGAGGCGATCGAAAACTCCCCCAAGGCGGTCGCCCAGTACCGGGAGGGCAATGCCAAGGCCATCAATGCCGTGAAGGGGCAGGTGATGAAGGCGACGGGGGGGAAGGCGGACCCACAGGTCGTCAACCAACTCCTCGAAAAGCTCCTCGCGGACTAAGGATACGGACCACCCCTCAAATCGGGCGGTTGGGGGCTCTCCTGGTGGAGCCGATCGGGATCGAACCGACGACCTCCACAATGCCATTGTGGCGCTCTTCCAACTGAGCTACGGCCCCAGGAAAACTCGGGAGACAATCGCGAAAGTCCCTCGCGGTCAAGCCCAAGAGGGAGGGGAAGGGAGAGAAACGACCCCGCGGAGGTACCGTACCGTCTCGGGGCGGGCACGATACCTCCGGAGGCCGGAAAGGGAAGGCCTCAGTCCTCCTTGGCGATGAGGCGGGCGAGCGCGTCGGACTTCGGATCGACGAGGGCGGCGATCCGCTCGCGGTGCACGGTGGCCACGATCATGTCGCCGATCTCGGCCCCAACCTCGGAGAAGAGGCCCAGTTCCTGCATCCGCACCGTCTGGTGGCGGTTGTCGTCGGTGGGCGTCACGTAGTGGACGGCATCGGCGTCGTAGCGGTAGAGAAGGTAGAGCTGGGCGAGCGTCATGAGCCGCTTGCGCTTGCAGTCCTCGGCCCGGGTATTCTGGTCGCGGATGGAGAGGATGCTCCGCCCGGCGCGGTCCTCGATGGCGGCGTAGACCACGTCGAGCACCTTTTCCTCCTCTCCTCCGCGGAGCAGGGAGAGCTCGATGAGCTCGGAGGAGGCTCGGTGCGGGCGCAGGCGGGCCCGGGGAGCGGGGTCCATCCCGTAGTGGGCGGCCCAGGCGTCGAGCCAGCCGTCGAGCACCTTGACCGGGACCTCCGTCTGGATGCGGTGCTGGTGTTCGGTGGAACCCTTGCCCATGGCCTTGGTGGTGGCATTCCGCCCGAGGGAGGCGGCGAGGGCGGCGTCCAGCCGCGGTCCACCCACGTAGCTCTGTGGCTTGGAGTAGGGGGACTCCAGCAGGCGGAGCCGGCGCTGCAGCTTGGCGAGGGCGAGCATGCCGTTCTCGCGGAGATCGGTGGTGAACTCCTCGGCGGCCCAGCCGTCGATCTGGTGCCCGCCGTAGGTGATGAAATTGAAGACGAACCCGAGCTTGCCGATTTCCTTGGGGAAGTCGCGCATCTCCTGCTCGGTCATCCCGGTGGTGTCCCAGTTGAAGGAGGGGGAGAGGTTGTAGGCGAGCATCTGGTTCGGGTAGACCGCGTGGACGGCCTCGGCGAACTCGCGGGCCTCCTCGAGGTTGGCCGTCTTCGTCTCCATCCAGAGGAGATCGGCGTAGGGGGCGACGGCGAGGGACTTGGCAATCGCGTAGGGGATGCCGCCCCGGACCTGATAGTAGCCCTCGGAGGTGCGGGCGAGCTCGCTGTCCCAGGTGACCCGGAGGCCCATCTCGGCGGCCTTGGCGGAGGCCCGGCGGTGGGAGGCGGTCTTGGCGAACTCCAGCCATTCCTCCTCGGTCATGGGTAGATCAAAGCCCTCTTCCTTGCGGAAGCGCATCGCCTCGATGACGGCCTCGCCGTAGGTCATGAGGCCGGCGGCGTCCTCCCACTTCTCGCTGAGGATGGCCCCGGCCTCGTCAAAGGCAGCTTCCATCTCGCTGGACGAGCCGGAGCGGGCGCGCTCGACGCAGGCGTCGATCTCGCCGGCGATGCCGGCCTCCCGGAACCAGGCGTCCGCCTTCTCGAGGTTTTCCTCGGCGAGGCCGAGCATGCGGTGCCCGTTCACCTCGTCCACGCCGCCCTGGTGGAAGCGGCGGAGGAGGGCGGCGGAGCAGTCGCGGTAGGGCGGGACCTGGAGGAGGGTGGCCCCGAGGATGAAGGGGTGGTCGCGACCGTCGCTGTTGTTGTCGAGGAGATTGGCGGCCTCGGCATCCGTACGGGCGACGATGATGCCCTCGACGCCCATGGTATCGAGCTGGAAGCGGGCGGTGTTCAGGCGGGAGATCTGCTCGGTGACGGAGACGAGCACCTTCCCCCCCTGGTGGCCGCACTTCTTGGTCCCGGGCCGCTGGTCCTCGATGTGGTAGCCGGGCACGCCGGCCTCGACAAAGCGGCGGATGAGATTGCGGACATGGGCATCCCCGCCGTGGCCCGTGTCGGCGTCGGCGATGATGTAGGGATTGTAGTCGACCTCCGGCGTGGCCTCGCGCTCCCCGGCGGACATGCGGGAGCGGTTGAAGCGCTGGTTGCGGTCCTGGGTGAGGAGGGCCCGCACCAGCACGGAAGCCTCGTCCGGGACCTGGCTGAGCGGGTAGGAAGCGAGGTCGGCCCCGAGGTCCTCCTGCACCGAGCCCTTGGCGGAGGTGGCCCAGCCCCCGAGGTAGATCCCCTGGATCCCCAGTCGCTTCATCATGACGACATGGCCGGGAGAGTAGGGCCCGAAGGTGGTAATGGACGCGCCGCGATCGTAGTGCTCACGGAGCAGCTGGTAAAATCCGCGGGCGGCCTCGCGGGCGATGGGGTAGTCCTTTTCGATCGTGCCCTGCTGCTCGGCGACCTGGCGGGCCGAGTAGAGCCGGGTGATCTCCCGGAAACGGGGGCTGGCAAACCAGTCCTCGAGTTGTCGAATGGCCTCGTCGAGGGGGGTAGAATCACTCATGGGGTATCTTTTGGGGGTTGGGGTCGAGGGTAACGGGAAAAGGGTGGGGCTCTCAGACCTGGAAGTCCGGATTGTCCGTCCAGCGCTCGTTTTCCTCGCGCAGGCGGCGGAGGTACTCGTCGATCCGCTCGCGGGCCACCTCGGGGTCCTTGTTGTTCAGGTTGAGGTTGAGGAGGTCGATGTACCAGGGGACCTTCTCCTCGGACCGGACGTAGGCGTCCACGATCTCGCGGACGATGGGGAGGGTGGTGGTCTTCGAGTCCTCGTGGACATCCTTGGGGTCGGCCTGGAGCAGCTTGTCGTACTCCTCGCGGAGGAGGCGCTCGAAGAGGGAGAGGGTGAAGGTATCGCCCTTGGCCACGCCGGTCTCCCCGTCCTCCTCGGTGAGGCGGGCCTTCTTGTGGAGCCATTCCCAGAGAATGCTCATGCGGATTTCGCCGGTGGCGGCGTCCTCCATGAGGTAGAGGATGTCGTCGTCGCCGAAGAAGTCGGCCGGCTTGAGGGCGGCCGCCTGGAAGCCCTCACCGAAGGCGTTGCCGTACTGGAGGGCGACGCTGAGGAGGTTGCGGGCCCCGCGGATGGTGCGGGGGGCTTCCTCGAGGAGGAGGAGGTCCCGGGCGTCCTGTTCGGAGTAGCCCGGGGCGGGGAAGGCGCGGCCGAGCTGGTTGTCCGTCCCGACTTTTTCCCAGGCCGGGCGGATGATGTGGACCATCCGCCAGTGGGCCACCCACTTGCCGCTGGCGCCCTCGCGCTGTTCGCGCTCGGCTCCGGCGTAGGCTTTCTCCATGGAGCTCTTCACCCCCGCCTCCGAGCCGACCGGGATGTTCGGCTCCATGCCGCCCTGCCAGAGGGCGAACTGGCCGTGCTGGTCAGGAGTGTTGACCACCCGGCGGACGCGGTCCTCGTAGACCCGCATATAGCCGTAGGTCATGGTGATGGACTCGATGTTCGGGTTGAGGAAGTCGGGATCGGCGGCCATCCGGTCGGAGACGCTGTTGATGTAGTCCCAGCGGCCCGTGTTGTAGCCGACGAAGTGCAGGCCGAGGGCCGCCCGGATCTCCATGAGCTGGTAGGTGGCCTCGAGCTGCTCGACGAGCACGTAGGTCTTGATGGTACCTACGTCGAGTCCGAGGTGCCCCTCGAGGGTGGTGAGGAGCTTGTTCCAGAAGGCGGCCTCCGCGGCGGTCTGGATCTTGGGAAGGTAGAGGACGACGGAAGAGCCCTGTTCCTGGAGGGTCCGGTGGTTGTTCGTGACGTAGAGGGCGGTGTCCACGAGGGAGGCGGCGAGCCCCTTGCCCTCGTGGTCGCGGGTGTGCCGGTCGTCGAGGTGGAGGCCGCGGGCCCGGAAGATGCGGGTGGTGAAAGAGAGTTGTTCCTCCCAATCCGTGACGATCTCGTGCCCGAAGAACTCGCGGGCCCAGCGGTTCATCCCGTCGGCCACGCCCGGAACCACCTCGAGGAAGCGCTCGTCGCGGGCGAAGGCCAGCTTGAGGTTGCGCTGGTTGTCGAGGGACATCGTGTCGATCTGGCCGAGGGCGTCCTCCCCGTCGAACATCCAGCCGTCGGCGCCGGAGAGGAGAGCGTAGGCGACGTTGCGGATGGAGGAGGCGAGGTTCGCGTGCGGCTTGGCACCGGGACCGGTGCCCTGGATCCACTGGCGCTGGAGATCGTGGG
>P_2C_Liq_1_UnCtyDRAFT_1000738_pt1 | contig 13571 bp, 13 predicted proteins | sample Pon2CUnioCityCA_2_FD_10234 | JGI IMG/M metagenome (IMG submission 10234)
CGACGGCTGCACAACAGCCACATCAATGTTCATCGACGCTACAAACCACTGATTGGGGCGGCCTTAGCCCCCTGGGATGAGGAGTACTTGTATCTGAGCTAGATACCTTAACCTCCTGGGAGGGGTATTGCCTGGTTTGTCTAGCGGTGGTTTATTAGGGTCTGGGCTTTGCCCGTGATCTGGCCAAGTTTCCTCAGGGGCGATCGCGGTTGAGTCAGCAACTGCGGAATCGCCAGATGGTTAAGGTGTATCGGGCTTGGGTGGGGGATTGGTCTCATGGGAATCTCAGCATCCAGCAACGGATTGGGAAACTCCCTCATCCGACGTTGGGAACGGTTTATGGGGCGACTGATGCGGGACGGCGATCGCAAAGTCAGGTGACTGTGGTCTCGCGACGGGAGGATGGGGTTCTGTTGCAGGTGAGAATCGCCACGGGACGACCCCATCAAATTCGCATTCATTTGGCGGCGGTGGGTCATCCTCTCGTGGGAGACCCACTCTATTCTCCGGGGGGTGGGTTGAATTTAAGGGTTAATCCTGAGACTCAAACTTATCCGGTTCCGGGGGATTGTGGCTATTTTCTTCATAGTTTTCGGCTGGGGTTTTATCATCCCAGTTCGGGCGATTGGCAATGTTGGGATTGTCCGCCGCCTGAGCGGTTGAGGTGAGGTTTTTTGGGGGAAATTTTATTGAAAAATCCCTTGACTTTTTGCGGCTCTTGACGTACTATTGAAGAATGGGAATCTGTGCCGCCATATATATAGGGTCTGTGAGGAAGAAACGGGCACGCCACTTGCGGATTGCCCCTACGTCGTTTTGAGTTGGGCGAAGGTATTAGAAGGGAACTTTGCCGGTGAGCATATCTCGATACATGAGAATCCCGCCTTTGAAGCTATAGAACGGGTAGCCGAAGGTGGCGGGGACGTTTTTCCCGAAGATTCCATGACTTAGCCAGGCGCAAGGATAGCCGAAACCGGGGGCGATCGCCAAGGTCCACCAGGTTTGAGTCATAATAGAGTAGAGAATGGCCCCGATGGCGACGACAAGCCCTAAAACATGGAGTCGGCGACAAATGGGGTTTTCATGGGCTTCGAGGTAGTAGGGGTAAAAGGCTTCAAAGGAGTTGAATTTTTGGGCCATAAGAAGAGAATAGTTAATAGTTAATAGTTAATAGTGAATAGGGAAGAGGTTGTTAGTTGCGGCGGGAGAAGAGTCCGAATAGGGGACCGAGTAAGGCGCCAAAGATGAAGCCTCCGGCGTGTGCCCAGTAGGCGATACCGCTTTCCATTCCACCTGCGTTGACTTGGGCTTCTAGGCTGGAAACGCTGTTAAAGGCTTGTTGTAAGAACCAGAAACCAAGGAAGAAAATTGCTGGAACTCGGACGGTAAACCAGAAAAAGCCGAGGGGAATTAGGGTGACAATTCGGGCTTGGGGGAAGCGAAAAATATAGGCTCCCATAATCCCGGCGATCGCACCACTGGCTCCCAATGTGGGTATCATTGAATCGGCATCAAATACATATTGGGCGAGGGAGGCGAGTACGCCACAGATAAGATAGAAAATCAGATAGCGAGATGACCCCATTTCTTCTTCAATGTTATTGCCGAAAATCCAGAGATACAGCATATTGAAGACGACATGGAGGACACTTCCATGGAGGAATTGCGAGGTGACAAGGGTTAAGGGTTCGGGGATTAAATCGCCGCTGCTTGCTCCTTGGAGACTTTCGGAGAGTTGACCGGGAATAAAGGCAAAGTCTTGTAAAAATGCCTGAAGTCCGGGAGTTCCGAGGCTCAGTTCGTAGAGGAAAATGAGAATGTTGGCGACAATTAAGACATAGGTGACAACTGGGGTGATTTGAATCGGATTTTCATCGTTTAAGGGAACCATTGAATTTTAGGAATCGCTAGACAATCGCGGACAACTCGAAACGGTGGGTGAATGGTTGAGGTTAACCTTTGATTACTTTTCTCCGTCCTCGCTGGGACGTTCAACGGAACGTTCAACGGGACTCTCAAAGCTGATATTCCCGTCAGGAGTGAGTTGGGGGCGAATCATTTGGGAACGGGGACGGATAAAGGGACGAACTGGAGGTGGTGTGGGAGGAACATTTCGTTGTTGATACCCATAGCCAGCGGCGGGTTCGCTGTAACCATAGCCGTCACCGACTTGTTCGTTGCGGTGAAGGGGGGGAATGGGGGGTTCGTCTTGTTTCAACAGTTCCCAGTCGGGTTGAGTCTGTTGCGGCTGGATGTCGGGTTGCGGCTGGATGTCGTCTTTTGCGGCGTTAATGCTGGGGGGTTGGGCTGGGGAAACGCCCTGGCTGGCGGTTTGGATGATGGCTTTTCCGGATTGGCTGGGGGTGGGGGTGGCGGTGGCGTTGAGGGGAATCAGGGGAAGGGAGAGGGAGGCGAGTACGGCGGCGACACGGCTACGAGAGGCGGTGGGCCTGGGTTTGAGGATAAATCGCCCTTGTTGGACTTGCAGTTGGAGGGTGTCTTGCAATCCCCGACGACGGAGGGCGTTGTTGATGGCACATTGCGATCGCGCCTGTTGTAAACTGGCTTGGGAGCGAGAGGCGTTTTCGGGATGGTGGCGGTAGTGATAAAGGGGTTCGCGAAGATGGTAGATGTCGGTGAGTTCGGAGATGCGTAAACACAGGTCGTAGTCTTCGGCGTATTCGAAGGCGGGATCGATTCCTCCGGCTTGGTTGTAGATGTCGCGACGCATCAGGCGGAAGTGAAAGGTGATAAAGTCGGTCAGGAGGCGATCGCGACTGTAGGGAATCCGACAGCGATAACCTAAGCCGAGGGGGGTTCCTTGACGGTCGATGTCGAGATAGTCGCTGTAGACCATCCCAATTTGGGGCTTCTCATTGAGGATGGCGGCGGTGCGTTCGAGGGCGTTGGGAAGTAGGATATCATCTCGATCAATCCAGCCGAGATAGTCGCCGCTGGTGGCAGAGATTGCGGCTTTGAGGGCTTCTCCTCGACCTCGGTGAGGGGCGGCGATGACCCGCACTCGTTCATCGGTGGCGGCGAGCGATCGCGCGATGTCTAAGGAATCGTCGCTAGACCCATCATCCCAGATTAAGAGTTCAAAGTCGGGGTAGGTTTGTTGCAGAACACTCTCGATGGCGAGTTGGAGATAGTGGGAGGGATTGTAACTATTGAGGATGAGGGAAATTTTAGGAGACATGGCTGAATCCAGGGGTGAGGGGCGTTAGGGCAGATTTTAGCATGAGTTAATAGTGAATCGTTAATAGTGAATAGAAATCGCGAGTTTAAGTTTTTTTAAAATCTCTTGACGAAAGTCTAAATCTGTTCCTAGTTTTTGGGCGAGTTGAATGTACTCTGAGTCTTGCTGGGCGATGGCCTCTGGGGGAATTGTCCCGGAAAAGGCATTAACGCTGGTTTGCGATCGCCGAGTTTTGCCGAAATACAAGACAGGAACCTGATTTTTTCTTAAGGCTATCTGGACGGTTTGCGGGGAATTGATGGGGAAACTATCTAAGTAGATATCTCCGAGATGCCACCAGAGGGGTTGCTGTCGCCAATTCTGAGGATTCACGATAATTAACTGTTGCCGAGAAAGGTCGAGTTTTGTCCAGGTTTCTGTGAGGCGATCGCGGCTGGAAATCCCTAGATTCGACTGTTCATCGTTTTTTGATAGCAACAAAAGTAAGACCGATTGGGGACAAGATTGGATAATTCTTGCCCAAGTGTCTCGCAATTCAACGGTTAGGTCATCGGGGGAAACCACGCTAAAAAAAATGACGGTTGCTGAGGCGATATCTAGTCGTTGCTTCAAGTTGAGAATTTCTGAATCTGGGGCTTGACCTAAATGGGCAGTCGTGGTATGGTAAATGCTAGGGGTCAGACTTATAGGCAAAAAAGCCGTTTCGTCAGAGGTTTCCGAGAGCGGTAAGTCCCAAAACGCCCTCTGAGAGCGGGCTAACTGATGTAACTCCAGAAAGGCGATCGCCCCAATGTCGCTCACTGAGTCTCCCCAGAAATGCAACTCGTCTAAATTTTCCTCTCGTAGCCGCTGGATTTGTCCCCGCAAGTCTGGCGGTAATTGAATCCAATCCCCGCCAGGCCAGGATTTTGGCGGCGGTTGGGGAGAATAGATGGTTTTACGGGTTTCTGGGAGATGGCCGGGATGGGTTTCGAGATAAATTCCCGTTTTTCCGGAGTTTGGTGACGGAAATTGCCAATCAAGGCGATATCCCTGGGATTGGAGGAAGAATTGTCGGATTTGCCGCTGCTGCTGTAGGAGTTCGTCTAAAGAAACGTCATTATAATAGGTTGGCAAGAGACTCGCCTGCAAGGAATAGACTCTCGCCGCTTCTCGCCAGTGTTGCGGCTGGTCTTGAATCTGGGACAGGAGATAGTCGGAGATGGCCATCAGTCCCTGAGTATAGGCTTTGGCGTCGCCGCGATCGCGCCATTGGGGGGTTTGCGACAACATTTGTTGCAACCAATCGGGCCACAAGGAAGGGGGAATCTCTTGCAGATGCGATCGCCAATCCTGACATCGCCAATTTTCCTGTTGCAACCAATGCCATGTGGCTTGTTGTCGGATTTCTTGGGCAAAGATAGGATTTTGGGCAATTTTGAGGAAGAATCGCCCTTCATCAAACTTCCCCTCCGCCGCATTTTTCACCGTTTGTTGCTGAGAATGGAGACGAAACACCGCCAGGGGTTCATCGACAAATCCCACGGAACCTGTCGCCAACAGCCGCCACCACAACTCCACATCCACCAACTGCGATAAGTCTGGATCAAAGCCTCCCACGGCCTCGACGGCTGATTTGCGCAACAACACCGCTGTCGGTTCACCAATTTTGTTGAGGGGAAACCTCCACAATTGGCAATCGGCTAAAAGAGTTGTTCCGGGTTGGCAAGGGTTGAGGTGACGCCAATACTGATGGACATGGCGGCCGCGTTGAGCAACAATTTGCAAAATCTCAATTCCGGCCGCGTCATCGGTAATATCAAGGCGACGGGGACAAAAAACGAGTCCCATCTCAGCATCGGTTTCGGCCAAGTTGACCAGTTTGCGAATACAATCAGGGTCGAGGCGATCGTCTTGAAAGAGGAATTTGATATAAACTCCCCTGGCTTGTTGGATGCAAAAATTCCAATTGTTCACCATTCCCCGTTGGGGGTTGCGGTAAATTCGACAAGGATGGGGAGATGTAGCCGCAAACTCTTCTAATATCTTTGCTGTTCTATCCTTAGAACCGTCATCGGAGAGGATAATCTCTAAATCAGGATAGGTTTGCTGGGCCAGACTGGTTAAGGCGTCTCCCAAAAACCGCTCACCGTTATAGGTGGGAATACAGACGCTAACTAAGGACTGCGGCGATCGCGCTGAGGTGACGTTTGAGTTCGGGGTTGAATGGCTCACGTTATGTCGCCTTACCTGAGCGAATCCTTTTTTTTGTGCGCACCTTTTCCATTATGCTTATAGTACAAGTCAAGGGGGCGCTTGTCAATAGCAATGTTTGAGAAATTTACGCTCAATTCCATGGAGGCTGAGATAATCGATTAGACTATAGATAGATCCTGTCCACCAACCTGAATGCTATGCTCAATGCCATGAAATCTTCAAGCCAACTCTCTGGGGATCTCCTACCCTTGGGGTTTCGTGCATTAAGTGATCCTCTCCGGTTACAGATTATCGACCATCTGTGCGATCGCGAACTTTGTGTCTGTGACTTATGCGATCGCCTCGACACCCCCCAGTCCAAACTCTCCTTTCATCTTAAAGTTTTAAAAGAAGCTCAACTGGTGCATCCTCGACAAGATGGCCGCTGGATCTACTACCGGCTTAACCTAACTCAAATCCAATACTTAGAACAATTCCTGCAAAGCCTCAATACCTCAACCGCAAACATTTCCGCCTCCCACTGCATCTAACCCATCGAGTTAAGAGATCGTCATAGTTCCGTCATATTGATCCTCTAACCTAGGATTAAGCTAGACGAGTGCAGGGTCAGTCAACCCCCTGACTCGATCGCAACCATCACAATCAGATTACTCAGAAATTAACCCCTATGAAACCCTCATTCAAAATTGCAGTCTTAGCTTCATTTGCTTTCCTGAGTGCATCTTCAGCCAGTCACGCCTTAGAGTCTTCAGCCTCCCCCAAACCCAGCAACCGGCTTCATGTGGAGATCGAAGACTTAAACCAAGATAATCTCTCCCAAGCTAGTGTCTTTAACAAAGATAGCGATCGCAACCAAGACTATAACTACGATCGCAACCAAGACTATAACTACGACGCTAAAACCCGTCCAAGTCGCTATCGTCGCATGAGAAGTTAAACCGCCTCAACCCGTCCTCTGAGCCAGCAAAATATCCCCCAAATTGGCTCAGAGTAATCCTCATTTTGGCTCATGTTTTTGTTTCCATCCCACGTCCATGAGAACCTTTGCCAATCTGCTTAATCCCATCTCCCCGTCAGACTTTATTGACCAATACTGGACTCAGAAAGCCATTATTATTTCTGACAACAACCCCAAAAAATTTGCAGATTTATTTTCCTGGGAGAGTCTCAACCAAATCCTTAATTTATATCCCTTAAAATCTCCAGAAATTCGCCTCTCTCAATCCGGGAAAAAGTTTCAACCCATCCAAACTGCACAGGATATCATCCAAAGCTGTCAATCTGGAGCTACATTGGTTGTTGATTGCTTGCATCAAAAAAACGAAAACATCGCCAAACTCGCCGAACAACTCCGCCTCGAACTCGGACATCGCATCCAAGTTAATAGTTATAGTTCCCCAGGAGAACAGCAAGGATTCACCTGTCATTATGACTCCCATGAAGTGTTTATCTTGCAAATTTCCGGACAGAAACATTGGCGAGTGTTTCCCGAAAGTTTTCCCTATCCCACCTCAGAAACTCCCTCCTCTCAATTTACCCCACCTGAGACAAATCCCTATCTTGAACAAACCTTAAATCCCGGTGAATTGCTGTATATTCCTCGGGGACATTGGCATTATGCGATCGCCGCCGCCGAACCCTCCTTACATCTAACCCTCGGAATTGATGGCCCCACCGGAATTGACTTTAGTGATTGGCTGACTGAACAACTACAAACCTCACCTCAATGGCGACAAACCTTGCCATTTTTAAACATCAATTATCGCTCAGCTTGTCGAGAACATCTACAGCAACTTATAGAAACTTGGAGAGAAAAAATTGAACAAGATAACCTCATCGAACGCTATCTTGATGAACAATATTTAAAGGGCCAACCCTCACGACAATTCAGTTTTCCCGCTCAACTAAGTCATCCCCAATTCCCCAACGGACTCCTCACTCAATTTTATCGTCCCCAGCAACCCGTTCTCATCGAAACCAACCCTAACATTGAAGGCTATACCCTCAAAACAGGTGAAAAAAAGATTGCTTTATCCGGGTTAGAATTCAGCAGCTTAGAAAAAATCTTTACAGCGGAGAATTTTACTGGCTTAGATGTCCAAAATTGGTTAGCTGACTTTGACTGGGATACGGAAATTATCCCTCTCTTAACTCAACTGGTTCAAAATGGAATTTTGCTAGTTGTCACTTCGTAAGTGTACCTTATACGTTTACTGCAAAATTGGTGGATAACGCCGATCAATTTCCGCAACCAGCCAACCGCCAAACTTGTACAAAAACTCAATAATTTTCTCAGGAGAGTCAATGGGATTAATGGCCCACGTCAAGGCCTGCCACATTGATGACTGTTGTGTTGGATAATAGTGGCAAAACCGTTCATAACAGGGATGCAAATCCCGCGTAAAACACTGATCTCGTTCCATTACAATTTCAAACCCGGAACGGATAATGCGTTTCATACTCCATTGACAGAGTTTACGGACATAGACTTGCTGCTGAAGTAGATCCGATGGGGTTTGGGGAAGATCTAATAAATCCTCAATTAACTGATTCAGATCCGCCTCTAAGTCAAAACTATGATGAATGCAGGTCATATCTGGACGAAACCTAGGCAAAGTTTCAACTACATCTTGTCCCCAAATACAAACCGCTTGAGTGGCGATTAACATTCGCAAATTGTCGTGACTTCTATCGGTTAAATCCAAAAGGCGATCGCCTGAAACCACAGAAAACTCCACACCACAACAAAAAGGATAATGACGAGATATCTGTTGATTGAGTTTCTTAAACCAGCGGCGATCGCACCCTCGAATATCCCCATATACCACCGCCAAACTATCCACATCAGAAAGATTGAAAATCGCCTGGCCCGACGCCACTGAACCGCGAATATACACCCCCATGACTCGATTCGTCCAAGCCATCACATAGGCCGCCGCCACATCATCAACGAGCGATCGCCAGGGTTCAACAATCTTTTTAAAACTCACCTGACGCACTAAATATCCTTGCTCATCGACAGGTAATATTGAGCCAATGGGTAAAATAGTACTCATCTATAAAAAAAGGGGGGTATCTATAACTAAAGATAACATAATTTTTATCGAGACAAAATAAAATATACCTGACTCAAAAACTGGTCATATTCTCGTCATCATTTCAGATTAACCTCAATTTAGGCCACTTTATAAACCAAATCATGCGAGTTAGCCTAACAATTCTGGCGACATCCGCTTTACTGGCCAGCATCACACCAGCCAGTCTAGCCCAAATCCCCATTAACTCCTTAACCCGAACCCGTGGTATCAGCATTTCAGGAACCATCCGCAGCGTCGTGGGTAACGACTTTATTCTCGACGATGGAACCGGACAAATCATTGTCGATGCTGGTCCACAACGCTGGCATCAACTAAACTTAGAAGAGGGAGAACAGGTCACCGTCATCGGTGACTATAGTGACTATGAATTTGATGCCTTTCAGATTACTCGTAGTAACGGAGAGGTGCTGAACATTCGTCCCGCATCAGGGCCACCTCCCTGGTCTGGCGGACGTCGTAACCCCAACTTTCCCCGTCCCAACTTAGGCTTTTAAGGTGACAGCTATATTGGATCAACACCTTTAAATCAATCTCCCCGAAACACTCAGCAAAACCCAGAAATATTTAACACAATTTTTGTGTTTTGTCAAGGTGTCTGGGGTTAAAATTATGTTAAAAATACTCGGCTCGCATTAGATTATAGCCATGCGAATTTTGTTAGTAGAAGATGACTTTGAACAACGAGAACCGATCCAATTTATTCTCAAACAAAGTGGACATATTGTCGATGCCGTCGAAGACGGAACCACCGCTCAATGGCTGATTGAAGAGACCGACTATGACTTATTAATTTTAGATTGGATGTTACCGGGACAAGATGGAATCGATATTTGTAAACAGTATCGAAAACTCGGTAAAACTTCCCCCGTCTTGATCTTAACCGCCAAAGATACCACCGCCGATAAAGTCATGGGACTCGACGGAGGAGCCGATGATTATTTAGTCAAACCCATCGACCTCGAAGAATTACTGGCCCGAGTACGAGCCTTACGGCGGCGATCGCCACTCTGGAGTGGCGATCGCCTAGAGGTATCCGGCCTCTCCTTATCCCTCGAAACCATGACCCTCACCTGGCAAAATCAAGACCTTTCTCTCAAAACCCGAGACTTCCAACTCTTAGAATATCTCATGCGTCATCCCCAGCAAGTTCTCAGCCATCAACAAATCGAACAAGCACTCTGGGAATGGGGAGAAGAACCCGAAAGTAACGCCGTCGTCTCCCGGATTAAGCGGCTACGTCAAACCCTACGACAACTGGCGATCGACCCTTGGATTCAAACCATCTATGGAATGGGATATCGCTTTGAACCCCCACAAGACAACCAACCATGACCCTTGTTATTAAATCTTTCAATCAACGCTGGTTCCGTCTTCCGTTGCGAGTCCGAGGAACCCTGATTGTCTCAATTCCCATCAGTTGCTTATTTGTAACCCTCTCTATCCTAGCCTGGCTAAAATTCAATCTCATCGAAGACGAAGCCTGGGTTCAACATACCCAAACCGTCCGTCTCGAAACCAAATATCTCTTAAATGCACTTCTCGACGCAGAAACAGGAATGCGCGGCTATGGACTGACACGACAAAATGAATTTTTAAGGCGTTATGAACAAGCAACCCTAACTATTCCTCACTCAATCAATACCTTAGAAAACTTAGTTGATGACAATCCCGAACAGACCCTAAGAATCCAAGCCATTCGCAACCAAGTTAACGATGTATTAGATATTTTTGAGCATAAATTAACCCTGCAAGAAGACCTAACGCGAATCCAGGGAGCCAATGATATTTTGGTTCCCGTTGAATCATTGTATAACTGGCTCAAAGAGGGACAAAACGATATTGTAACAACCCGTGATGCCATTGAACGCTTCGCCGATGAAGAACAAACCCTGCTCATTCAACGAATCCAACATCGCGATCGCCATCAACAGCTCACATTTCTATTCCTTATTCTAGCCGCAACAATTGCAACATTAGCCTCTTGGAGTGCCATTCATTTATTTTACGAACTCGAACAAGAACTAGCCAACCGACAACAGCATCTTAAAGAAACCAATGACCGTCTCGAATCCGTCTGTAACCAGTTACAACGATTTACCGCCAATGCGTCTCATGAATTACGCGCACCCTTAGCCGTCGTCCTAAGCAATACTCAAATCGCCTTGATGGCGTTAAACCAACTCGAAGATAGTCCCGAAACCGCTAAAGAACGGCTAGAAAAAGTAGTCAAAACAACCAAACAAATGAGTGAATTGATTGGCGAACTTTTGTTTTTAGCAAGACATGAAGGACTCTTAGCTCCCGAAAAACGCCAACCCATTGATATCAGCCAATTACTGCTAGAGTTAGCGAAAGACTGGACCAGTCATTGTCGCGACAAACACTTAAGCTTCAACGCTCATATTTTAGAAACAAACATTTGGGTAGAAGGAGACGAAAACTTACTCCGACAAGCCGTTACTAACCTCCTAAGTAACGCCGTTCGCTATACACCCCCAGGGGGACAAATTGAACTTCGCCTTGAGCCAAAAAAATCAGCCCTAATTCACGTTAAAGATACCGGAATTGGCATTGCTGAAGCCGCATTACCCCATGTATTTGAACGATTTTATTGTGCAGACTTAAAACGCTCTAAAGCCTCAGGAGGATTTGGATTAGGCTTAGCCATTGTCGAGCAAATCATACAAATTCATGGTGGAACGGTACAGGTTGAAAGTCAACTAGGGAAAGGGTCCTTGTTTACGATCGCCTTACCCATCGTTTAAACCATCTAACCCGCCATAACACCACTCAGATCGCTTAGGATCGCTCCAACTGAGTGGACATCGTTGTGCGAGTATTATCATGTTCAACCACAAACACATTCGCATAAACATTCGCCACAATTTGCTTTCCTTCCTGCGTCAGTCCTAAATACTCCAACGCCGGTTCAATCGCCGGATAAATTAACGACCAATACTGCTGAGAATGACTTTGACGTAAATCCCCCGCATGACGATAGCCAAACTTCTCATTATAACTCACTTCCTCATACTCATAATACAGCGCCCCCAACTTATTGAGATAACGCGGATCACTGAGCTGGCCAATTAAATCCGCCGCCCGAGTTAACCCCCGAAACCCCGACGTATTCTCATAGCCGGGATGTTGAGGGGACAGAATACGAGTTAACTCAATATTCTCCTGAATTTCTTGCGCTTCGATGAGCTTGTGACCATGAAAGCGTTCCTTAACAAACAGTTGACTGCGATCAACATGATACGGTGCTAAACTCGCATCCGTCGCCCCAGCATCAAGTTGAATCAACTCCCCCGTTCCCGAATCAAACTGATGTGCGTCCAAGCTGTCGCGGCGACAGACACCTTTGACATAACCAATATCACTACAGACCAACGATAAAATAAAATGCAACCAATCCTCGCAAGTGATACCTCCCTCACGAATATGTTTACCTCGGAGAATTTCCTGTCCCACTAGAGCCACACCAATGGTATGTTCTACCGTGTGGTAAAGGGCATCACTATTGGCAATATTTTCCAACGCCATACCACCAGCCCAGGCGATAATATCCGCATAATCGGGCTTATAGCCGCCATAGGTTCGATGATAGCCTTCCCGTAATTCTTCGACGAATGCTTGAATTAAAATTTCAGTGGCGTTGAACATCTTTCGTTCTCTAGCAAACCCACAGTTGGGGAATTTTAAGTAAATGGCAGATCGCCCTGATAATTGGGAATTGATAGCCTGATCTTAACGGTTGCGATCGCCCTTGGCAATCAAGGCGATCGCCCCTGAGTGGCACGACCCATACCCCCTGTCCCCGACTCATCACCCAACGGATGGCCCTAACCCGACGACAACTCACACGATACACCGTTTTTCTCGGACTTGCAGCCTGGCTCCCCGCTCAACTGCGTTCCTCCCAACCCTCAAAGACTGGCCCCCTAGTCACCCCCAGCTCCCTCTCAAATAGCCTAACGCGCCAAGTCAACCAAATTCTCAACCACTCTCCCCAACTTGAGAGCAACGAAACCCAACTTCTGATTCCCACCTATCTCGGCAACGACCAACGCCGCTACTATGGCCGAGGAACCCCCGCCGCCTTAACCGTCCAGGATCGATTCTACCTCGGCAGCAGCATCAGCCGCGTCGGTGGCACAGCCTATAGCTGGAGTGGGGCCGGTTGGACCGGACAACCGACCCTACTGCGCGATCGCGGTCGCCTCTACCTCATCATCGGAGCCTACAACCAGCAACTGCGAAAAATCGACCTAGAGAGCCATCAAGAAGTCTGGAGTTACCAATTTGACGACATTCTCAAAGGAACCGCCACCCTGTACCTCGACGAAACCGCCAGCGACGACAATCGCATCGTCATCCTACAAGGGAGTCGCCTTGGCCTCAACAAATCCCTAAACTCTGCCGTCGTTCCCAGCTTCCGGGCCATCTCCTGCCGTACCGGACAAGAACTCTGGCGTTTGAACATTCGTAAAACCGACAGTTACAGTCGAGATAATGACAGTTCAGCCCTCTATCTCGGCCAGCAAACCCTCTTTAACGCCGGTGAAAACTCCATCGGCTATTTTATCAATAGTCGCATCGCCAGTCGTCGCCCCGAAAATGGCTTTTTTGCCCCCGACATTGAGCAAGAACTGCAACTCTATGACCCCGCAGACATCCCCCTCTACCGAGGCAATTTAGTCACCGAATCCTCCCCCGCCCGACTCGGCGATCGCCTCTACCTGGCCTCAGGCGGAGGACGCATTTACGGCATCGACATCAACCAGCGAACCATCGTCTGGCAATTCCGCTCCGGCGGCGACCTCAACGGGACCCTTAGCATTGCCCAAGATGGCAAACTCTTTAGCACCCTCGATCGCGAACGCATCCCCGGCCAAGGCGGCCTGTACAAACTCGACCCCAGCCAACCCGATCCCCACTGTGTTGACTGGTTTCTCCCCACCCGAAACATCCCCTTTGCCGACTGGCAGGGCGGGATCACCGGCTCCGTCGCCCTCAACGACGAGTATCGCGCCCCCGACACCCCGCCTCTATTTGCCACCAACGCCATTGACGGC
>P_2C_Liq_1_UnCtyDRAFT_1000739_pt1 | contig 13566 bp, 14 predicted proteins | sample Pon2CUnioCityCA_2_FD_10234 | JGI IMG/M metagenome (IMG submission 10234)
TTTCGTAACGTTCTTTTTGTAAAAGAAACCCAAAATACACAAAACCCACTAAACCAACCCAAGAAGTAACGACCTCTGCTACTGTAATTAATAAGCTGCGTTCTCCGTAATATTCCAAATACATAGGAACATACACACACGCCCCAAACAAAGCCATTAAAAGTAAATTTCTAAATTTTTTCATTTTTCCCGTTTTAATTATTTGTGGTTTATATCTTGGGCAAACCTACAACAAAATTATTTTTTACACAAACATTATTGAACATTTATTTACCTTTGCGGTAATTATGAGAAATAAGAAAAGAGGAAGACCGGTAATACACAAAGAACCGCAAAGGATAGTTGAGAAGCCTGTAAGTAAAATAAACAAATGGTTGTTTTTTGATAATGTGAAGTCTACTAAACTCAATGAGGACTTTGCGCGAGATAAAAAAAAGTACCGAAGGTGGCTTTGTAAAATGTGGGGTATTCCTATATCAGAGTTTAACGAACTTATGCACAAGCCCTACAAACTATCTGTATTGCAGATAGAGCATATAGCTAAAGAAACGGGGAAACACCCGGTAAATTTGTTTTATGCTGCGGGGAGAGACTCCACCATTTACTGCCACCAAAAAGAACTGCAAAATTGGGATAGTAAATATGCACTTACACATTTTTACACGGATGTTTCTGATGAGCTAAGAAGTGAAATAGCTAAGTATAGAGCTGCTGAAAAATTCAATCGTTAACTACCGCAATTTTCGCATTCTTCATCGTCAATATTGCAAGTCCTTTGCGGTGTTGTGCCTTTCAACGCTAAAATTTCATCTTTGATTTCTACTTTTCTCATAAAGTCTTCGCAAGTGTCTAATTCTTGTTGTAGCTTCTGTATTTTCTCTTGTGTCGTCATATTTGTTTAAATAAATAAGTGTGTATTTTCGTAAAGTTCTTCTAATTCATCATCCGTTAAAGGCTGCGGGAATTGGCAACCTCCTTTTAACGGGCGCTGTTTCATAGCACGACAAACTTCTATGTGCTTTTCTGAAACACCCTGTCCTAAATCAGATGTCATGCTAACCGGATAAACCGAGTAGTCAATAGGCTCTTCGGTAGAAAAAGCCTCGTCAAATATTAATTCACGAACAGAAATTGTTTTTTCTTCTTCATCGTAAATCAACCTGTATGTGTTGTTGCTCATTATTAATTGTTTTTGTTGTTGTCTATTTTTAAAAACCTCCCGCGACTTTAGCTTCGGGAGTACGTGTAAGCGCTACTCATTTCACCTTACACAGCTACGTTGAATCACCCGCGCGTGGTGTCAACGGCACTCGGCTTGCGTATATCCCGCTTTGCACACGGGACAGAGGCTATTCCGGTTCGTTTAGGTTGATACTCCTCTCAATAGCTTGGATTGCCTCTTTAAGGTCTTGTTCTTCGTCTTTGTGACCTCTTTGTCCTGCCATAAGTAGTTTCTTAATAGCGTGGGCGCGAGCGGGGCAAGTGACTTTATATGCGGTGAGTACATCGTACACGTCAACCTTTTCCCCGCGAATTTCTTTAACGTATTTGTTGCCGATATGACTAAAGCATTCATCAACTGTTAACGGATATTTTTTCACAAACTCCTCCCTAACTTCTTTTTCTTTTTCCGTGACAGACTTGTCATCGTAAACAGCGTGAGAACATACATACCAAGGCTCAACTATTGGTTGCGGTTTTTTGTGTACATTACCTTCCAACCGCTCCATTAAATCACTTTCCCCACAACCCTTACTAAACTTTTCTATTAGTTCTTCTTTAGTGGCTTTGCGGAAGAAATATTCAAGATGATACACTCTTTTTCTGAAACCATTAATGTCACCTTCATTATCTATGAACTCCGGGAGACCTTTAATGTCTATGTTTATCGCTTGGTAAAGATTCTTATTTTCAAACAAAAGACTATCTCTGACACACTTCCACCACTCTCCTTTAATACCTAAATCTTCATCTGTCATTGCTGCCAAAGCAAGGAATAGTTTAGGGTTGTAGTGGTCTATAAAATGACCACAAGATTTAAAGTTTATTAGTGTGTGCAAGTTTGTTACAACATTAGCACTTGGGTATGTTATTAGGATATGGTCATGTTTAAAATGCCCCATGTTTTTTTCATTGTACCCCAACTCTTTCAAAGGCTGTTTTAAATCTCTTTCATATCGTTTTTTGTCAACTTCCATTGATACCAATGTCTTAAACTCTGGTCTTTTCATAATAGTAATTTAATTTTTAATAGTTTGGTTTATCTGCCTTTAAATGAAGCGTAAACACTATTGCGGTTACAATGAATAGCAATATTGAATATTCAGGTATATCTACATTACCTACTCCACAAGGAGGACAACCACCGGGATTACCTGAATTAGGTGGGCAAGGTCTGCTACACAAAAATGTAAATATGCCACAAATGTTCATAAGTGTTATGCTTTTCCGTCTTTTAGGAATTTGTAAATTTTCTGCGTTAATTTCATTTGGTCATCATCTTCACAACGAAGTTTTGCGCAAAATTCTAACGCCGCAATTCTTAATTGCATTTCCTTTTGCTCTGTCTCTTGTGCGCTTTTCTTAATGTCTAACATATCTATTTGTTTTTTCTTTCAGCAAAACTACAACACTTTCTAATAACCACCAAGCTTTTTCTTGTTTTTTTTTAATTAGATACAGCAAGGCTATTACATCCTCTGATAAGAGTTTAAAAGAGTGGGGGAGTTAAATCCAAACCCAATCTACAAAATTCTTATCATTGTCAAGACGTTTAAGACAATTGCTACAAAAGGAATCCTCTTCCTCCATTGTCTTGCGTTATGTTGGCACTTCTGCATCCTCACGGCATTTCTTCCGTAGTTCCTGTACATCATCTAACCCTTATGTACTGCCGGAACTTTTTTCACTTAGTAACTTGATTAAAGACAACTCTTAATACACCTTTTACAGTGCCTCATCATTGTCGAGGGTTGTTAAGCCTTAGAACAGAGCCCTCACTAATGTCTCCGGGTTTTAATCCGTTACTATCCAACACAACGTTTTACTTTGTAAATCTAAAGATTATCTCTTTCTCGGGGATTTTTTTGCGGTGTGTCCCCGGGTGAACACCTCAAAGTAAAAGTATTTTCTATACTTCCAAATAAGGAATCAAACGCAAAAGTAAAGAATATTTTCTTACCAATCGCTTTTTATCCAAAAAAAAGACCTCTAATTGATGCGTATAGCGAGAATAACTGAGGAGAAGCACCAAAAAGAGGTCTTATATTGTTGTAATAATATTTTAATTGCAGCTATTCTCATTTGCTATGATGCAAAGATAAGTAATTCTAAAAACTTTTTGTTTCATACATTTTGCACCGCAAAAACGCCCATAAAACAAAAACTTTTTTATGTTGTTTATCTTTGCGCAAAGAATATCAATTTGATAGTTTACGCGAAGTATGATAAACCAAAAAATAACTCCTTCTGAAAAAACTGAAAATACAGACGGCTTTCCTTCTGATTTTGAACATCCCAATTTAAAGAATACCGAAGAGTGGATTAAGAGATGGGCTAAAGCCTTTTGGTCTTCTGCACGTAATCAAACAGGAGCTTATACATTCTCAAATGATAAAGCAAGGTTTGTAAACAACCGCGATTATTCAGAAGGTCAATATCCCGTTGAAGATTTTGAAAACTTAGGTTTTGATTTTGGCGGGGATGAAAGTGATACTACCTATCTAAACATAGACCGTTCAGTTGAAACACCGCTACCTACGGTTATATCGCGTATTACGGGCATGCTTTACAACAACCCTTTTGAAGTCAACGTAAAACCGCTTGACCCGGAATCTTTAATGGAAGCTGATGTTGAGCTTAATAAGATTAAATTTAGGATAGCTACCAAAGAAATTCGCGAAAAAATTGAACGTGAAGCATCCCGCGCAAAAATGGCAGCGTCAGGAACTGAATTAGAAGGTGATATACAAGACAAAATACCAGACCCGGAAATATCAGTACCCGAAGACGAGTTGCCTGAAGACCTTGATGAATTTAGAATCTTTAGACACACTCAATACAAACCGGCAAGAGCCGCAGCAAGTGAGTCAATACTAAAATATTTCCGAGATAAAACAAATGACGAACGTATTAAAATTAAGAACGCTCGTGATTTAGTAGATTTAAAAATTGCGGGAAGGCGTGTTTGGCTTGACCCGGAAACTTACGAAGTTAAACAACGAGAGATTGACCCGGTAAACCTTGTTATGACATGGTGTAAGCAAGACGATTTCTCAGACGCGAAAGGTATAGGGGAAATTATTTACCCTACGATAGACGAGATAAGAATGACTTGCCCCGAAATACCGGAGAGTGAATTGTTTCAAATAGCAAAGTCAGCAGCAGGAAACAGAAACAATAGAAATTGGATGTACGCCTCTTCAACAAGTTTTGGCGATGCTACTGTTAATTACAACGATTACAAAGATTTTACTATATCTGTTTTAGACGCAGAGTTTAAATCGGTAGATGTTTACGAAAAAAGAAAGAAGCAAGCGAAAAACGGTGGTTTTTATTATCAGACATTAGACCACAAATTCAAAAAACCTAAAAGCCCAAAATCTCCTGAAAAATACATTCAGAAAAAAATAAGTTCTATTTATAAGTTTAAGTACATATTAGATACGGACTACATTTATGATTACGGGCGAAAAGAAAATACGGTTCGTAAAAAGCAAAACGGTGTTTATGAAGACCCTTGTTTTGGGTTTATTCTTTATGCTCCAAACATGCGGGATATGCGAAACAAAGCTATCACAGAAAGGGCTATACCGCACGTTAAACAATTAGTTTTAATACAACTTAAAATACAGCAACACATAGCAAACGCCACACCGAGTGGTCACGCTTGGGATATAGATGCTGTTGCAGACGCACTTAATGGAATGGGACTTGACGGGAAGCGTCCTATCGACATTATAAAAATGCGTAAAAGTATTGGCGACACATTCATTAAAGGAAGGGCAGAAGGAGGGTTGCCTAACACCGGGAATCAGCCTGTATATGAGTTGCCTTCGTCTCTTAATGACGGCACTTTAGATAGGTTAGGAGCAGCTTACAATAATGAGCTTACAAGACTTTACGAAACGTTAGGAATAAACAACGCAGCAGGTCGAGCAGCCCCCGATAAAGATATGCTTAACGCGCAAGAGGAAATGGCGTTAATGGCAACGCAAGACAGTTTTAGAGAGTTGCAAAAAGCGTTTTATGACATAGAGCAAAGAACTAATGAAATAGCTATGTTGTATTATCAAAAGATAATAAAGCATTTGCCGCAAAAAGCAAAACAATTAAAACTTGCTATTGGTGATGAAAACATAAACATATTTGACGTTAGTAAACTTACAAATTGTGAGTTGGGAATAACAATTAACATGTTGCCTAATGGCGCACAACTACAAATTTTCCAAAAATATTTAGCCAGAGAAGTTGAAATAGATGCTATTAGTTCTACTGATGCTTTAGCCATTGAAAATTTTGCGTTAAACAACGGTATTCAAAAAGCCGAAATGGTAATGAAACACCGCAAAGAAAGTTACGCAAAACAAAAAGAAAAAGCTAAAGAAGCAGAAAGCCAGCGACAAATTCAATTACGTCAAGCTGAACAACAGGCTATTGCACAAGCAGAACAAGCAAAAGCCCAAGCCCAAGCCCAATCTAAAATAGCAATAGACCAAAACGAGTACAAACTTAAAAATGACTTTGCGATTGAAGAGTACGAACGCAAAAAAGAGTACCTTGCGGTTGAAAAAGATTTTGACAAAGAACTCATTCGCACACAAAATGAAGAAGCCCAAAAGTTTAATGATTCGATACAACACAAATCTTCGGAAGGGAGCGCAGCAGGCATACCCCGCCCTACACCCAAAGCACCGGATATGAAACCTTCAACAAGAGTTGATATTTAATACATGTCGTCTATGAACTCATCACGACTTTCATTTCCGTCAGCACTTCCAAACTTTTCAATTTCGTTGTCTTCATCTATGGAAACATTAAATTCGTCTATCAGCGGAAACGGGTTTTTCTGTTCGATTGCTTCTTCCACAGTCATACCGCAAGTGTAAAATACCTTTGTGAGTTCTTCAATACTGTCAAACCCCCTGTCTCCATGAATAAAATTATTTGCAGCGTTAGTGTGCATCCCTGTAAATTTTATTAACTCTCGCGTTGTTATACCACGATTTTCAAAAAAATACAAAAATACTTCTTTTAACTCTTTAATGAATTGTTTCTCAAACTCTTCAAAATCCTCTTTTAGATGTACCGTACTCATTTTTAGCTTTTTAATATCGTAAAACAAAAACTTTTTGTTTTGTTTTAAATTTGCAGCAACAAAGGTAATAAAAATTTAATTAAATACAAAATGGCAGAAGAAACCGGCAATCAAGAAGAAGTGGAAAACAAACAGGAACATACCGACACGAACGATAGCGGAACAACGCCTATCATTCAGGACACCGATGCTCAAACTCAAAATAGCGGTGTGGTAGTTGACGTTGATTCTAATAAAGATTACACAGGGAACGAAGTAGAATTTTTAAATGTAGAAAAACCTAAAAATGACGAAACACAAGAGCAAGGCAATGGCAAAGAAACCCGGCAAGAAGTCGAAACCGGCAACCAAGAAAACAACCAAGAAGAAAGCGAAGAAGTACTAAAAGAGGATTACAAATCTAAGTACGAAGAATTAAAAGCAAAATTAGAAGAAACACAATTATCAAATTCACAAAGTGATGTTAGTGAAGGTGTTTTTGCAAACGATTATATCAAGCGATTAAACGCGCTTGTTAAAGATAAAGGGGAAGACGTATTAAACGACCCAAACTTTAAATTCTATCAAGAATTTGATGAATCAAAAGTGGACTTATCAGACACCGGTACAGCTTTAGAACTTTTAAAGCGTCAAATGTCTATTGAGCATCCTCATTTGAGTAAGTCAGAAATAGATGATGAAGTAGGGGAGAAGTACGAACCTCTCATTAATAAGGACGAGTACGATGAAAGCGATTCTGAATACAAGAGAGCGAAGCGGTCATTGAAAATTGAAGGAGCAAAAGCCAAGAACTTTTTGGCAGAAAAATCTAAAGATTATCAATTACCCCAACTTGAAGAGATTCAAACCGCAACAAGTAAACAACCTAAGTTAACTCCGGAACAACAGCAAGAAATTGAAAAAGCGGAAGAGACGTACAAAAATGGGGTAGAATCTTTTACTTCTCAAATTAGTGAAAAAGGCATTAATATGAATGTCAAGGAATTTACTAAAGGAGCAGTAGAAACCTTATCATTTAAACCGTCAAAAGAAGCCATAGAGCGGACTAAACAGTATATGCTCGAAGGGCGTAACGACCGTTTTTTCAACCAGTTTGTGCAAAAGGATGAGCAAGGTCGCGCAGTAAGCGTTGACGCTGATACAATGGCAGAAGCTATTACTTGGAGTAACGACAAAGCAAAAATTATGAAAACGCTTATCGACCAAGGAATAAGCATTGGGAAGGAGCTTAACGACCAAGAGTACAACAACACCGACTTTAAAACAGGAGGTGACTCGGGAGGAGGTGGAAACATTTCTCGTCCTAAAAAAGTAACGGATAAAGACATCATGCTCTCTTTGTCAAAACAAATTAAAGCAGCACAGAGAGAGAGTGGTAATTCCGGAGCTTAGTAATTTTTAACCTATATAAAAACTGAATAAAAAATGAGTATTTTTAATAATTTTACGCCCACAAGTACAAAGGCTATCACAAACCAAAACTACTTGAATCAAAGCTACGTAGCGGCTTTAGGGGAATCTGACGGTGCTTTTTTGAAACCTGATGTAGATTCTCAAACCGTTATGCGTTATGGCGACAGTAAAATGTTAGGATTGACTTCCCTTTCGGAAGCGCTTGACAACATTAATATAAAAGGCAATTCAACGTTTGAACACGCAGAATCAGAGCGTATTCGCACACCTTTATTTGTAGATGCGGAAGCTGCCGGTGCTGCTGATGCAGATATTACTTATACGCTTCGAGATGAATCACAAGCGTTTTTAAGTTCTGCGGTTCAACCTTACGGGCAAGTTTCACAACCCGCCGGTTATCCTAATACAAGTGGTGCTAACCAAACGCCCACTAACGCTGTTCGGGTTAGGGATATTTTAGAGTTCCCTAATGGCACTAAAGCTATCGTAACTGATGTTAATGAGTCTGCCGGTACATTTACAGCCTACCCTACTAAGGATGGTGGTAATTTACCCGCAATTGCCAACGATGAGAAAATAATCATCACGGGTAATGCGCAGCCCGAAGGTGGAAATTCCAACAAATCTCGAAACACCCGATTGCTCAACTACAAGAACACTATTCAAACTTTCCGTGACACGCACGTTATTACAGGTACAGGTGCATCAAGTGTTGGCTGGGTAGAAGTTCCGGGTCGAGATATTAACGGTGCTGAAAAGACGGGGTACATGTGGTACATTAAAGGTGTGGGTGACACTTACACTAACCATTGCAACGATATTGAAATGACTTTGTTGACGGGTGAACGTATCACTAACACTTCTGCTTTGAACGCTTTGGGAGACGATACATCTTCTACGGAAGGTGCTATTCCTCAAATTGAAGCATTTGGTAACACCGAAGGTTATACCAATCTTGATTATGAAGATTTGGAGAACATGACTCGTAAGTTTAATACCGAGCGAGGTTCGCACGATAACCATATATGGGGAGGGTTTGATTTCATTGCCGATTTAAACACCGCAATGCGTGAAGATGCAAACCTTCAATCAGGTGGTATTGAGTATGCGCGATATGGTGACGCTGCGCGAATTAACAACTTTGGGTTCTCGGGATTCCAAGTAAATGACTATAAATTTAGTTATTCTACTATGGACATTTTCTCTGACCCCACAGCCCTCGGTAGTGAAGACCACAAATATCGCGGGATTGGTCTTGTGATGCCTATTGGTAACACGGTATCTTATGATTCACGAGGTGCTCAAATTGACGTTCCTTCTTGGAGAATCAACACCATGTCAGAAGGTGGCGAAGGTGGATTCTTGCGATACAAGAAAGACTGGGCGCACGGTTCTGTTTTGGGACAGCGAACTAACGGTGAAGACAAAGTGAAAGTAGAGTTCTTGACAGATGCAGGACTTGAAATGTTTGCACTTAACCGATACGGATTATTCTTAAAAGAGTAATATCTTATCACAATTCATCACACGAGCGGGGGTAAAACTCCGCTCGTTTTTTACTTATAAATAAATTAATAAAACAAATCGAAACAAATGAAATATTGTAAATTTATTCTTTTAAAAAAGAACACGTTAAAGCACTCTGTTATTACAGATTCTCGTTCTGGAAGTGCTTTTAAAAATTATTCAATATCGTCTAAGCGAGTAGGTAAAGACGAAAAAGGTAAAGACATTCACATCATAAACGCCAAGGGATATGATGTATTCACTAACCCCGAAGAAGTAAGAGACAGGCGTTTATTCATAAAACCGCAATTTAGTGACGGCATATTAACAGTACCGTCAGACGATTCGCGCACTTTAGAATTTCTTCGCGCACACCCCGGTAACATTGATTCTCCCTATAAGAGTTCAGAGGATAAACCTATTTTTATGGAATGGGACTCGGTTAAAGTGGCAGATGAAATGTTGAAGAAAGAAAATGAAACAATAAACCTATTACACCGCGTGGCTAACATGGATTACGAGAAAGAAGTAATCCCTATCTTGATGCGTTTCGGCTATAAAAGTGATTGGGATTCAACAAGTGAGGCGATGGTTCAACTTCGCATGATTGCTAAAAAAGACCCCGTTAGTTTTAAGAAAATTGCCGAAGATACGGCTACTACCGAAAGAGTATATGACATAGCAAAAGCAATTGATTACGGTGTTATTAACTATTCTAACGGAAAATTTACTCGAAACTCTACGGGTGCAACTATATGTATAGTTCCTCCTTCGCGAAAAGATAAAATGGATTATTTCGCGGAATTTACTTACGGTAAAGGGGAGATAGAATGGCACGGGATTTATGAGCAGCTAAACAAGCTCACAGGAGACCCTGTATCAAGAAAAAACGAAGAAGTAAGTAAAGCTGTTGAGAAGGAAGTAGAAAGTCAAGCAACGGACTTAAACGACTATTCCATAGATGAGCTTTTGCAAAATGCGCAAGAGTTAGGTATAAAGAAATGGAATGGCGGCAAAAAAACATTTACTTTTGGCGATAGCGTTGAAATTAAATGTAAAAAGGAAGAGTTGGCAGACGAAATAGCTAACAATTCCGAATACCGCAAAGGAATCATTAAAGAAATAATCAAAAAAACTAATGGTTAGTTTGGCGGTTAAAATAAAATGAGTATCTTTGCAGAGTGATTGACACCAATAATGGATTTGGTATTTTGTTTTTCATAACTGTTTGCAGAAGGGCGGGGTTTACACTTCGCCCTTTTGTTTTTTAGGTGCTGTTATGTGCTGGGCGGTTTATCAGCACTAAATTAAATTTTAAAATGAAAGCAACTTTTTGTATATTTCTACGTATTTAATAATATATGCTAAAGTCATTTAAATATAGAATTACACCAACAGAGGCACAATCTGAACTAATTAATAAACATATTGGTAGTTCAAGATTTGTGTATAACCTTGCGTTAGAAACTAAAACAATGGCTTACGCTGGCAATCAAATTAACCTTTCTTGTTTTGACTTAATCAAACAATTACCTGACTTAAAGAAAGAATGCACTTGGTTGAAAGAAATCAATTCTCAATCATTACAAGCACCAATAAGGAATTTGGATAATGCTTTTACAAGTTTTTACAAAGGGCAAGGTAACTTCCCTAAGTACAAAACAAAAAGAAAAGGAAAACAATCATTTCACATACCGCAAAATGTAATTGTAAATAGTGGTAAGTTAATTATACCTAAGTTTAAAGAAGGTATCGACATTGTTTTACATAGAGAAACTAAAGGTGTGATTAAATCAGCAACAATATCAAGAACACCAACAGGTAAGTACTTTGTTTCAATTCTATGTGATACGGGCGAAGATTGTAAACCAAAAGCAAATGTAAAAAAGGAAACAACTGTCGGTATTGACTTAGGTATTAAAGATTTCTTAATTACATCTGATGGTGAAGTGAGTGATAATCCAAAGTACTTACGTAAAGCTGAATCAAGACTAAAATACGTTCAACGTAAGTATTCAAAACATAAAGGAAAAAGAACAAAAAATAAATTAACAAAGTTACACGAGAAAGTAGCAAATCAACGTAAGGACTTTTTACACAAAGAATCTTTCAAATTAGTTAGTGAGAACCAAACAATAGCTATCGAGGATTTAAACGTGAAAGGTATGTTGAAAAATCATTGTTTAGCCAAATCAATATCCGATGTGGGTTGGTCAATGTTTACAACTATGTTAGAATACAAGTGCGAATGGTACGGAGTAAACCTATTGAAGATAGGTAGATTTGAACCATCATCAAAAACTTGTTCTAATTGTGGAACAGTAAACAAAGAATTAACCTTGAAAGATAGAGAGTGGACTTGTGTTAAGTGTAATACTAAACACGATAGAGACATCAATGCTGCTGTAAACATTAAAAACTTTGCGTTAAGAAATTATGTATCTGGGACGGATACTCAAACTCGGAACGAACTGCCTACATTAGTAGGAGTGGTGACTTCCGAAGCCCAACCCATCGCCTCTGGCGTGGGTGGGTAGTTCACATGTGTACATTTGCGGAATGCTAACTGTCTATGAATCGCAAAGTTGAGGTTCGATGATTTACGTAAAACAAAAAGTATTTGTGTTTATTTATCTTTGCACAAACACAAAAACAACTTGCCGTGGCAGACTTAGACATAAAAGCGACTTTTGACAACTGTTCCAATAAATTAATATTGGAAGATTTGCCTACTATCAACTGGACTTCGGGGAACATTACATTACTTGATTTAGACGTTAACGTAGATGTTAGAATATCGTTTAAGGTATTTTTTAACGGCAGTACTATTTATTCAGGTAATACTGATATAGTTGTTGACAGTATAATCAGTACATCTTCCACCTCAAATCCATTTACATTAAACTTGCAAACAAATTCTGCGGGAGAGATTCTTAATGGGACTTATGAGATTGAAACTACATTTTCGTATATACGAACTAGCTCTAACCCAGCAGATATTCCAATCTCAAAGTCGTTAAAGTTAGAATACGAGCAGCCAGAACTTTGTGTTAATGTAGAAGTTGACTGCGGGGCAGAATTATTTAAAATAGAGGAAACATCCGGTGGATACGAATACAAAGGTATAGTTCCCTCAACAGAGGAAAGGCTAATAACGTTAACACCGCCCTCTGACATTACAGAATCTCCGCAAACATCATCTACAAAAACATTATTTACAAACGAATTTTACACGAACACGAATCAAGTTGATGTATCAGTCGATTTAGAGTGGGACTTAAATGACGAGTTTTATTTAAAGGATTGCTTGTCTTATCACAAAGATGTTTCGGTAAAATGTGATGAAACACTATGTTCGTTGCTTTGTTGTGTTGAAAATTTGCGCATAAAGACCTTTAGAGCAAAAACAAAAAACAGAGGCTCTTACGCAGACCTTTTGTCAAAACTATCTGCGGCAAACAGCTTAATAACCTTATTCCAAACCGCATCTAAATGCACAAATACATCTGTTGACAAAAACGAAATAGTAGCAGAAATAGAACATTTGACCGGGTGCTCTTGTAGCAACTGCGGGTGTGACGGAAACGGGAAAAGCACAAAGGTAAAGGGGACAACAACCGTACCTATACAATCCAAGCAAAATATTAAAATCAATCAACTGATACAATCTCAAACAAGCACTTATCAAAACAGCGCTTTAGAAGGTTTGTCTTCACAAGACTTTATGGTTTACGTTGACGGGTTGTCTGTTTCGCCCGTACAGTTGAACAGCACTACCGGGACACTAACGTTCCCTAACACACTATTCCCTAATCAACAATTAACAATTTGGATAATAAAACTTTAAGATAATGAGCACAATGACAGAACTTAAAAATTACGAACCTATGAACAACAACCCGATTAAACTGTTAATATCAGTTTTACTGTTAGTGATATTTACTTGTGTTCTTTTTGTTAACGAAGCTAATTCTCAATCTCTTTACCGAGATATGTACGGTAAATACCGTTTTAATGAAGCGGTGCAGTTTGTTGATTCTTTATTTTTTACAGATATTCCGGGTTCTGGTACAAACTTAGTTTTAGATACTATTACAGGAGAGGTTAGGCGTGATACGGTTTCAGGTAGTGGTGGAGGCAGCCAAAAAACTTATAATTCCGGGAGTAACCTTAGTGTTTCAGACACCAACGACACCGTAACATATACCCTAAACAACTCTGTAACAGTAAACAACCTAAACGCCACTTCTGCAATAGTTGGAGATTTGAATATTACACAAACGTTAAGCCACTCTAATTTAACATCTATTCAACCCGGCAACACTGTACCG
>P_2C_Liq_1_UnCtyDRAFT_1000740_pt1 | contig 13547 bp, 8 predicted proteins | sample Pon2CUnioCityCA_2_FD_10234 | JGI IMG/M metagenome (IMG submission 10234)
GCGGCGGGGCGATCGCAACCGACAGGTGACGGTGGTGGTGACGTTCCGCAGTGATTTTTTGCGGGAGTTGCAACAGCATCCGCCACTCTATCATCTGTTTTCTGAACAAGGGCTGTTGGTGCGTCCTCTGTTAGTCGAGGAGTTGCGCGAGGCGATCGCCAAACCGGCAGAATTAGCCAGTCATCCCTTAGATGAGGCGGTGATTACCCTGCTTCTGCAACAGATGCAGGGACAAGATCATGCACTCCCCCTGTTGCAGTTTGCTCTAACTCAAATTTGGGAGGGATTGGAAGCTGGTGTTTCCGAAGTGGAGACGTTAACCCGGATTGGTGGGGTAGGAGGTGCGTTAGCGGGGGAGGCTCAACGGCTGTATGAGGGCTTACCTCACGGCGATCGCGCTCTGGCCCGTCGGATGTTCCTGGGATTGGTGCAATTGGGGGAGGGAAGCGAGGACACCCGCCGCCGAGTGCTGACGTCGGAGTTAGTGGCGAGTTCTGAAGAGGGCGATCGGCTTGAGGTGATTATCAATCAGTTTGCGGCGCCGAGGGTGCGGTTTCTCTCGGTATCCCTGAATCAGCAGCATCAGGAAACTCTGGAAGTGGCTCATGAGGCGTTAATTCGTCATTGGAGTCAGTTGCAGGAGTGGATTAAGGAATCTCGCGAAGCGTTACACAAGAAGCGCAAGATTGAGCAATTGGCGCAAGATTGGCAGGAATCGGGTCAGTCTAAGGGGTATTTGCTGCAAGGTCGTCCGTTACGGGATGCAAAGGAGTTTCAGGAGTCCTCGGAGGGGGAAACGAGTCTGTCAAGGTTAGCCCAGGAGTTTATTCGGCGGAGTCAATGGAAGCGGAGAGGCGATCGGGCTAAATCTTTAGCCATATTTTTAATTATTCCTTCAATACTATCTTTGATACCGCTCCATTTTTTAATTTTGGCTAGGGCTAATATGGCGCTTAATAATGGAGAACCTGATTTCGGGAGTCGCTTTTTTCTTAAGTATCTGTGGATTGCAGGTGAGACAAGTAATTTTCATTCAATTGATATATCTCATGAGAATTTTAGAGGAATCAATATTCCTAGTTCTTCAGGCTTCAGAGATGTTGCAATCCATGATCAAGCAAAACTTGTTGAGACAGACTTTTCTAACGCGGTATTAACTGGAATTTTCATAGAAGATACTGATATGACAGGAGCAATTTTAACTCGCACTAATTTACGTGGAGCTTATTTGAGTAGAGTAAATCTTCAAAAAGGAATATTAGTTGGGTCAAACTTTCAAGATGCTACCCTAGAAAATGTTGATCTCAGAGATGCTCAAATCATAGACACAAAATTTGAAGATTCGACGTTACGAAACTTGGATTTCAGGAATATCTATCAGCCAATTCTTCTAACGAATGAACAATTTGAATCAGCAAAAACAATATGTAATGTTATTTTTCCAGATCATATTGATATCAACAAAGACCGAGATTGCTAAAATTAAGGGTCTTCAGGATATAGAGTGTGATTTGTTGCAGGGTATAGCAAATTGTAGGGGCGAACGGCTCGGCTATCGCTCGCCGACCATTTTTTGCCCCTACGGTAAGGGGGATAATCTGCCATAATTTTTCCTTATCACCCTGAACCCAGAAGACCCCAAATTAATTTACGTTGACACACATCTCCAGTTAGGCCATGTGTAACCTTGACGAGTACCTGTCGAAAATAAAACAATAATTCGACTGGGATCTTGGCTATCATATCTCACTCTTCCCTTTACTTTTTCCCATTCTGAATTAGGAGTATTTTTGACCTCAAACCAAGTTTCATCTGAATGTAATACAGAGGTGTCAAAATGCCATTCAGGATCTGTACTGTTTACCAGTTCATCCTGATGGCTAAACTCTCCAAGAGCCTGAGTTGCAGCTTCTGAAATCTTTTTAGAGTCATGGGTAACTGCCTCAATCAATACTTCCGTCGCCAGTTCACGATATTGATGGATTTTTAACAAGCTCTGGGCAGCGAAAACGTGTTTCAATTCTAGATTAGCAGGATTATCCAACTCTTTTAACAACTTTACTAGGGCAAGAATACCGCGAGTTTTCGGCGATCGCCTGACAAAATTACCCTCAGAAATACTGAGTTCAACGTCTTCAATATGCCCTCCTTCAATCTTCTCTTGCAGAAGCTCATTAAACTCAACAATAAGCGTTTCCAAATTTTGGCGTAGCTTAGGAAAATCTGACATTTTAGGTGTCCTCCGAATTGCTGACTGATAAACCTCGTGGTTGCCCTTGTGAGGCGTTGAAAACCGCCTCTGAGTGAGAAACGCGATCGCCGCCGCCGCGTCCGCTAAACCCGCCCCAGTCGCTAAATCGAACCCCGGCTGAGACCGATAACCCCCAGCGTCTGGATGACATCCCCCCGACTGAACATCGCGAGCCGTTTGTTGCAGAATTTCCTTAACCTGAAACGGCGATAACTGCGGAGCCATCTGTCGTATTAAAGCACAAATTCCCGCAATTTGGGGAGCTGCCGCCGAGGTGCCACTAAATGCTGCCCAACCATCATTAGACTCCGTTTCATCTCCGGCGATCGCGCGGTTTTGATCAATGCGACTCCCTGGGGGAACGGGGAGCATAATATAACTGGCATCGGGCCGTTGTCCCACCAAGCCGCAGACATCGGGAACCCCCCGTTTTGGATATAGGGGACTATTAAACGCACTGGCATAATTACTGGCTTCTAACTGACCTTTTAATAGACCATCCAGGTGTAAATAGACCCCACCGACCGCCAAAACATTAGGATGTTGAGCGGGAAAGCCCCAGTGACCATTTCCGGCGGCAAAAATAACAATAATCCCTTTATGAATGGCATCGGCAACGGTGGCGGCGAGGAGACGATTGTAGGCGGAGATGGGAGGATAGCGGATATCCGATCCCCAACTACAGGAAATAATATCAGGACGGAGATTGGCAGCGGTGCGAAAGGCAGCAATGGAGTTGACATTGCGGAATTTGCCGGCGATCGCCACATCGGCTTTGACGATAGTTAAGCGAGTTTGGGGGGCGATCGCCAACAGATTCGCCGACTCCCCCGTTCCATGGCCATGATGATCGAGATCAGGAGTCTCAGAACCGGGGGCTAACTGCACCTTGACGTGATAGTTATGTTGAGCAAAATAGGGATGTCGGTACCATCCCGTATCCACCATCACCACATCGGTTCCTTGACCGCAGATGCCTTGCTCATGGAGAGATTGGGCGTTTAAGGCTTGGGCGAGACCTTCGGGAACTTGGAGATAGGTTTGACGGACGCTGGGAGGGGTTGACGAGGGAGAAGGATATCCCAGATAGTACACCGGTTCATTAATGGCGACCCCATCTAAGAACTCGGCTAAGGGGCTGTTTTCCGTGTCGATTTTGCCAAATTGTTGGCTGTCCGCCGCATCGATAAAACTGGCGGTGGTTTCTCTGGCTTGTTCTTTAATGACGGGACGCTCGACGGAACGAAGTTGGGTCTGAAAGACTCGTTCGTAGGTGTCTGCTGGGGCGACGATACTGATAGAAAGATTGCCGACTTGTAGCACTTCAAAGCCGGCCGCGGCGAGGCGATCGCAGGCTTGATCCAGGGTGCGGCGATCGCCATAAAACCCGGCGATCGCCTCAGGTGTCAGGGGAGTGGCTTCGGACAACAGGGACGTTCGGGCGGGCGATCGCACGATGGCTTCTGCATAGAGTTTAGACGGGAGCGATCGCGTCATCCTAACCTCTCCTGCATGAGAGTGTTGTAGCCGGCTGGTGAACCATCTACCTCGGTTATATCATTGTTTCGGGGCGATAGGCAAAAAAACCGTAACACCCCGAAAGACGTTACGGCCACTGATCCAAAAATCAAACGAAAACTACGACAACCGCGCCTTAATCTGAGCGTGACGTTCGACTCCTTCAAAGCTGTAGCGGTTGTAATTATTCCGCTCAATCAACTCCTCCATATAACGAACCCGAGTACGCGGGGCCGGGTGAGTCGAGAGATAAGGAATTGTCGGGCCTCCCCCCTGCTGTTCCCGTAGAGTTTGCATGAAGTTGCGTAAGCCATCCGCCGCATAGCCAGCACTGTGAATCACCCGAGTGCCGATAATATCGGACTGGCGTTCATGTTTACGGCTGTAGTCCAAACTCACTAAGGTTCCTAACAAGTTACCAAAAGGAATTTCCCGAGCGAGGTTCGCCAAAAGATTATTCGTAACCACCCGCTGGAAACCGTGAGAGAGAACCGCATGACCTACTTCATGGCCGAGTAACCCCGCTAATTCCGCCTCGGAGTTGGCCGCTAAAATTGCGCCGGTGTTGACAAAGACCTTACCACCAGGCAGGGCAAAGGCGTTGAGATTCTCGTCATCGACCACGAAAAACTCATAGTCAAACTCATCTCGTCCCATATAGCGGGCCACCTCTTGGCCTAACTCATCCACATAGCCGAGAATTTGTGGATCATTCACCATCTGCAATTGACCTTGTAACTGTTCGGCGATTTGCTCCCCGAGGCGAGATTCCCCGGCCAGCATTAACTGAGCCAGGTTAATGGCCTGAAACACGGTGGAGGTGGTGCGTCCGGTTAAAACCCCCACGGCTAAGCCACCTAACCCCCGTAAGGCGATGTTTTCCCGGAGGCGACCTCGGAAACTGCTGAGATAATCTTCTGCCAATTCCGTCATCTCCCCGGCTTGGGGGTGTTCGGGGTTGACGATCGCAAACTCCCGAGCCGTAATCGAGGCTTCGAGGCGTTGTCCGTCTTCTCGGAGGGTTTCGGCCAGCATTCGCGCCAGTTCATAGGAACCGGGGAAGCGAGTGGTGGCGTCTTCGAGGAAGGCGATCGCCTCGTCGGTGTCTCCCTCATCGAGATGGCGTTGAGCAATGAGAGTGTACGGAGGTGCAAAACCGGGGGCTTCTTCAAAGAGCAGATCTAAGGAGGCTTCTAGCTGAGACTCGCGATTTTCGGCCAGGCCTTCTTGGACATTATCCCAATAGACGCGACCGGCTGGGGAGAGTTGCTCCTCGGTGATCGCATCGGCGATTTCGATCGTTCCTTCAGCGGGAAACTCGGGTTTGGCTTGACGATAGAGCCGTTCGGCTTCGCGGAGATTTCCTTGGAGATAATAGCGATCGCCCTGGGCCATCAAGGCTTCTCGTTCACTGAGGGATACCGGAGCCGGGGTTCGCGTCGTTGCATTGGGATCAGGTTTTTCCTGAGCGGTATTCCTTGACGTTTCTGTAGCATACACGGCAACTTGATAGTCTCCCCGGCCGCGAGAATCGAGGGCGTTGGCCACAAGGCGATAGGTTCCTGTGGCCGGCAGATTGAGGACCAGTTCTGAGTTAGTGTCTCCCGAGGTGCGATCGTCATTTTCAGCTAACGGCTGATCGTCGGGGCCAATGAGAATCAGATAGGTGTCAAACTCAGAACTTTCGAGTTGAATGCGAACCTCTTGGCCGGCTTCTCCTGAAAATTCATAGAGATTGTAGCGACTCCCGTCTCGTAGTCGGGAACTGCGGTTGGTTAAACGGCCTTGTTCTTGGAGGATGGGCCGTTGGGCCAGTTGGCGATCGCCGCCCCCCTCCAATCCCTTCAGGGACTTCGTCCCCGTTATTTCTACTTCAGGATGAGTTTTGAGGCTGATGGACTTGTGAACCACCAGATCGCGGCTGACATCAGATTGAGCGGCAACGGCTCCCCGCAGCAACAGAGGAATGTTGGGCAAAAATAGGTTTAAGCTTAGGAACAGGCTTGTCCCTAATAGGAAGCACAATAGGTTTCGTAAAGGTTTCATAATCATTCAGATGAGACAAGGGCCAGTGTGACATCGTGCATATGGGGCTGAATCTCTCACGAGGGAGTCCAGGACAACATAAAGGTATTGATGGCAAATGGGGCTTAACTGTTTCGCGATCGCAGCCAGTTTAGCAATTGGCGTGACGGACACCCTTCGGCGATCGCATTTTGTTTCACAAAACTAGGGATTTGTCAATATATATCCCAAAATTCTTGCCCATTATGCCCCTAAACTTAACAAGAATTTACAAGTTGTCCCAACAGTTCTCTCAAATCCCTGAGGTTAATAAGAGTTTAATTTTAGCAAAAAGCATCTTAAACGTCCCCTGTGGAAACTGTGGAAAAGTCAGATGAATTACCCTTCATTCTGACATTCGAGAACCAGACAACTGTGGAAAAACGGTGGAAAAATCACCTTAACAAATCCCATCTTAGCCAACATCTCAAGAGGGAACGCAACCGCTCACTCCCTCAAACCAATCCCGACTGGGATGACGCTAAAAACGACGAGGGAGATTCGAGACGATGACCCAAAATCATCAAGTCTCGTTCAACCCCATCGAGTTGAGCAATCCGAGGTAGATAGCCCCATTCCTGGAACTTAGCCTGCTCAAATAGACCTAAACTCGCTAAATTATGGGCAAAAACGAAGGCCAGGAGTGTTTTCAACTGTAACATCGGGCCATTCGCAACCGCCAAATCTAACAAAAAACGGCCCAACCCCTGACCCTGATATTCCGGGTCAATGTAAATCGCCAGTTCCGCCGTCGCCGCATAAGCCGGACGACCATAAAAGGGGCGAAAACTCAGCCAACCCACCACCCGCTCATCCCGTTCAGTCACCCAGAGTGGATAACGTTCGGGAGAATGACCGTTAAACCAAGGGTAACGACTTTCAACAGACACCGGCGAGACATCAGCCGTAGCCATTCGTCCCGGAATTGCGGCATTATAAATGCCCACAATAGCAGACAAATCATTCGCGCGAGCATGACGGACATTCATCAGTAAATTTCATCAGTAAATGGCGTAACGGAATCTCATACCCCAATCTCGTACCACGATCAACTCCCCCAACCCTCCACCATCACCCATCCCAAGACCCCCAGACCCACCCAGAAACGCAACAACAGCAGCCGATTCCAGAGGAGGCGAGCGTCTTTTAGACAATCATCTTCGGTCGATTTGTGATCTTGTACACTAACCTTAAGACAGTAGAGCCTTAAAATGTAACAGGTACGTCCTACCTTTTGCAACCTATCCTAACTAAAATCCGGCAATAGTAAAACTATCTTAAAATTTTCCGATATTGCCCGAGAGACCAGTACACTAAAGCCAAGGGAGGCTGATGAATGAGTCAGTCTTAGGCCTGGGAGAGCAAAACCGGTGGTTAATTCGCCAGAAATCTTGATGTCAGCAAATTTCTGGCGAATCAACCTGAGTCCTTTGCGCCCATCATTCACGGCACTTAATCACCATTAACCTGTCCAGAAAAACAGTTTTAAACGGAGAAAACTTATGGTTACTCAAATCCCCTATAAAACCGATCCAGCCCATGATGTTCTGCGATCGCAAAGTGATTTACTACAAGCCATCTTCTCCCCGAACAATGTTGCCGTCATTGGTGCGACAGAAAAAGACAACAGCGTCGGGCGAACCTTACTCTGGAACCTGATTAGCCATCCCTTTGGTGGTACCGTCTTTCCCGTCAACCCGAAACGCAGCAGCGTCTTAGGCATTAAAGCCTATCCCGACGTCGCCTCAGTTCCGGCCCAAGTTGATTTAGCCGTCATCGCTACCCCCGCGCCAACCGTTCCCGATCTGATTCGCCAATGTGTCGCCGCTGGAGTCCGGGGGGCGATTATTCTCTCGGCCGGCTTCAAAGAAGTGGGAGAAGCAGGCGTCGAACTCGAACGACAAATCCTAGATGCGGCCCGAGGCAAAATGCGGATTGTCGGGCCAAACTGCTTAGGAGTGATGAGTCCCTTGACTGGACTCAATGCCACCTTCGCCGGGTCTATGGCCCGTCCCGGAAGTGTAGGTTTTATTAGCCAAAGTGGTGCCCTGTGTACCTCCATTTTAGACTGGAGTTTTCAAGCCAATGTCGGCTTTAGTTCCTTTGTTTCCTTGGGGTCGATGTTGGATGTCGGGTGGGGAGATCTCATCTACTATCTCGGCGATGATCCCCGAACCGAGAGTATTGTCATCTATATGGAGTCCATTGGCGATGCCCGGTCCTTCCTGTCGGCGGCCCGGGAAGTTGCCTTAAGTAAACCGATTATTGTCATCAAAGCCGGACGCACTGAGGCCGCTGCCAAGGCCGCCGCCTCTCATACGGGGGCCTTAGCGGGCAGTGATGAGGTCTTAGATGCCGCGTTCCGACGCTCGGGGGTGTTACGAGTCTATCACTTGGCCCATCTGTTCTATATGGCGGAATTGCTGGCCAAACAACCGCGCCCGAAAGGTCCGCGTTTAACGATTTTGACGAATGCAGGGGGTCCGGGAGTTCTGACGACGGATACTCTGATTAGTGAAGGGGGTAAGTTGGCGGAATTGGCCCCGGAAACCTTGGACCGTCTCGATGAGATTTTGCCGCCGCAATGGAGTCATGGCAACCCCATTGATATTTTGGGGGATGCGGACCCCGATCGCTACGCCAAAGCTTTACAAGTCGCCGTCCAAGATCCCAATAGTGATGGCTTAATTGTGGTGTTAACGCCTCAGGCCATGACCTCGCCGACGGAGACAGCCGAGAAACTCAAAGCCTGTCCCATGGAAGGCCGCAATAAGAAACCCATTTTCGCCAGTTGGATGGGTGGGGCCGATGTCGAAGCCGGGGCGCGGATTCTCAATCAGGCCAATATCCCGGCCTTCCCCTATCCCGATACGGCGGTGCGGATGTTTAACTATATGTGGCGCTACAGCCGTAATTTACGCAGTTTGTATGAAACGCCGATGTTATTAGAGGATGAGGAAGGGGAAGCCTCGGGCCGCGATCGCCCCTCGGCTTACGCCATTATCCAAACGGTACGAGAGGCTGGACGGACGTTGTTAACAGAGTTTGAGTCGAAGCAACTCCTGGCCAGTTATGGCATCCCCATTGTGGAAACTCGCATCGCCAAAACTCTGGAAGAAGCCATGGCCGCCGCCGCCGATCTCGGCTATCCGGTGGTGTTAAAACTTCTCTCGGAAACTATTACCCACAAAACTGATGTGGGAGGGGTCCAGCTAAACTTGAATGATGCTGAAGCCGTTGCGAAAGCCTATCAACGAATTCAAGATCGCGTCAGTCAACTCCATAGCCCCGAGGACTTTCAGGGCGTCACCGTTCAGCCGATGCTGAAACTCGATGGCTACGAGTTGATTATTGGTAGTAGTTTAGATCCCCAGTTTGGCCCGGTGTTGCTGTTTGGGACGGGGGGACAGTTGGTGGAGGTGTTCCGCGATCGCGCCCTGGGCCTACCGCCCCTCAACACCACTCTGGCCCGGCGTTTGATGGAAAACACCAAAATCTATACGGCCCTCAAGGGGATTCGTGGCCGCGATCCCATTGACTTAACCGCCCTCGAACAGCTATTAGTGCGCTTTTCCTATCTGGTGGTGGAACAACCCTGGATTAAAGAGATTGAAGTCAATCCACTGCTGGCCGGCCCGGAACGGTTGATTTCCCTGGATGCGCGGGTGGTTCTCCATCCGGCGGATACAGATGTGGCTGAGTTACCGAAACCGGCCATTCGCCCCTATCCCAGTCAGTATGTGGGACGGTGGACGGTTCGCGATGGACGGGAGGTGACGATTCGCCCCATTCGCCCGGAAGATGAACCGATGGCGGTGAAGTTCCACGAAAGTTTATCTGATGAAAGTGTCTATCTACGCTACGCCCATGCGTTCAAACTCAGTCGCCGGGTCACTCATGAACGACTCTCGCGCCTCTGTTTTATTGATTATGATCAAGAAATGGCCCTGATTGCGGACTATCGTAATCCTGAAACGGGTCAGCATGAACTCGTCGGGGTGGCCCGCTTGAGTCTAATTCACGGAACCCGTGATGCGGAGTATTCTCTGTTGGTCAGCGATTCTTTCCAGCATCAGGGGTTAGGAACCGAAATGACACGCCGTTCGATTGAAATTGCCCGCGCAGAAGGCTTTGATTTAGTCTTTGCTGAAATCCTCTCGGATAACCGGGCCATGCAACGCATTTCTGAGCATCTTGGCTTCAAGATTGAACGAGTTTTAGGAGAGTCGATGGTTCGCGCTGAGATGCGCTTAACGGGTGACGAGTCATGATGTTTAACGTTAAGGTCAAACCTAATTCCAAGCAACAGGCAATTATCCTCGAAGATGATGGCAGTCTCACCGTTCGGCTGCAATCTCCGCCGGTGGATGGAAAGGCCAATAAGGAGTTAATCCAGGTTTTGGCGGAACGGTTTGGGGTGCGCAAGTCTCAAGTCTCGATTCACTCTGGGGAACGGTCTCGGATGAAGCGAGTGGAGGTGGATGAAAGCTCCTAAGTTGGGTTAGTTTGGCTTAGGATAGGGTATAGGGTTAGTCTTGGATCAACAGGCTGGGTCTATGCCCTATTTGGTTTTGTTTGGTTTTGGTTTTGGTTTTGTTTTAATGAGGACTCCCCATGGTCACACCGACACAAGTTTGGACGATTCGCGATCTCGATGTGATGCCCGATGATGGGGGCTGGACTCGCTATGAAATTCTTGATGGAGAACTCTTTGTGACTCGCGCCCCTCATTTTCGTCATCAAGCTGTCGCCACCAAGCTTCAGGTTCGCCTAGAAGTTTGGTCCGAAACAACTGGATTGGGAAGTACATTTCAAGCCCCAGGGCTGATTTTCAGTCCTCGGGATGCGGTGATTCCTGATTTGGTCTGGATCAGTCAATCCCGGTTAGAGACTGGGGTGGATGCGTCGGGACATTTTACGGTGGCCCCGGAGTTGGTGGTGGAGGTTCTCTCTCAAGGGGAAACTAATGAACAGCGCGATCGCGAGGTGAAGTTAAAACTCTATTCTCTCTATGGGGTTCAGGAATACTGGCTGGTGAATTGGTGGCTGAAAACTCTGGAGGTGTATCGTCGTCAGGATGCCCAACTTCAGCGGGTTCAGACGTTGCTAGAGGGCGATCGCCTAACCTCGCCTCTATTTCCTGAGTTTGAGGTGGAACTCGCCTCTATTTTTCCCTCTGAACCCTCCGGTTCGTGAATCTATGAAATGCAATTGTAGCCCAACAGGACAACATGACTATGGTGGTAACATCAACGCAAACCCACACCGCTGCTGAGTATCTGGAATTAGAAGAAAATGCTTCAGTTCGCCATGAATATCGCAATGGGGAGATTGTTGAAATGACCGGAGGAACGCCAAATCATAATGAACTGATCCGGGCCTTAACTGTACTTCTGAGTCTGGCGCTGGCTGGAAAGCCCTATCGTCTATTTTTAGCAGATCAGCGCCTTTGGCTTCCTCAAGCGAACCTTTATACTTATCCTGATATTATGGTTCTCCCGACTCCTATTGAACTTCAACAGGGTCGAAAAGATACGGTCATCAATCCAGTTTTCATTGCCGAAGTCCTCTCAGACTCAACCCGAAACTATGACCTCAGCGAGAAATTTGCCGCCTATCGAACCATTCCCACGTTTCGAGAGTATCTGTTAATTGACCAGTCTAAACTGTATGTAGAACAGCATCTTAAACAAAGTTCTAATCAATGGTTGATGACTGAATATCAAGACCCTGAACAGCCTGTCGTTTTGGAATCTTTGGACATTCAACTAAATTTAAACAATTTGTATCAAAACATTGACTTTGATGCCTAAACATGATTTAGATTAAAGGTGATAGTCGCCCCCAGATCCATAAGTCCACGCATCTGACCAACGATTAAGATAATAGCGTTGACGGGAGTTGTCCGGGTTAAAGGGAGAGTTACCGATCGCCCGCCCCAGAGAACTCAGGGCCTGATAGCCCCCCAACGCCAGATAGTGACGTAGCCAATCGAGTAACGGGGGAATCCCCACTTGAGGAACCACTTTAGCTACCGTTAGAGGGCTAGAAATCGAAGTGCGAAATAGGGCTTGAGATAAACTGCCAAACTGGACGACATCTTGCAAAAAGGGACGTAATACCTCATCTCCCGCCGCTTCCATGGCTTGAAATACCGCCCCTAATAAATCATTGATGGCCTGGTTATTTTTAACGGTTTCCGTTGCGCCCACGGTCATGGTTTGTTGGAATAGCCAAGTGACCGAAAGATTGGGTTGATAGGGTTGCAGCAGGGCCAGGGATTGGACATCTAAACAATCGGCGGTTAAGGCCTCACTCACTCCTTCAGTTAGCCGCTTCAGGTGACGAACCATGGCCCCAAAACCGCCGAAACTTAAGGGCGATTGACTTCCGCTACTGTCGCCAATGGGGAGAAGCCGGGGAAAGGGCGATCGCACTGGAGAGTTGCGATAACTGGGAAACATCCCAAATAAGGCCCGTTTGAAGTCGAGTTGATCCAGTTGACACTTTTGGTACTCAGGGAGGAGTCGTAGATACTCGTCAAAGAAAAACTCTAAGCTAAAGCGATCGCGATGGGTATCAACATACGTAAATAGATAGGTGGTTCGTCCATCTCGGGCCGGGAAGGCTTCCCAGAAATACTGACATTGATTGAGAATGGGGGTGAAGGAGACAAATAAATCTCCCGTCTCATTGTTCGGATAGCCCTGGGCGCAGGTTCCCACCACCAGACAGACACTATCGGGCTGTTGCTGACCGCGAATCTGTTGGATAATTGGCGAAAAATGGCCCATTGCATCGAGGAGTAGGCGACTGGTGAGGGATTGGCCATCGGTGTTAATCTGCACTCCATCCGGGTGAATCTCGGCATTTTGGAAACTCGTCTGTTCCAGAAGTGTTCCCCCAGCGGCGAGAAATTTCTGTTTCAGGGTTTCTAGGAGATAGACGGGATCGACGCCAAGGTTGAGGATGTCGCGCACCCAAATGTCGGGACTTCCGGGAAAGGCGACACGGGCTGGGTTATACTCGCTGGCGATCGCCCTGTCCAATTCGTCGGGGGTTAACAGATCCAACTCGACAAAGGTTTGCAATTCACTGCGGGAGATGTTCCATTCCTGGTCCCGACCTTTGAGAACGCCTCGTTCAATAATCGCCACTCGCCATCCCCGTTGCGCTAAACTCGCCCCCAGGAGGATTCCCAAGGTTCCGCCACAGATGACTACATCCCAATCGGTATCGCCGAGGGGTTGAGAGGAGTCCTGAACCACCTGAGGACTGGGGGGAGGGGTTTGACGCAGTTGACTCCAACGGCGATCGGCGTTTTGTAAACCTCGCCAGGGATTACCGGGAATTTGCGTGAGAATGTCTTGGCTTTGGGACATGGGGATGACTGGCTGAGGATAGGCGGTCTGACTCTCTTTAGCTTAGGGGAATTTGGAAAAATTTGAGGTCTCTTATTGACATAATATGTTGATTATCTGCATAATGAGTCCCGTCTCGGGAGGTGGCTTAATTCTCTTGGATACCCGATGGTTTTATGGTCTGTCAAAGTTTTCTCATGACCCATTGGGCGGGATTTTGGACACCTTTATTAAAAACGAGTAGCAATAAAAGATGGGAAACCCAGCGAATGGCGATGCAGGACGTTTCCTTGGGATAAATGAGCTATGATGACCTGTTCATGAAGAGAGCGCAATGCTACAGTACAGCCAGT
>P_2C_Liq_1_UnCtyDRAFT_1000741_pt1 | contig 13522 bp, 13 predicted proteins | sample Pon2CUnioCityCA_2_FD_10234 | JGI IMG/M metagenome (IMG submission 10234)
TACAAAGTGGTTTTGCCGTTGTGGGTGTGGGGTTCGAGTCGCCCCACGAGGTCTAGGGAAAATCGCTGGTTGATGTATTCAACGCCGCGAATTTCGCAGCCNACGGAACGTAGCTTCACGGTTCCTTGGGCATCGGCCCAAACTCGCATATCGACGGTTGGCTGAAGGGTCAGCATCAGGAAATGCAAGGGACGCATTTTGAGGCGGAAACAGTCCGCACTCAGGACATCCACTCGGCTGGGGTCAACTAGGGCGGTGACGAGCCGCTGAGGTTGCCGCAGGTAATGCTGAATGGGAATGGGTTGGTCGGGGACGGGAATTTCGACGGGGACAGAGGAGGTGAAGCGGCTACGCATAACATCCGCAAAAAAGCAACATCAAGTAAACGGTTCTTAACAAAATTATAGAATCAATCCGCTGCCATGGGTATCCCTCTCAGGTTAGAACCGGGCAGGGAGAGCCAAGAAACGCTTTGCTAGGAAAGGGTTTAGGCTGTTTTTCAGTGTTTTCCGATCCTACTGCACGCTTTAGGTTTCTTTGCCAAAACGTTACATTTTTTAGGGGCGATCGCCCAAACTTTAACAAACCTTCATCTTTCGCTAAGTCTTTATATCTGGACTATCCCTGGCCGATTTCTGGACTAAAAGGCCTGAATCCAGGCTTTGACCTCATACTCCGTCCAAATGCCATTTTTCCAGTAGGGGTCATTCTCAATCAGTTGACGAACACTGGCTTCGTTTTCGGCGTCATAGATGCCAAAGACTTGAGTATTGTCGGCGGTGGGGCCGAGGGTGACGAGCATCCCCGAGTCTTTTTGTTGGGCCAGTCCGTCTAGGTGGGCTTGGCGATAGGGTTTTCGTTTTTCCAGGGCATTCTCGCAATAGCGGCCCCAGAGGATATATTTAGCCATAGTTTCGCGAGTCAAATTTTCGGGAGTCAGATGTCGGGAACAGGGGTCGTCGGGTTAGGTGGCCGATGACTTGCGTAGAAAGGGAATCAATCGTTTTCCGACATCCTCAGACCAGTGTTCTTGGGGGTAATGGGCGGCTTCGGGAAGGCTGACAAAATCGCCATTCTCTAGTTTTTGACTGAAGGCTTGGGCCGGTTCGGGGGCCAACCAGGGGTCTACCATGCCCCAAATGACGAGGGTGGGTTGACTCCAGGAGGCGAAACCTTGACTAATTTCGCTCATGGCGGTCTTCAGTTGTAGATTTTGCAGGGTATAGAGGAGCGATCGCCCGGAATCGGAGGTTTTCAGCCAGGGACGACGATAGACATCGAGATCTTCGTCGGGGATGACAAAGCCACTACCGGCTTCGAGGGTGCGGTCGATGAGGAGGGGGTCTTGGGTCATCATGTCCCCGACGAGGGGAAAACTCATTTGTTTGAGTTTCCAGGGGAGTTTGGCTTCGGGGGAGAGGGGGGCGTTGAGAATAGCGAGGCGGTCGATGCGATCGCGGTGGCGTAGGGCGTATTGTAGGCCGACTGACCCCAGGAAGCCCTGTAGGACTAGGGAAATGCGATCGAGTTCCATGGCATCGAGAAAGCCCTGTAACGCCTCGATAAAGGCATCGGGGGTATAGGCGAAGTCTCGTTTTTGCGGTTTATGCGATCGCCCGAATCCCAGCCAATCTGGGGCAATTCCCTGAAGTCCCTGACTGGCTAAATCGGGGAGTAAAGCACTCCAACTGTACCCTAGGGAGGGCAAGCCATGCAGGAAAACCACCGGCGGTAAGTCAGTCGGATTGGGGGGATGCACCTCGCGGTAAAACCAATCCCCAGATGGCGTTGTAATAATCTTCTCGTCGACGGCCACAGTAACCTTAAGTAACGTTTTTGACGCTGCCGCAATCCCAAGGGGCGATCGCGTTCGTAGTATCTTAGCAAGCTTCAGGACATTGAGAAAAGGACATTAAGAAAAGGACATTAAGAAACCCAATCTCTTTTAGACTTAAACTCCTTGAACAAAACGGCGTCCCCATAGAATGAGAACGCCGTTTTCATTAGACAAAACTACAAAACTAATAGTTGATCGCGGTAAAAGTTCAACCGCTATCACATGGTTATCAAAGACATGGTTATAAAAGCCAATTAGCTGCTTAAAACTCCATTTCAGCCGCTTGAACTTTCTCAACTTGTTTCTTCTTGAGAACCAGCATGATTTGAGCCACAGCAACCAAGGCAAAGAAGCCTAACAAGCCCTGAATCCGAGCTGGGTTTTGTAGGACAATTTCCGTATCCTTCTGACCGAAACCACCCACATTGGGATCGCTTGTCAGCACATCACCAGCGGCGACGGTATCACCCACTGAGGCCAACATCTCGGGACCAGGAGGAACCGACTCAACCACCTCAGAACCGTCCTCAGTGGTCAACGTGACCGTATAGCCACCCTCATCACTGGGTTCAATGGACTCAATGGTTCCGGCGTGTTGAGCTTTGTAAGCAATGTTATTGCTATTATTACCGGCCGGATAGATTTGACCACGACCCCGGTTACCAGCGGCGTGAACCGAGTACTTACCGAAGTTAACGGAAGGATCGCGATTGGGGTCAGGAGACAGAACTGGGAAGACCAATTCCTGGTGTTCCTCACCCGGAAGGGGACCAACGAGAATGACATTCTCTTGGTCGGGGGTATAGGTTTGATAGAAAATGCCTTCGATTTCTTCCTTGAGGTCTTCAGGAATGCGATCGTCAGGAGCAATTTTAAAGCCTTCGGGGAGCATTAGCACCGCGCCGACATTCAAGCCAGCCTTACTACCATCCCCGAGAATTTGTTGTTTCGAGGTGTCGTAAGGAACCTGAACCACCGCTTTAAAAACCGTATCGGGAAGCACCGACTGAGGCACTTCAACATCCATGGGTTTTTCAGCCAAGTGACAGTTGGCGCAAACAATGCGTCCGGTGGCTTCACGAGGGGTTTCCGGGGCTGTTTGTTGAGCCCAGAAGGGGTAAGCGGCTGCGGCTTGAGGAACGAGGATATCACTGGCCACAAAGACAGCCACTGCTGCCAGGCTAACCAGGAGTCCTTTCCTCGCCAGGGTCATCAAAGGGGCGAACAGTGTTGTCGCCCAAGCACTAGAGTATTTCATCAATTGTGACAACGTTCTCTTCTCTCAATGGCTAGGGGAATTCTCAAAATAATCTCTCCCGGGTAGGGAGAGGTTGGGGGAGCGTTAAACCCACCAGGGTTTTTGCTGAGTACGGAAGTCTTCTTCAGTCCACTGGGTGAGAACCACATTATCGTCTTCTGCCACATCCACATGGACTAGGGCCAAAGACAGAGGAGCGGGACCGCGAACCACTTTACCAGCCTTGTTGTACTGGGACCCGTGACAGGGGCAGATAAACTTCTCTGCACTGGCATTCCAGGGAACTACACAGCCGAGGTGAGTGCAAACGGCGTTGAGGCCGTAATCGGCGATCGCCTGTTCGCCTTCAACGACGATGTAGGTCGGATCTCCTTTGAAGCCTTGAGTGAGGACGCGATCGCCGACATTGTGTTCAGCGAGGAAGTCCGTCGCCTTGACATCATTGCCGAGGGCATCCTTAGCGACGATACCGCCGCCACTGCCACCACTCGACGGGGGGATAAAGTATTTAACGACGGGGTACAGCGCACCGAGAGCCGTTCCGGTAACTGCACCAAACGTCAGAAAGTTCATGAATTGCCGTCGTCCCATAGAGGGGACATCGGTTGAGCCGGAAGCCTGAGTCATGGAGCTATTTACGTATTATGGTTGTATCTGATTTTGCTTAACAAACGGTATCACCGTTTCATCTGCGCCCATTGCCGTGAGAACACCAAGCAGGACGCACACCGTTTGGGATTGTATCGGATCAAGTGTCCCGTCGCGAGCAAAAATAATGAAAATGGCGCAACACTTGTTCATAATACCACGCGGGAGGGGCCAAAAAAGGGGGAGATGCCTCGATTGAGCGTTCGAGGAAAATCGAGACCTGGCTGGCCAGAATCCATGAAGAAATGTAAAATACAAGCCATACCCTGCCCGAGCGATCGCGATCCGAGCCAGATGTCTGCCAGCAACGCCTCCCATGCCCAACCGCACCAACGAAAGCCAACCCATCGTGACTGGACCTGAGTTACACCAACTCCTACTGGACAAGTGGGGCTGTTCCTACGACCTGCAATTGCGCCGCAGCCAAGGCAAAATTTTCTTGCAGGTGATGTGGAAATATCTCGAACAAGCCTCATTTCCCCGTTCAGCGGACGACTATGCCCAACATCTTGAGCAGATTGCCGAATATCTCAATGCTTGGAACAGTGCCGAGGTGATTCGTCAATATATCAGCGAGACTCGCGAACGTCCTCGCCTCGGTAAAGCCGTCAGCATTCCCATCGATCCCGGCCAACGGAGGTCCGAATGGTTTGTGGACAATTAAATTAAATCTTCTGATACATCTGCTGAACACTCAACAAGAGGTCATCTTGTCCAGGTCATCTTGTCCTATGTCAACGAGATCAATCTTTAGCGTGCATCATCTTCAACGACATCTGCGCCGTCTACTCCCAACTCTGCTGCTGCTAGTTCTGTCTTTGATCACCGTTGTCACTCTCTCAACCGCCAGTCCCCAGAGGGTTGAGGGCCAAACGCCCCTACCAATTCCCCTCGAACCGTTACAACCGACAGAAAACAGTGCGCCAGTGCGCCTTAACGGACGCACAGTTCTACAGATCAGTTCGCCGCCGTCGAATCCCGACGAACCCCGTACCATTCCTGCCTTGGAAGAACGGGTGCGTGAAGTTGAGCGTAAGTTAAGTCAAATTGTCGAAGAGGGCTTCAATCCTAATTCCCTGCAAGTGAGAGCTCAACAAGATTGGAACACCAATCAATATGTCATCAGCGTCTATGACAACGAAGAACTCGGTTCCCGGGACAACCCTGAAAGTATTGTCACGGTAACTGAGTTTGACGCTCAAGTGGCCGATCGCCGCCCCGAGGCTCTAGCGGAGGACTGGGCCGATCAAATTGAGGAAGCCCTGACACTGGCCTACCAAGAACGTCTCCCCCAAGCCCGACAACAACGCTGGAAAACCGCTCTCGGGTTGGCGGCCATCATCGTTGTTCTCAGCCCCATCATTGCCCTACTACAACGACGCACCACCCGCCATTACAAGGATCTCTCGCAACAACGACATCCTGAAAACCTACAACCTCCCGAAGAGCAGCTCGTCCAGGAGAATGAGGCGGCCGGCAGCCGCGTGCAGTTCCTGCGGGCGATGATGCCGCAAATTGTCTTAGAACGACGCATCAGCATGGTGATCTTGCTGCGGCGGGTGTTGCTGTTTTTACAGCTGGCTCTGTGGATTGGGGGAACGATCTTGATTTTGTCCCAGTTTCCTGAAACACGAGCCTATGCCACTTGGTTGCAAAAGTTTCCCGTTCAGATTTTGGGGATTTGGCTATTTGTGGCGGTGGCCAACAAACTCACGGATGTGTTGTTTGACAATATCTTGCAATCCTGGGTTGAACAGGAATCCCTCAATCCCACCGCCTCAAAACGCTTTATCCTCCGCGCTCCCACTTTAGCCGCCGCCTTAAAGGGAATGACGAGCTTCATTGCTGGCTTAATTGGGGTAATTTGGTTTTTGGCGTTGCAAAACTTCCCCCTGGATTCTCTGATTACCGGGGCGGGGATTTTCGGTGTGGCCTTGACGATTGTCTTTCAGAATTTGATCAAAGACCTGATTAATGGGGTTCTCATTCTCTGGGAAGACCAATTTGCGGTGGGGGATGTGATTGATGTGGGCTATGGCGCCGGCTTTGTGGAATATATGAACCTGCGGGTGACTCGGATGCGGGGAGAAGGTGGCCGACTCAGTACGGTTCCCAATAGTCAAATTCAGGTGGTGCATAATCTCAGCAAGGAATGGTCTCGGATTGACTTTCGGATTTGGATTAGTCATGATGCGGACGCGCTCGAAGCAATTCAGGTCATGCGTCAGACGATGGAGGAGATGCAAGCTGATCCTGATTGGACTGAGTCGATTATTGAGCCGACGATGTTAGCTGGGGTAGAGAGTCTGGATGAACGAGGAACTCAACTGTTGATGTGGACGAAGACCAAACCTCTGCAACAATGGGCCGTAGAACGGGAGTATCGCCGTCGTCTGAAGCGGGCCTTTGAAGATGCGGGGATTTCTATCGCCATTCCTAAGCAGATGCTCTGGTTCAAGGAGCCTCCGTTAGAGGTGCGCGATGAGGATAATCACCACTCTCTCCCTCAGTCGAAATGACGCGAACCGTTTGCATCGTTCGGGTTGGTTTGGTGGCGATCGCCGCCAAACCTCCTATCAACCCATCAACTCAGGAGATATTATGGGACTCAAACTTCATATTGGTGGCCAAGAACCCCATCCAGACTGGAAAATTTTAGATATCGAGGATCGGCCCGAAGTGGATTTTGTTGGGGATGCGGCTGATTTAAGTCAATTTGAAGACAATTCTGTTGAGGCCATCTATGCCAGTCATGTGTTAGAACATGTCCACCACAGTTTGAATAATGAGTTACTGGTGACTCTCAGTGAATGGCATCGGGTGCTAGAACCGGGGGGCAAGTTATTTATTAGTGTTCCCAATCTACAAACCCTCTGTTGGCTCTATCTCAACCCTAATTTAATGGCCTTTGAACGGCTACATCTGATGAGCATTATGTTTGGCGGTCAAACCAATGAGTTTGATGTGCATCGGGTTGGCTTTGATTTTGAAACCTTAGCCATTTATTTAGAAGAAGTGGGGTTTGAGGAGTATGAGGAGTTGTCGGAGTTTAATCTTTTCAAAGATTGCAGTAGTTTACGAATTATGGATACGTTAATTAGCCTGAATATGGCAGTAACGAAGACGGTTAACGATGAAGAAGAGTAGGGCGATCGCCCCCTAAATTTGCCCCCTAAATTCGCTCCCTAAATTCGCTCGCTCAAGACCCTACTCCCCTCAAAAAAGTTGGCCTAAGTTCGTCAATTTACGGGTTTTCCAGGTCTGGAAATAGGCGTTGACATTGCCATTGTCCGTCAACCTGTCGCCAGCGCAGTAACTGGTGAGCCGCAGCCCCCAACAGAGGACTTGATTGTCCGATCGCCTCTCGGGGGGCGATGGTAGCCAGAGAAATGGCCGTTTCGATGTCACACAGACCCCAGTTGACCAGATTGAGAGCGCCATCGAGGAGCGATCGCGTCGTTCCGGCCAGAGTTCCATCGGCCAGTCGTGCGGTTCCCCGTTTGACCTGAATTTCCCGGCAATCCCAGGGATAAACGCCGTCAGGAAGTCCCAGGGGTGCGAGAGCATCACTGACGAGAAACAGACGCTCAGGAGCGGCGTTAAGCAAGAGCTGTAACATCATCGGACAGATATGTTCTCCATCAGCAATCACCCCACAGGAGATGCCCGATCGCAGCAACGCCGCCCCCAGCAAACCGGGTTCTCGGTGATGTAGGCTCGGCATAGCATTAAAGGCATGAGTCACCATAGTGGCCCCTTGGTCAAAAGCGTGATTCGCTTGAGCCGCCGTGGCCAAGGAATGGCCGAGACTGACGCGAATCCCGCGCCGTTGCAGCTCGGCGATCGCTTCACCACTCGGGTCAAGTTCGGGGGCCAAGGTCATCAGGCTCACCGTCGCCGCAGCGGGGCCTAAGACTCGTTCGAGGCTATCTCGGGTTAAGGGCAACAAATACTCCTGGGGATGAGCGCCCCGTTTTTTAGGGTTCAAACAGGGGCCTTCCAAATGCAGTCCTAGTACTTGAGCGGTTGCGGCTTGGGGAGGTTGGCTGGCCATGAACATCTCAAAAGTGGCGATCGCCCGGCGAAACGTCTCAGGGGAGGTGGTGACGAGAGTGGGTAGATAGGCATCGACTCCCACCTGCCAAAGATAGCGGCCGATGGCCGCTAACTGGGGTAGATGCTCCGGGGTCACATCGGGAAAAGCCAAGCCTAAGGCACCGTTAATCTGGAGATCGCAACCTCCAAGGGAAATCCAGTCTTCACCGCAATCGAGAACGGTTCCTGGGGCATTCAGGGGGGGCTGTGAGGATGTTGGAGAGGGGGTTGGTATGGCTGAGGTCGGACCAATGGCGGTAATGCGTTGCTTGTCTAGGGCGATCGCCTGTTGTCTCCCGGAGGATGTCCCCTCGGGTCTCTTGTATCCCGGCACATTGCCGCGAATAATCGTTACAGCCATTGTTTCACTCTCATCTGAGTACGACTCAGCAATTCTATCAATGACCACTCGCCCAAATACCCCCCAAATCGGCATCATTATGGGGAGCGATTCCGACCTGCCGACCCTGAACGCGGCCATCGAGATTTGCCAACAGTTTGAGGTTCCTCATGAGGTGGCGATCGTCTCGGCCCACCGCACCCCTGAGCGTTTGTTTGAGTACGCCAAAACCGCCCATGAGCGGGGTTTAAAAGTGATTATTGCCGGGGCCGGAGGAGCGGCCCATTTACCGGGGATGGTGGCGTCCCTAACGCCGCTACCGGTGATTGGCGTTCCGGTAGCAACCCGCCATTTAGGGGGTCTTGACTCTCTGTATTCCATCGTGCAGATGCCTCGGGGGATTCCCGTGGCCACAGTGGCGATCGGCAATGCCCAAAATGCTGGGTTGCTGGCTATACAGATGTTAGCGAGTCAGGATCTGGCCTTGTTGCAGCAGGTTCAACAGTATCGTCAAGACCTGAAAACTTCGGTTCTCGACAAACAAGAGCGGCTCGATGACCTCGGTGCCGCCGCCTACCTACAGCAAAAAAATAGTTAGGTATCTCCTCACCTAACCTGGCGATTCTAGCGGGAGTTTCCTTAAGAAACCGGCAAAAAAGAGTAAGTTTTCCCAGAGATTCCCGGCGATCGCCGGGAAAATGTATTGTCTTATACAGAATAAACCCTACGAGAATTGGTGCAATCAGTGTGACTCAACCGCACAACTCCGCTTCTCAATCTCGACGGGAGCGCAAGGGTACACAAGCTTGAGCTTTGGACGCCATCAGAGATTGCCGAGTGTTCCCAGCGCGAGTGTGCTGTGTCGGAAACCGATCCGTTTACTTAATCTCAATCCAAAGTCTAAAACATGACATCTAAGATGACCCTCAGATCACGACCTGGAGCTTCACCGAAGCGAGTTCGCGGCGGCAACCGTAACTCGACTTTGGTTAAACTCCTGACCCTTGGGCGCCGAGTTCCCATTTATTGGCTCGCCTGTATTCCGTTAACAGCGTTAATTTTGGGCGTTTGGGACTTAGCGGCAACGGCCGCAGATCCCCAAGGGATTGAAGTTCTCGAAGAGGTTGACGCTGCCTATGTTCAAGGCGTTCTTAACACCGTTTGGATTCTCGTCGCCTCGGTTTTGGTGATTTTCATGAACGCCGGTTTCGGAATGCTCGAAACCGGGATGTGTCGTCAGAAAAATGCCGTCAACATCCTCTCGAAAAACCTAATTGTCTTTGCCCTAGCGACAATTGCCTACTGGGCGATCGGATTTTCTCTCATGTATGGTGAAGGAGCTACCGGCGAAGGCTCGACCGCCTTCATCGGCTTTGGCGGTTGGTTCCTCAGCAGTGGAGACCCCGCCACCTACGGACTCGATCCTTTCCCCGGTGGTCTGCCGATTTCCGTCTCCTTCTTATTCCAGGTCGCCTTTGCTGCCACCGCTGCCACCATCGTCTCAGGTGCCGTCGCCGAGCGGATTAAATATGATGCTTTCCTCATTTTTAGCCTCTTGCTGACCGGGATTTTCTACCCCATTTCGGGCCACTGGGTTTGGTCAGGGAATGGAATGCTGACCTCCTTTGGTCCTGAAGGTGCTTGGTCTTTCGGCGACTTTGCCGGTTCGACGGTGGTTCACTCCGTCGGTGGTTGGGCCGCCTTAGTGGGGGCTTCGATTCTCGGTCCTCGCATGGGTAAATATGAAGATGGTCAACCCCGCGCCATCCCCGGTCATAACCTCAGTCTGGCCACCCTTGGCTGTCTGATTCTCTGGATTGGCTGGTTTGGCTTCAACCCCGGTTCTGAATTAGCTGCCACCTCCAACATTGCCTATATTGCAGTCACCACTAACTTAGCTGCGGCAGCGGGTGGGGTCACAGGAACCTTTACCTCCTGGTTCCGCGATGGTAAACCAGACCTCTCGATGACCATTAACGGCATCCTGGCTGGGTTAGTTGCGATTACCGCCGGTTGTAATGTCATGCCCTACTGGGGAGCGGCTCTCACCGGTGCGATTGGCGGGATTCTGGTTGTCTTTGCCGTCTCCTTCTTTGACCGTGTTGTCAAAATCGACGACCCTGTTGGTGCGATTTCGGTTCACCTGGTCAACGGTGTCTGGGGAACCCTCGCCGTGGGCATCTTCGGCGGTGGAAACTTCATCGCTCAACTGATTGGTGTCCTGACCATTGGCGGTTTCACCGTTGTTCTAAGTTTCATCTGTTGGTATGCCGTAGCGGCCGTCGTTGGTGGTATCCGCGTCGGAGAAGAAGAGGAGTTCAACGGACTCGACATTGGCGAACATGGCATGGAAGCGTATCATGGTTTCCTCAAGGAAACGGCCATGGGCGGAATGTCCTCGTCGAAGCCGAGCGGTATGTCCTAATAGTTTTGTATCGTTGATTCGATTGAATTTCGCTTAATTCGCTTTAATTCCCCTGAACAACCGGTTTCACGTTTCACTGTGGAGCCGGTTGTTTCTATGATATGGCAAAAGCAAAAACAGGCAATAGGCAACAGGCAACAGGCAATAGGCAACAGGCAACAGGTAGGGGATTCTCTCCCAACTCAGAGTGTCAATCTAGCAATCTTCGATTGCTATAAATAAAAAAATAGACAGTTAATGATGGACAAGGTCTAACAGTTAGACCATCTTTAAGCCTATATTGTAGGTCCTAGCGTTATCCTATTTCATGTGTCCACTTGTCCTCTATTCCCTGCACCGCACTGAGCCTGTCGAAGTGTTCCCTGCACCGCACTGAGCCTGTCGAAGTGTTCCCTTTTGCCTTTTGCCTTCTCCTCGCCATAACGCACAATGAAAGTTGCACCTGTCTTGCGATGATAGCCCGTGTCTAGAGTATCGAAGCCTATCCCAGCCTGGGGCATTCTCTCCTTGGTTACGAATGGCATGTTGTTAGTGGCCGTGACGATTCTGATTGGACGGCAACAGTCTGAACGGTCTTTGCCAGTACGCGATGGTAATACCTTGGCCACTGTCGAGACGAGTCCCACCCCTAGTCCAACGGTTCAGCCAACAGCGTCCCCTCGGCCAAAGTTGGAGCAAGTCCCCCGTGCTACCTATCAGGATTGGCTCGAACGGTTGGAAGACGATGCTGAGGCGATCGCCGCTACGTCCCCAGAACGCCTCTATGTGTTGGCGGGAGATTCGATTAGTCTCAGTTTTCCCGAGGGGTTACTCCCACTCGATGTCACTTGGCTCAATCAAGCGATTTCAGGGGAAGGATCTCAGGGACTCTATGAACGGCTACCGTTGCTCGATAACACCCGGCCCGATAAGATTTTTGTGATGATCGGCATTAATGATCTGCTGCGGGGAGAAGACGACGAGACAATTCTGGAGAATCACCGCAAAATCATCAAAGATATCCTTTGGATTCATCCCAATACTGAGGTTGTGGTTCAGTCGATTTTGCCCCACAGTGGCGAGGATGCGACCTGGGAGGGACGAGAAAAACTGGCTTCATTGCCGAATGAGCGTATTGAGAGACTTAATGAACGGTTGGGGGCGATCGCCCAAGTTGAAGGGGCCACCTATCTCAACCTCTATCCCCTATTCAGCAATGAAGCCGGTTATCTCAAAGCCGAGTTCACCACGGATGGACTACACCTCAATGAACGGGGATATGAACTCTGGCGTATGGCGTTGATTATTGCTGAGACGTTGAATAGGGAATAGTGAATAGTGAATAGGGAATAGTGAATAGGGATAACCCACCCCCGGCCTCTCCCACGAGGGGAAGGGAATCGGGAATCGGGAGTTGTCATAAGCTTCCGTTGACTCGGTACAATGACAACATCTCGGAAATTTAACCGAAAATTGACAGACTGACGATCGCCAACCCCCATTCAATTAACTATGGATACTAAAGCCTTTAAACGCTCCCTGCAAAAATCAGACAACTATCACCGTCGTGGCTTTGGACATGAGGTTGAGGTTGAAGGACTCCTGCAAACGGAATATCAGAGCGATCTGATTGGGGAGATTCGTGCTAACCAGAACCGCCTCGAACGAGATCAAGTCACCATTCGTCTAGCGGAGGCCTTTGGCTTTTGTTGGGGGGTTGAGCGGGCCGTGGCGATCGCCTACGAAACCCGCAGTCACTTCCCCAGCGAGCGGATCTGGATCACCAACGAAATTATCCATAATCCCGGTGTCAACCAACGGCTACAGGAGATGAATGTCGGGTTCATCGAGGTGATCGATGGCGAAAAAGACTTTTCCGGCGTTCAAAAAGGCGATGTGGTCATTCTTCCCGCTTTCGGGGCCACGGTTCAAGAAATGCAGCTTCTCGATGAACGGGGTTGTACCATTGTTGACACCACCTGTCCCTGGGTGTCCAAGGTTTGGAACAGTGTTGAAAAACATAAGCGACGCAACCATACCTCAATTGTTCATGGTAAGTATAAACATGAAGAAACCCTAGCCACCACCTCATTTGCCGATAAATATCTGGTGGTTTTGAACCTTAAAGAAGCCGAGTATGTGGCTAACTACATTCTCCAAGGTGGCGACAAAACCGAGTTTATGGACAAGTTCCAAAACGCTCATTCCGAAGGCTTTGACCCCGATCGCGACCTCGATTGTGTGGGAATTGCCAATCAAACCACGATGCTGAAAAGCGAAACGGAGCAAATTGGCAAACTCTTCGAGCGCACCATGTTACAAAAGTATGGGCCAACGGAGTTCAACCAACATTTCATGTCGTTTAACACCATCTGTGATGCTACCCAAGAGCGTCAAGATGCGATGTTGCAACTGGTGGAGGAGGACTTGGATTTGATTGTGGTGATTGGTGGCTTTAACTCGTCGAATACTACGCATTTACAAGAGATTGCGATCGAGCGAGAGATTCCCTCCTATCACATCGATTCTGCCGATCGCATTGGCCCAGGAAATCGCATTGAACATAAACCTTTGGAACGCGATGAACTAGACATCACCGACAATTGGCTTCCCGAGGGTCATCTCGTCGTGGGGATCACCTCGGGAGCTTCAACGCCGGATAAATCCGTCGAAGAGACGATTAAAAAAATCCTGCATCTTAAAGCCAAGGTTCCTGTGACTCATTAGTTATCAATAATTCTCAAGCATCATTCAGGGAACAGTGAAAAATTTCCACTGTTCCCTATTTTTATATTGTTTTCCTTGGTTTCGTTTCCTTTTTCCCTCTTTATATTCTATTTTATACCATTTTTCAAAATTCATGCCATAGATGGCCGTAGGGGCGAACCGCAAGTGGCGCGCCCTCTCCCAGTGTTGATGTATAGCAAACATATCGAAAAT
>P_2C_Liq_1_UnCtyDRAFT_1000742_pt1 | contig 13509 bp, 12 predicted proteins | sample Pon2CUnioCityCA_2_FD_10234 | JGI IMG/M metagenome (IMG submission 10234)
GTAAGTTATAAAAGACACATTGCAAAAACCATCAGCTGGAGAATCATAGGGACTCTAGATACAATCGTACTTTCAGGAGTTATAACTGGTAGTTGGACTACTGGTTTAGCAATAGGAGGTGTAGAAGTTTTTACTAAAATGGTACTATATTTCTTTCATGAAAGAGCATGGTATAAATTTAGTAAATTTGGAGTAAAAAAAAATAAAAAAAAATATAAGATATAGTTGCTCAATAACTATTAAGTACCTATATTAGTATTATATAAATCGATTTAATTAAATAAATTTTTTAGAAATTATGGCAAACCAGAAATTAAAACAGGAAGAGCTAGACCAGTTACAGGAATTACAACAGAAGAATACTGCACTGGTTAGAGAATTAGGAGAGATCTCATTACTTGAAATTAACTTACAGGAGAGAAGTGAGGGAGCAAAGAAATTCTTAAGTGAAGTAAAACAAGCAGAATCTGAATTAGTAAACCAATTACAGGAAAACTATGGAGTAGGTTCAATTGATTTACAGAAAGGAGAATTCATTCCTAGTGAAACAGCAACTGCACAGGAGTCTGAAGTTCCTGCAAAAGAATAGGTACACTATTTACATTGGATAAAAGAGGGAGGGTTTTAGATCCTCCCTTCCTATTTATATACAGCTACCTACCTGTATAGAGTATGACAGGTTTAGAAAATAAGCAGATATTTATAAAAGACATTTAAATAAACTTCATCAAACATGGCAGAAACAATTATCTCTCCAGGTGTATTCACAAGAGAAAATGATATTTCATTTATCCAACCAGCACCTGTAGAAGCAGGAGCAGCAATCATCGGACCAACAGTAAAAGGACCAGTAGAAGTACCAACATTGGTTACTTCTTATAATGATTATGTAAGACAGTTTGGAACTACTTTTTCAAGTGGATCTACTTCTTATGAATTTTTAACTTCTATTGCTGTAAAAAACTACTTCCAACAAGGAGGTAATTCAGTATTAGTATCTAGAGTTGTTTCAGGTCCTTTTGATAGAGCTAGTAGTACAAATATTACAAACACAACTACAACTACAGGAGATGCTTTTGCATCAAGTCAAGGAACTTTAGCAGCTGCAGCAGCAGACGGACAAAAATTCCGTATTGTATATAATGATACAAACTATGACTTAATAGCATCAGATGATCCAATACCAGCGGATGTACCAGGAAGTAACACCTTTTACTTCTCTACAGGGTCTACTGCAACAGAAACTGCAGAAAACTTAGCATCAGAAATAAACAATAATGCTACATTATCAGCAATAGTAACAGCTGATAACACAGCAGAAGTTTTAGAATTAACTGGTGCGATTGCAGGAACATCAAGAAACGGAATTACATTCCTAACAGGTTCAGCAGCAGGAGCAACACCAGACTCTACTTTGATTACTTTAGAAGGAGGTACAAATACAACTACAGCTACTTTAAATTCTTTTGAATTAGAGACTATAGGAAAAGGAGAATTGTACAATAATTCTACAGCTGCAAGTGATGCAGGAGCAGAAAACAGTGACAATTCACTAATAAGCGGTTCAGCAGACAATGTAAGATGGGAAGTATCTAATGTTAATAAAAAACAAGGTACATTCACATTAAGTATAAGACAGGGTAATGATAGTCTTAAAAATAAAGTTATTCTTGAAACATTTAATAACTTATCTTTAGACCCTAACTCAGAAAATTATATCGAGAAAGTAATTGGTAACCAAGTAAAATCAATTAATACTTCAGAATCACCTGCTTACATCAGCACTACTGGAGAATATGTAAATAGATCAAACTATATTAGAGTATCAGCAGTGAATACACCAACATTAAATTACTTAGGTAATGATGGATTAACTGTTAATACAGATTCTGATAACGTTTCTTACTCAGCTTCTTTACCGGTAGCACAATCTGGTTCATTCCATGGAGCAACAGGAACATTATTTGCTTCTGATAGAGCAGCTAACTTCTTCGGTGATATAAATGGAGATGATTCACAAGGATTAACAGGAGGTAACTACGATAATATAATTTCAGTATTAGAAAATACTGAAGATTACGTATTCAATATTATTACAGCACCAGGTTTAATCCACAAATTTGCAGGACATAAGACACAGGTAGATAGCATTATCTCTCTTGCAGAATCTAGAGGAGATTGTATAGCGGTAACAGACTTAGTAGGATATGGAGAAACAGTAAGTAACGCAGCCGGACAATCAGACCTTGTTAATAGTTCATACGCAGCAGCTTATTGGCCTTGGCTACAAACTCAATCTGCATCAGGTAAAAATGAATGGATACCAGCCTCAGTTGTTGTTCCAGGAGTATATGCTTTCACAGATAATAGTTCAGCACCTTGGTTCGCACCAGCAGGATTAGTAAGAGGTGGAATTACAGGAGTAATCCAAGCAGAAAGAAGATTAACAAGAACACAGAGAGATACTTTATATTCTAGTAAAGTAAATCCAATAGCTTCTTTCCCAGGACAAGGTATTTCTGTATTTGGACAGAAGACATTACAGACTAAAGCATCAGCTTTAGATAGAGTAAACGTAAGAAGATTATTAATTGAGTTGAAAAAGTTTATCGGAGACCAATCTAGAAATTTAGTATTCGAACAAAACACAATAACAACTAGAAATAGATTCTTATCAACAGTAAATCCTTACTTAGAATCAGTAGTACAGAGACAAGGTCTTTATACTTATAGAGTAGTAATGGATGATACAAACAACACAGCAGATGTTGTAGACAGAAATCAATTAATCGGTCAGATATTTATTCAACCAGCTAAAACTGCAGAATTCATAGTATTAGACTTCACAATTGAACCAACAGGAGCAACTTTTGCAGGATAATTTTAAAAATAGATATTTATAATAAAGCATATATAAAATGGCAGTATTAGACCCAAACGAAATAATGTTTAGAGCCTTCGAACCGAAGGTACAGAATAGATTTATCATGTACATGGATAACATTCCATCATTTATGGTAAAGACAGTATCAGCACCAAGCTTTGAAGACGGAGAAGTGGTTCTTGATCATATCAACTCTTACCGTAAGATCAGAGGAAAAAGAATGTGGAATGATATGGATATGACATTATATGATCCAATCACACCTTCAGGAGCTCAAGCAGTAATGGAATGGGCTAGACTATCTTACGAATCAGTAACCGGTAGAGCTGGTTATTCTGACTTCTATAAAAAAGATTTAACCCTTAACGTATTAGGTCCTGTAGGAGATGTAGTATCGGAATGGATTATCAAAGGTGCTTTCATCAAAACAATGTCTCAAGGAGATTTTGATTGGTCATCACCAGATGCTGTTGAATTATCAATGACAATTGCAATGGATTATTGCGTTTTGAATTATTAACACAGCCTCAAATATATAAGAAAGCCCGATTGATTTCGGGCTTTTGTTGTTTTAAAAATAATTTCTTCGTATATTATTGATTAGTACTTAAAGGGATAGTTCTTTGACATTTTAAAAATAACAAGATATGGAAAATTTAGAATTTGTTTTAGGTGTCCTATCCACAGTAGGTGTATTCTTAGTAGGGTATGCTTCGATAGGAGTGTTTAAGGTGAAAACCAAAGTTAGAGGTATTAATCAATCTATAGGTGATAGTTATTTAACTATAGAGGAACTAAGTAAAGATTTTAATAATGAAATTAAAGATTTACGATTAGATTATCAAAATCAAATTGATGAAATTTATAGACAAATAGATTCAAGATTTGATAAATTTGAAAAAAGAATTAATAAAAAATAATTAATAACCCGTCTTAAGAGCTATCTTCTTTATGTACTATAAAAAAACAAAGCTCGATTTATTTCGGGCTTTAGTTGTTTTATTGAGAAAGTTTTTATATATTTAGGTATATTTATATGTATAACATTTATAAAAAAAAATGGAAAATAATTTTAACTTAAAAAAATTTTTAGTAGAAAATAAATTAACTACTAATTCAAGAGTATTGAAAGAAGGTTTAGCGTCAAACGCTACACAAGAATATCTTCATGCTGATTCAAACGGAGTATCTATAGCAGAATTTGTAAAAGCTATCATAGATGGTGCTGCTGAATTCAATCAAGATGAAGCAATGTACTACGACTTAGATCCGGCTTCACAATCAATACTTAAGGCAATTGGTAGAGAAGACCTAATAGGATCTACTAATTCTAAAGCTATTAAGGAAAATGAAAGTATAAATCTTTCTAATACAGCAAAAGGAGAGATAGCCAACGCTATTGAGACCTGGATCCCGGAAGATGTAAAAATGACCTCCGATCACTTAGGAGAAACCATTACTCAGGCATTAGAAGGAGAAGGAATAGAATTACCGGAGGGGATGTTTAACAGTAATATGCATAACGCCCTCTTATCTTTAAGTACAGAATTTCACTCAAAACAGTTACCAATTGGAACTGCAATTGAAAAAGCAATAGCTATCGCAACAAATCCAGAGAACTATAGTTAAATAAGATAATTTTACACCTTAATCATAAAACAGAGCCTGATTTATTTCGGGCTTTTGTTGTTTTATTGAGAAAGTTTTTATATATTTAGATATATTTATATGTATAACATTAATAAAAAAAAAATGGAAAATAATTTTAACTTAAAAAAATTCTTAGTAGAAAATAAATTAACTACTAATTCAAGAATTGCTGAGGAAGAGCAGGAGGATGGTTTGCTAAGATTAATACAGGATTATGTAAATAACGATTATACAATTGATCAAGGATATGGAGATGCTATAAATAAAGCAGAAAATGAGCAGATACAAATTGCTAATAAAATTATCAGAAAAAAAGGAGAAAAGTACCTAGATAAAGTAAAAGAAATAGCAAATCTACTAACGATAGATAGCGAATATTCAGAGGAAGAGAGTCCTAAACTTGAGTTAATAGCTGCTGAATTAGGATTTACTGTAGACCAGATAAGAGGTATATAAATTCTAGAATTTAAATAAACATTAAAAAAGGAAGGTATTAGTTGCTTTCCTTTTTTTATTTTTATATATTTATATCTAGAACTAGTTTTAATTAATAAAATTTATGGAACAAACACAAAAATTCCCTACCGAAGTAGTCGACTTACCTTCTAAAGGAAAACTTTACCCACCAGATTCACCTATCGCCTCAGGTACTATTGAAATGAAGTACATGACTGCAAAAGAAGAGGATATCTTAACCAATCAAAACTATATCGAAAAAGGTATTGTTATTGATAAATTACTTCAGGCATTAATTGTTGATAAAACAGTTGATTACAACCAATTGCTTGTAGGAGATAAAAATGCCCTTTTAATTGCAGCACGTATTTTAGGATACGGTAAGGATTATGAATTTGAATACGCAGGAGAAAAAGAGAATATAGACTTGTCTCTTCTTAACAACAAAGAACTACACCCGGACGTAGAAAATGCAACAGAAAATTCATTTAATTATACTTTACCGGCTACCAAAAAAGTAATTACTTTTAAATTACTATCACATGGTGATGAACAAGCTATTGATTCAGAAGTAAAAGGATTAAAGAAGATTAACAAAGAATCATCAGCAGAATTATCAACACGTTTAAAACATATGATAATAGCTGTTAATGGAGATAGTGAAAGAAGCACTGTTAGATCCTTTGTAGATAATGAGTTCCTAGCAAGAGACTCTAGAGCATTTAGAAACTACCTTAGAGACTTTCAACCAGATGTAGATATGAAATTTTACCCTGAGAATGGACCGGAAGGAGGAGTAAATATCCCTATCGGGGTTAACTTTCTTTGGCCTGACGCCAACCTATAGGGTTTCTATATTTACACAAATACATGAAATAGTATTTAACGGTAAAGGAGGGTATGACTATGATACAGTTTATAATATGCCTATTTGGCTTAGAAATTTTACTTTTCAAAAAATGCAAGAGCATTATGAAAAAGAAAAAGCAGAATACGACAAAGTAAATAAGAAATCTCAGACATTAAAAAGACCTTCAGTTAAAAAACCTTCATATAGTACTAGGGCTCGCAAATAAGCGAGCCTTTACTATTTATAATAAACTAATTATATAAATGGCTAATAACCCACTTGACGACCTAAATGCCCAACTACGACTTTCAGAAGAACAAGCTACGAAAGTATCAGAACGATTTAGAGGACTAGTAGGACCGGAACTAAAACAAGCAGTTGCTATATTTAAAGCTTTGTATGAAAATGGTGTTGGATTAGATAAAGCGTTAGTAGATGGAGCCAAAGCCGGAAAAGATTTAGGAAATTCTATAGGATACTCTTTCAGTCAAGCTAAAGGACTGTATAATCAATTAAAAGATATTACTGCTGAAATAAACAAAAAGCAAACCCCGCTTAAATCGGTTACAAAAGCCTATACAAATATAACAGATTTAGCAAGGCAATTATCTTACGACGCAGAAGGAGTTACAGATATGGAAATGCGTCAGATCGCATCCTTACAACAAAAATTAGCGATACAGACACAAAATTTAAAAGTAGCGGCAGAGGAGCTATTAACTTCTGATGATATTGATAAATCAGTAGCACGTAAAGTCAGAAGATTAGAATTAGAAATGAAATTCAGAGGTAAGTCGTTAGATACTGCTTTAGAGGAGTTAGCTGCGATGGAAAATTTAGACGGCACCCAACAAGAGATTTTAGCGAACTATTTAGATGGATTTAAAGCAGTAGAAGACTTAAACAATCAAGCCCAAAGTCGACTACAGTTAGAAAGAAATATAAATAAAAATATGGGTGTTACCGGTGCTTTAGTTAAAGGTACAGGAGCATTAATGGAAAGACTGGGTATGAGGTCTGGTATCTTTCATCAAGCTATGGAAGATGCAGCAGCAGAAATGAGAGAAATGGCAAAAGCAGCAGGCCAGAACGTTTCTTTTATGACTAAGTTAAGTATTGCAGCTAAAGGTTTTTCTAAATTACTAGATGGGTTTGGACCAGCTTTATTAGATCCGGCAGTATTAGTTGGAAATATAGTTACTAAATTTCTTGAATTAAATAAGTTACAAACTGAATTTAAACAACTGACCGGTCAAGCATACGATACCTTAGCAGGAGTAAATACAGAAGTCGCTACTTTAGCAGATATGATGCAAGTAGCAGCAGAATATACAAAACAGACTGGACTTAATGCAGCCGGCATATTTACTGCAGAACAACTTGGAGGTATTTCTGACGCTCAACAACTTTTAGGATTATCAGCACAAGAAGCTAGTAACTTAGGTTCCATAATGAAGATGTCTAATCAATCTGCAGAAAATTTTACCGATACTGTATTAAATGGAGTTACTGCTATGAATGCATCAACAGATTCAGCGGTAGCTAATAAAGTAGTTCTTCAAGATGTATTGGGAGCATCTGATGATATAAAAGCATCGTTAGGAGGAAGTCCTGAAGCATTAATGAAAGCAGGACATGCAGCTAGAAAATTAGGATTAGATCTAGCTAAAGTAAATCAAATAGCCGATGGTTTATTACAGTTTGAATCCTCTATTGAAAGCGAATTAGAAGCACAGCTACTCACAGGCAAACAAATAAATTTAAGTAAGGCTAGAGAACTAGCATTAAATAACGATTTAGAAGGAGTTGCTAACGAATTAGCTAAAAATGGTGCTTCGGCAGCCGAATTTGCTAATATGAATCGTATACAGCAAGAATCAATGTCAAAAGCTCTTGGGATGTCTAGAGAAGAGATGGGTAAAATGCTCATAGCTCAATCTGCTCAAGGAGATTTAACTGATGAACAGAGAAAAAAAATACTAGGAGTAAACTCAGATCAATTAAAACAGATGGATATCCAAGAGAGAATCAATAAATCTGTTGCAAAACTTTCTGAAGCATTTGCACCAGTATTAGAAGCATTAGTTCCTATTGTTGAATCTTTACTTTCGATGATACAACCTGTACTAGCAGTTGCAGGCGCTGTAGGTAAGGTAATTGCATCTTTTCTTAAACTCTCCCCAGTTGTTACAGCAATTAAAATCGGATTAGCAGCTTTTGCAGCTTTTAAATTTACTGGGTTAATAGCTTCAATAACAGGTTTAGCTGCTAAACAAGTAGCATACAACGCTGCAGTAGCCGCTGGATACTCAGAAGCTCAAATATTAGCAGGATTCGGTGGGAAAGCAGCTAAAGATGCAACTAAGTTGACTATGCTTCAAACAGGTGCTTTAAAATTACAAATTGCAGCACAAAAAGTATGGAACTTTACAGTAGGTATTGGAACAAGGATAATGAATGGCTTAGGTACTGCATTTTCATTTGCTGGTAGTAAATTAAGTTTATTTAGTAAGTTTTTAGGAATAAATACTACTGCTCAAAAAGCTAGTAATCTAGCATCAAAAATTGGGGTTTGGTGGTCTAATAGTTGGTTAGGAAAACAAGCAGCTAAAGTAGGCCTTTGGCTAGCAGAAACAGCAGGAATTGGAGCTAATACTATTGCTAAATTTACAAATAGTGCAGCCACAGCAGGTCAAGCAGCAGCAAATTCAACACTAGCAGCATCTCAAACAGCAGTAGCTTCTACAGGAGCAGCAGCAGGAGGAGGATTAGCAGCAGCAGGAGCTGGATTAGGAGCATTTGGTGCAGCAGCAGCACCAGCAATACCAATTCTTCTAGCTATTGGCGCAGCCTTACTTATGGCATCTCCTGCTATATATGCAATAGGTCAAATGGTAGTTGGCCTCGCAACAGTAATAGGTAATGTATTAATAAAAGCATTAGAAATGATACCAGTAACTATAGATTCCATGGTTAATGGTTTTACTAAGGTATTTACTTTATTGACAGAAAATATAGGAACTCTATTTTTAATGGGACCTGCGTTATTTAGTGTTGGAGCAGGGTTATTTAGTATAGCAGCAGGATTGAGTTTATTAGCCGTAGCAGGAATAGCAGCAATACCAGCATTAGCAGCTTTATCGACTTTTGCAGTGATGGTAACTCCGCTTGCTATGATAGGAGGTTTATTTGGTGATAGTGGAGATAGTGAGGATGATGGATTTGCTAAATTAGAAACTAAATTAGACACTCTTATATCAGTAATATCAGCAGGAGGAGATGTATACTTAGATGGAGATAAAGTAGGTAGAACTCAGGCAAAATCATTTTCAAGATTAACAGGTTCGTAAACAAATAATAATAATAATATCTATTTATAATAAATAAAAATAATTAATTATGGCAAACGGAATTTTAAATAATCAACTTTCTAACTCTATTTTAGGATTGCAAGGTTCAACACCTAACCAGAGAGCAGGAGCAAACCGAGCTTCACAACTACATAATCAATCATCAATCATCAATCAACCAGCTATCGAACAAAGCCCATCAAGTCTTGATTTAGATGGAGCAACACCAGGGAAATATTTAGATAACCCACCATTATAGAAAAAGTATGCCAATAATAAGGGACTTACGAAAAGACTTTGATGAAGGTCGTATGGATAAACTGCGTTCTCTAAAATATGAGGATTCGGGGACTAAGGCTCCTTATGTGACAAAACAAAAGGGTGATCCAACTGACGGGATATCGAGAAGAGTAGACGATTTGTACCGTATTACACAAATGCTTGCAGATAAGCCTGGGTTAAAACACCTATCTAACGAAGCATTACTTAAACAAGAAGAACTAACAAGGAAGTTACAGGGTAATGATAAAACTGCTGTAGGTAATATCATTAGGAGAGTTGGTGGAACTGTTAAACATGTAGCTCAAGTAGCAGGTTCTACTCTTGCACAAGTACCGGTAAATAGTACAGGTACACATTTTTTACGAGGATTTAGGACAGATACGTATATACAGGAGGGAGACCCTTCTGGATTTTTTGGTGCAGCAGGTGTAGAGGGATCTCAATACGCACTAAGTGGAAAAAGAGTACCAAGTCAAGGTTTATTAAGCAACTCTATATTACCTGATAGAAATACAACAGCAAATCGTGGTGATTTAGGTAGAAATCATATTGGTGAAGAAGGAAACATAAAAGTAGAATCTACAGAAATAAGTAAGTTTTACCTAGACTCAGAAAAAACCAAAGGTAAATATACGACAGTATCCAACATTACTTTTGCATCAACCGGTTCTGCAATATCATTAAAAGGAGTTGAGAGAGAAACAACATTAACTCCTCTAAGCCTCGGTAAAGATAACAAGAATATAACTGGAGATATATCAGACCCAGTACCAGAACGTTCTAAAATAACATTATTTGATAAGAATCAGTTAGAAGCCGGTGGAGGTAGAACTGCATTAAGTACTTTAGATAATATTAATCATTCAAGAGTAGGTTCTAAAATACCTTTATTAGGCACTCCAACCAGACCATCCGATGATCTTTCTCAAAAGGGTATAACAACTTTATTTAATTTAGAAGACGATAAATTTAGAGACTATATTACATCAGGTAATGCACCGGTAGAGGATAGAAAAAAATTAATCGATTTAAATACAGGTGAAGACGGAATAGGTATAGGTACAATTACTAGTTTACCTAAGCAATTTGAACAAAAATTTATAGATGTAGAAGGTGCAAGATATTTAGATAGCACAGAAAATAACAGCATAGCTGCACAAGTAGGAGTTCCTATTAATAATGAAAATTTATATGGTAATTCTCCTATATTTAATACTACAGATCTAAAAGGAAACCCGGTATACGGTAAGAGTAAAGAGAATAGAGGAGTATTAGGAGATATAACTGAATTAGATCCTAAATTTGATAATAAGTATAATGATGGTGAAAGTAATGTCTCTTATATTGTTGATACTACTTTAGGTAACATTAATGCAGCTCAAAGCGGAACTCCTATAACTAATAAATCAGTAGCTGGACCTACACCGGTTCTAAATACTACTCTTAAAAAAGGAGGTATACCTAATAGTACAAGCAATAAAGGAATTGCGGGAGATATTACGGAATTAAATCCTAAATTAGAAAACAAGTACCGAGATGGAAATACTTATACCGAATTTGATACCAAAGGTAATATAAACTCGGTACAATCTGCAGAAGTATTCGGTGCAGGTGGAAGTATTCCGTTAAGAGCTAATATTAATTTTGATGGACTTAATGGCAGTTCACCTACTATTAAGCAAGCTAAAGAAGACCCTAATCAATACAACGGTCAATTAGGGACTACATCGATAGATTCCGGTAAACAAATACAAGACTTCAGATCTAATGACAGTAAGAACAAGTTTAACGGTGGAACTACGAATACATATTCCTTTAACTATAGTAATAGACTTATAAACAAAGAAACTAGGGTAGGGTTAGGAAATCAAGGTAAGATTAACAGAAATAGAACATCCTACACTACTAGTGATCCAGAAGCAGTAGATAAGTTAAATAAGTTAGATGTATCGAAGAAGCCACTAAATGGAATAACTGAGAATAGAGACCTTATCCAACTAGAATTCCAGGTAATGACACCTGAAGATACATACTACCTTGCTTTTAGAGCATTTTTAGATACTTTTGATGATAGTTTTACCGGTTCTTGGAATACTAATAAATACTTAGGTAGGGCAGATAGTTTTTACACTTATAGTGGATTTGAGAGATCTATTAATATAGGGTTTAAAATAGCAGCAGCTACAAAAGAGGAAATGAAGCCGTTATATAGAAAAGCTGCAACGTTGGCATCTGTTACGGCACCATCATACGGGGATAACGGGAGATTTATGAGAGGTTCCTTAGCAAAAGTGACTGTAGGGGATTATATCTACGAACAACCTGGTATAATAGAATCAGTTCAATATACCTGGCAAAAAGATTACCCATGGGAGATATCTTTCCAAAACCCAGAGCAAAAAGATAATGTACAGATTCTTCCTCATGTACTAGATGTTTCGATTAGTTTTAAAGTTATACATGACTTCCTTCCACAAACAGGAATCACACCTCTTATAACTAATTATAGACCTATATCAGAAAATAAACAGACTTATATAGATTTACCTAAACCAGAAGTAGTAAAAGCTGAAACAGAAAAAGAAACAGAAGTTAAAAAAGCGAAAGAAAATAACCCAGTAACAATACCTCCACCAGTTAGTTCTGATTTGGAGGGAAATCCTAACACATTTCCGTTTGCTAATAACTAAATAATAACTATATTAGAAGATGGGTAGACGATTTAAAAAAATACCGGATAACAAAACAACAAGAGGTACTACATATAAAAGAAATGTAATATACCCAGATATTCCTCTTGATCAAAATGATGTATATGTTATTTCCCAATTTGGAGATAGGTACGATACATTAGCACAAGAGTTTTACAAAGACTCAGAGTTATGGTGGATTATTTCTTCAGCAAATAACTATCAAAAAGGATCTTTAAACGTAACTCCAGGAGTACAGTTAAGGATACCTGCTGATAAAACAGCAGCGATATCACTATTTGAAGAAGTAAATAAAACTAGGTAATGTCAAAAACAGCTAAAGATATACCACAAGGACAGCCGCAAGAAGTAATCGGAGGAGGAATAAACTCAGGAGTAACTAGACAACTCATAGAGCGTGAAAAACTTGTATCACAAAATCAGAAAACAAAAGAGCATCTTTTATTTTTCAACAGCAACGGTGCATGGGCTAAAATGGTATCCAGTGTTAATACATTAACAGATACTGAAACTAATTTACTAGCTTCAGGTAAACTTACAGTAGAAGAGGTAATTGGTAATAAGAACTTAGCTTACAATAATGTACTTATGGGGGGTACCATAAAACAAAGCACCCCAGATCAACCTACAACTTTAGGAGGAGGAGTTAGTAAGAAAAGACACAATCCTATAGATATTGATGCTAATGGATATATTAAAGCAGGTGATATTAAAAATAGTGCTTATCATAATTATGAAAGCTTAGGGTTCCGTCCAACACCGGGTATTGAATCAGTTAATGTTAAATCTAAAGGTACATACGGAACATTGAGGGAAGCTGAAGTCAATGTTAAGGTATGGACTTTAGAAGATTTAGAGGTTATGCAGGCTCTGTATTTAAGGCCTGGATATACAATATTACTTGAATGGGGACATAGCATACAACTCCAATCAACAGAAAACCCTGGGAGTCTAAATACGCAAATAGAAACCTATAAGAAATTTTTAAGAGACGGTGTTGATGATCCGATGTTAACTTTTGAGAAGGACCTACTTAAGATTAAAAAAGACTCAGACTATAATTACGATTCATTTGTTGGATATGTATCTAATTTCAACTGGAGTATCAACGAACAGGGAGGTTATGATTGTACGATAAAAATTATAGCTAAAGGTAGTGTATTAGAGTCTATTGCATGTACTTTCGACCCTTCCAATGTATATCCTGCAAATCAGATGAATTCTTTGAGGAAAGATAAAGGTAAGGAAGAGAGAAAATCAATTTTCCATAAACTTTTTACTGAGATGCAATACTGGGTAGACGGAGGAACATCAAGTACAGAACTA